>JUEG02000837.1_pt1 | contig 60427 bp, 63 predicted proteins | sample 432341 | NCBI WGS metagenome assembly JUEG02 (sample SAMN02953476, study PRJNA257561) | rock porewater metagenome | biome: terrestrial; feature: Opalinus Clay rock; material: porewater; isolation source: Opalinus Clay rock BIC-A1 borehole | place: Switzerland: Mt Terri URL, St-Ursanne ... | reverse complement strand
AATCATCTAGGTATATACTAAGAACATAAAGAAAACTTGCTTCATAGAGAGTTTTAACTCCCTATGAAGGATAGTTGCACTTATCCAGGGACCTTACAGTTTTTATCTCCAACTTTACAGAAGTGGGAGTTTTAAAACTGTTGGTCATCGGATAAATAAAGATCTTGGAGGGATTAAGAAATGAATGTAACTTTAGAGCAAATTGAGAAGTTAAGAGAAAGGGCTAACGTAACTTATGCCGAAGCCAAAGAAACGTTAGAGAAATGTAATGGCGATATCTTAGAAGCCTTAATCAATTTGGAAGCTCAGGCCAAAGTTAAAGCTCAAAAGACCGAATTCAGTGATTCTGAGGCTTGGAAAAGTTCCAAAAGCTTTTGGGAAACGTCAAAAAGAATAATCAAAAAGGGTAATGTAACTAAATTTGTAATTAGAAAAGGTGATAACAAAGTAATCGATATGCCGGTTAATTTGTTACTCATCATTACCATAATTATGCCACCTTTAACCCTTGGTGGTGTCTTACTAGCTATGGTCACAGGTCATAAAGTCCGCTTTAACAAGCCTGATGGAAATGGAATGAAAATCAATAACACTCTTGATAAGATTTCCACTTCTGTGAATTCTGTAAGCGATCAAGTGGTAACTGAAATTAAAAAGGATTAGTTAATTAGAACCCGCCTATAATGGAAAGCAATGAAATTAACCTACATAAATCTGTGTAGGTTGATTTTTTTGCGAAATTGGAGGTGCTGGATTTTTGACCTCTTTTGTTGTCCTGTGCGTTTTTCGAAGATATGTAGTAAAATAACTATATATGGATAATTAGGTGTTGGTTATTAAGTATCAGGTTTAGGATTCGGAGGGTAGAAAATGAGCGGAAAAAAAATACTGATTATCGAAGATGAGATTAAGATTGCAAGATTTGTTCAGTTAGAGCTTCAGCACGAAGGTTACACAGTAGAACAGGCCCATGATGGAAGAATGGGACTGGAAAAGGCTATTAGTGGTGATTTTAATTTGATTATTCTGGACGTGATGCTTCCTTCTCTAAATGGTATGGAGGTACTCAGAAGATTTCGGCAGACCTCGGATATTCCTGTAATCATGTTGACAGCAAAAGATGACATTACTGATAAAGTTATGGGACTAGATTTGGGAGCCGATGATTACCTGACTAAACCTTTTGCCATTGAGGAATTATTGGCTAGGATTCGTGTCGTTCTTAAAAGACAAATTCGACTATTACAGCAAGCCAGTAATCAGCTAATAATGGGCGGTTTAAAAATAGAATTAGACATGCATCAAGTAACTTTTCAGGAACAAAAAATTGATTTAACGAAAAAAGAGTACGATCTTTTGCAGTATTTGATTGAAAATAAAAATATCGTGCTAACGAGAGATAAGATTCTAGAGGTTGTTTGGGGATTTGACTACCTTGGTGAAACTAATATTGTCGATGTCTACATTAGATATCTAAGGAGTAAAATTGATGACAGGTTTGAAATAAAATTAATTCACACTGTCAGGGGAGTAGGTTATATCTTAAGACATGAGTAGAGCAAAAGGGTTTTCAAAAGTCTTAAAATTGATCACTGGTTTATTGGCCTCTATAATTAAGACTGTGGCTATTTATGCGCCGCGTTTAATCAAAGCCTTGATTAATAGAATAAGTAAACAGCTGCGGTTTTCCATAACCTTTAAGACAGTTACAACTTATACCTTTATGATAGCCTCTTTTCTACTTATCCTAAGTCTGCTAATTGGGGCTTCCTTTGGGGGACTTTTATTTTACGAAGCTAAGCTGGATCTTGATAGAATCTCTACGGTTACCTTGGATTTATTAGGAGAGGAAGACACCATACCCAAAGAGCAGCTGAAAAGGTACGCTAATATTGAAGGTGTTACCATTGCCTTACTTAATCAATCTATGGAAATCGAATTTAGTACCGGAGATGTAGATAGTTTGCCGGATGAGGTCTTGAATAAAGAGGGGGAAACCCTTCTGAGTAACAAAATATACTTACGTACAGGGGTTTTGGATTCCGGATTAACCAAATATATTGTCGTTACGAGATTCTTTCATAAAGAAATTATGTACATGTTAATATTAATGTCAGCTTTATTCATCACTTCTATATTTGCTATACTAGTTTCCATGTTTAAAGGGTCTAAAAATCTTAAACGAACGTTAAAACCAATTGATGATATGATCAAAACTGCCAGAAATATGTCTGGTAAACATCTTGCCACAAGACTGAATGTGGTAAATTCGCATGATGAACTTAAGGAATTAGCTGAAACCTTCAATGAAATGCTTGATCGAATACAAGTTGCCTATGAGCAACAGGACCGATTTGTTTCTGATGCATCTCACGAGCTCCGCACTCCCATTTCTGTAATTCAAGGCTATGCTAATTTACTTACGCGCTGGGGAAAAGAAGATAAGGAAGTCCTAGATGAATCAGTAACTGCAATCAAAAATGAAGCAGAAAGTATGAAGACGTTGGTTGAAAGACTTCTATTTTTAGCGCGGGCTGATAAGGAAAGGCAAAAAATAAATGTAGAGCCCTTTCCGCTAAATGAGCTCATAGACGAAGTGGTACGAGATACCAAGATAATTGATTCTCAACATGAGGTGATCGTTAAAGCTAAAGCCTTCGTAAGCATTAATGCCGATAGAGCTCTGATTAAACAAGCCATACGAGTTTTTGTAGATAACAGTATTAAATATACACCTCCCACTGGAATCATAGCTATAAATAGTTACCTAGAGGAACAACAAATTAGCATCTGTATTGAAGACAATGGGATAGGAATATCGGAAGCGGATTTACCCTATGTGTTTAACCGTTTTTATAAATGTGACAAGTCAAGAAGCCGAAGCAGTGGAGGAACCGGTCTTGGTTTAGCCATTGCTAAATGGATTATTGAGAAACATAAGGGGAATGTTATTATGAAGAGTGAAGTAGATCAAGGTACTAAGGTTACAATTCATCTTCCATTCACTGAACGATAACTTTATATTTTGTGGAACAATGAAGAAAGGGCCCTCAGGCCCTTTCTTATGCGTTTGGACTTATGACTTTCAGAGAGTCATTTACCGCTTCTTTTAGTTGGCCTGTAGGGTCACCATAAGCATTATACCAACCTTTTGTTATAGCAAGTCCTGTAAGTGACTCATGAGATTGAGTAACTTGGGTGCAAAATCCGGAATAAAGGTGTCTTAACTCTGGAGTAGCAGACTCTAAGGTTGCTGCTAAGTAGGCTGTTGCAGTCGCTTTTGCAGAGGTAAGCATGGTATTAGCCATGTATTTGTCATCAGTCAAAGAATCTTCTCCAAAAAAATCTTTAATAATACTCACTTAGTGACCCCCCTCTATTGACATGATGTTATTTTCTTGAATGAACTGCTGGAGAGCCCTAAGACGAATCTCGGTTTCTTGAATACCATTTTGGCTAGTATTTTTTAACATATCATCATTTACCAAACGGTGAGCAGCTCTTAAATTTATTAAGCTGGTAGTCTCCATATTAACAAATTCCCTAAGGGATAACATTTCACCTGGAGTGAGTTCTCGCATGAATATTCCTCCTTTTAGCCTAAATACCATCTAAAACCTAAAGCTATTAAACTTGACTTTCTAATTGTGTAAGCAGTTGCTCAAGTTGGCTAAGTTGTTGTACGGCATTATTTTCAGTCTGTGCAAATTGTTGAAGTTGATTAGCTGCCTGGTTTTCTTTTTGTGCAAGTAGATTGGCATCCATTGTTCCTCCATTTAACATAGAAACATTGGCTGCTTCAGAACTAGAAAGCGCACTTGACATAGCAGAATTGTTTGCTTCAGCTTGTTTGAGTTGTCCAATTATAGCTTTGATTGATTGAAGAGTTTGTTGAGCAGTTGGGTTCATATTATCCACCTCCTTCAGATATATTTTGCGTAACTCAATTTATTTATTCTTAGATCTGAATCCAAAAGATGGAATATAAATACAAATTATTGGATGTTCATCTTAAAAGTTAGGGTTTTAGGACAACTTTTATGCAACCATCCTGTTTTTGATCAAATATCTCGTAACCTTTTTCACCTTCGTTTAAACTAAGTTTATGGGTTATGATATCCGTTGCATCTATTTTTCCCTCCTTAACCCAACCCAGTAACTCATCTACATAAGCCGTTGCAGGACATTGTCCCATTTTAAGAGTGATATTCCTGGCAAAAAAGTCACCAAGGGGAAACTGATTATATCTAAGGCCATAGACACCAACTAGAGCTACATTCCCCGCTTTGCGTACTGCCTGGGAGGCCATAAGGATGGCCGACATTGAACCACCTTGAAGCAGGAGGGCAGTTTCGACCATTTCAATTACATTCATTTTTCCATCCATGCCGACACAATCTATTACTACATCAGTTCCACCTTTAGTAATTTCCTTAATATAGCCACCAGTGTTTTTATGATCCTGAAAGTTTATTGTCTCCACATTATTATGCTTTTTGGCATGTTCTAACCGGTAGTCGATATAATCTACGGCGATAACCCTTTCTGCTCCTAGTTGCCAAGCAAATTTTTGTGCTAAAAGACCGACGGGGCCACACCCCAGCACAGTTACAGTAGAACCTTCCTTGACCCCGCCAATTAGGTTCCCCCAATAAGCTGTGGGGAGAATATCCGTTAGGAACAATACCTGCTCATCACTAAGATCTTCCGGAACCTTAAGTGGTCCTACGTTTGCGTAGGGAACTCGAAGGTATTCAGCCTGTCCACCGGCATAGCCACCCATAGTTTCACTGTAACCCAGAATACCCCCAATCTCTCCGTGGGGATTAGAGTTGTCGCACTGAGTATATAAGTCATGATCACAATACCAACAGTGGCCGCAGGCAACGGGGAAGGGTACTATTACGCGATCTCCTTTGCGAAGGTCTTTAACTTCAGGACCCACTTCTTCTACGATACCCATGGCCTCGTGTCCTAAGATGAAATTTGTAGGCATATTTGGTACAAGTCCATGTATTAAGTGCAGATCTGAACCACAAATGGCCGTGGAAGTTACCTTTAAGACTATATCATCAGGTTTTTCAATCTTAGATCATGTACTTCTTGAACTTTAACATCTTTTAATCCTTTATAAGTGATAGCCTTCATAAATTCCTCCTATAATTCTCCAAACTTCTTATTTTCCGTCTCCTAATCTTGGACCCATGGAATTTAGAGAAACTAATCTTTTTAGATAAGGGTGATAGAATAAGCCTTCAACCAACATTAGAGCTATTACAACCCAGACAATTGTAGCTGTAGTAAGATCAAATCCAAATAGTCTTGCTCCCCAAAGTACCCCGAAGGCTAGAATTGCATCTGCTATAGTGGCTACAAGGTTACCCGTGGCCGGTAAGATAAGAAGATCACCAAGAATATAAGCTACGGCCGATAGAAGAAGAGTTAAAACAAGTGCTGAAAGCCAGTATAGGTTGCCGGCAAAAGTTAATAGCAGAAATACTGGCAGACCATTTGACATAGCTTTAAGAGAAAAAGCTCTTAGATTGCCCATTTTTAGTCACCTCCTTCGAAGAATGATTTCCAGTTGGTGGTATTGTGTTCTTCGAGAATTAAAGCTATTCTTCAAAACCTCAAGAGTTTTAGTGAAATTTAAATTATTTATTTAAGGCTTTTTAGTAATATTAACGCCCTGTATTTGAATATGTAATTAATGGATAGGCCCTATAGATTTTGTATCCTACCATAAAACGGATTTGAAGAAGGAGGTAATTTAAAAAGTGAAACGTTTAGTATTATTTGCTTTACTCATCTTTACTTTATCCTTGATTTTAGTTGGTTGTGGTGGAAATGAGGCAAACAACAACAATGGTAATGAGAGTGAAAAGCAGTCTGTTGTTATAGGCCATGACATTAATTTCGTACCTTTTGAGTACAAGGATTCAACTACAGGCAAATATGTTGGTTTTGATATTGATTTTATTGAGGCGATTGCTCGAGAAGCTGGTTTTGAGTATACACTAGAACCTATGGCTTTTGACGGATTGATACCTGCTCTTCAGGCTGACAAGATTGACATTGCTATTGCCGGTATGACAATAAAGCCTGAGCGTGAAGAGGTGGTTGATTTTGCACAACCTTATTATGACGCAGGGCTTCATTTGTTAGTTCGCGCAGATGAAGAGAAGATTAAAGGCGTTGAGGATTTAAAAGGAAAAGTTATAGCAAGTAAATCAGGTACCACTAGTTTTGATTTTTCTAAAGAGATTGAGGGGGTAAAGACGGTTACTCCATTTAAAACAATTGTTGAAGCTTATCAAGAATTAGAGAAAGGTGCAGCAGATGCGGTGATTTTCGATTCTCCGGCAATTTTAATTTACGCAAACAAGGAAGGAAAAGACAAAGTTAAGATAGTAGGACCGCTTTATGATGGTCAACAGTATGGTGTTGCTCTTCAAAAGGGAAGCGAATTTACAGAAAAAGTGAATGAAGCCATTAATACACTTAGGAAAAATGGTACCTATGATAATATTTATGAAAAGTGGTTTGGTCAGAAACCAGAGTAGCTTTTTCGTTATTGTATTGTAATAAAAGGCGTAACTCGTGTTGCGTCTTTTATATTTTGTAATAGAAGGGATAAGCGAGGTGATTTTTAATGAGTGGTGTTGAATTTTCCCATATGGTTAACGCTTTTCCTACTTTACTAAAAGGAACGGTGCTGACAATTCAAATTGCTACCTTTGGTCTGTTATTTGGTTTCCTCATAGGTGCTTTTACAGGGTTAGCAAGAACCAAAAAAACAGGTATCATTTACACTCTAGCATCGACATTTGTTGAAGTGATACGTGGAACACCGATTATTGTCCAAGTTCTTTGGATTTACTTTGCTATTCCAATGGTTAGCCCGATAGACTTTGACAAAATTACAGCGGGAATTATTGCTATTGCTGTGAACTCTGGAGCGTACATATCAGAGATAGTGCGTGGGGCAGTTCAATCTATTGATAAAGGCCAAATGGAAGCGGGACGGTCACTGGGCCTGACCAAAGCCCAGGCCATGCTTTATATTATTTGGCCTCAAGCACTCAAACGAATGATTCCGCCCCTTGGAAATCAGTTTATTATTAGCTTAAAAGATACATCCTTACTTGCAATTATTGGTGTTGTGGAACTAACCAATGCAGGCACTTTATACGTATCGGATACCTATCGATCCTTTGAAATTTATACCTTGGTGGCCTTAATGTATCTAGCCATGACTCTAAGCCTTTCCTTAATACTTAAGCGTATTGAAAGGAGGATCGAGTCCTAATGATCATACAGATTAAGGATTTACACAAATATTTTGGTAAATTAGAAGTGCTTAAAGGAATTGATTGTGAGGTAAAGGAACGCGAGGTGGTTTGCGTAATCGGTCCATCAGGGTCAGGAAAAAGTACATTCTTGCGTTGTATTAATTTTTTAGATGAAGTAACTAGTGGTAAAGTTATTGTCGATGGCTATGATCTTACAGATCCCGCAACAGATATCAATATGGTTCGGACAGAGGTGGGCATGGTTTTTCAAAGATTTAATCTTTTTCCACATAAAAGTGTGATCGAAAATGTGATGCTTGCACCGATGAAGGTTAGAAAAATTGATAAACCAAGTGCCCGAAAACTTGGCTTGGAATTACTAGAGAAAGTTGGTTTAAGTGATAAAGCTGATGAATATCCAAAACGTTTGTCTGGTGGGCAGATGCAACGTGTTGCTATCGCCCGAGCGTTGGCTATGAATCCCAAAATAATGTTGTTTGATGAACCTACCTCATCCCTAGACCCTGAGCTAGTAGGAGATGTTTTAGAGGTTATGAAAAAACTAGCCAAAGAAGGAATGACCATGATAGTAGTTACTCATGAAATGGGGTTTGCTCGCGAAGTTGCCGATCGAGTGTTATTTATGGATGAAGGAATAATTATGGAAGAAGATACTCCCGATCGAATATTCTCCAATCCTCAGAATGAACGAACGAAGTTATTCTTGAATAAGGTACTATAATTAAGATGTAACTTGGTTCCATCAGAAGGGGAGGGCTGGCCAATGGAAGAGTGGCAAAGGCAAATAAAAAATCAGGTAAATACTCTTGAAAAACTTGAAAACTTTATTAAGGTGACACCTGCAGAAAGGGAAGCCATTGAAACTTTAAATACTAAGTGGGGCGTAACACCATATTTCGCTTCGCTAATGGATCGTAATGACCCTAATTGCCCTGTGCGTAAGCAAATAGTTCCATCCTTAAAGGAAAAAGAAAATCGGTATGGCATGAAAGACTATCTAATCTATAAAGAAAACCGGTCTAATAAGGAAAAGAGGCCTGATACAATTGCTAGACAATATCATGACCGCATTGCCTTTACGGCTCTTAATATTTGTGGGATATACTGTAGACATTGTTTTAGGAAAGAATTAGTGGTGGATAAATCCTTACAGCTCCACTTTGATTTTGATGAGGGCTTAGCTTGGCTAAGACAGCACTCGGAAATTAGAGAGGTTTTGATTACGGGGGGAGACCCCTTGCTTCTTTCTGATGAACAAATTGAATACTTAGTGCGAAAGCTACGGGAGATTCCACATGTGGAAATGATCCGTTTTGGCAGTCGACTACCAATTGTACTTCCACAAAGAATAACCAAGGGGTTGCAGAAAGTGCTTGGGGTTTATCATAAGGTCCCAATTTGGATTAACACTCAGTGTAACCATGCTAAGGAAATCACTGAAGAAACCGCTAAGGCAGTTTGGAAATTGCTTCAATGTGGTGTTAACGTTGGTAATCAAGCTGTTTTATTAAAGGGTATTAATGATGATACAAAGTCCTTTAAAGAATTACACCAGAAGTTGTTGAATATCAGAATTAGACCTTACTATGTTTTTTACTGTGAACCGGCACCTGGCATAGACCACTTTAGAACCCCAGTTGAAAAAGGGGCAGAGCTAATCAGAGATACCCTAAGGGGACACACTTCAGGTTTAGCCCAACCCATGTATGTAGTAGCCACCAATGTCGGGAAAATTCCTTTGATGCCTGACTACTATATTCAATGTAAAGGTGAAAAAGAGTATGTTCTAAAAAATTATAACGGAGACCGTACTACCTTGCCAAATATCAAAGAGTGAAGTAAGCGAAGAAATAGGAGAGAGCTATTAGCCCTCTCCTATTAAACATTAAATCTACTAAAATTCAATGTCTATTCCGCCATTGCCATTACCGTTTCCATTACCATTAGGTGTAGGAGTAGCAGTTGGTGTAGGTGTAGCTGTTGGCGTTGGTGTAGCTGTTGGCATTGGTGTAGGTGTTGCTGTCGGCGTAGGGGCGACTCCTGTAGGTATTCTTAGTATTTGGCCCACAAAGATTAAATTAGGGTTAGTAATAGCTGGGTTTGCAGCAACTATTGCTTGAACTGTAGTATTAAATCTACGAGCAAGTAAAGTTAAAGTATCTCCCGGTTGAACTACATACCTAATAAAACCGTTAGGTCTTGGTGTGGTGGTCGGCCTTGGTGTACCTGTTGGACTCGGAGTACCCGTAGGTGTAGGCCCCGTCGGAATTGTAATTATTTGTCCGACAAATATAAGGTCGGGGTTTGTAATTCCGGGATTGGCCGCTAAAATCGCTTGAACTGTAGTACCGAATCTTCTGGCAATAGCAAATAAAGAATCACCAGGTTGAACAACATAACGCATGTATATTCCTCCTTCCACAAGGAAAAATTAGTCTTGCCTAAAGTAAAGTAGCACTACTTATGCCATTATATTCCACAGGCTTGTTTATGGTGAATAATTTTCAGTATATTAAAACGCCCGAATGAAGGTAATAACTTCATTCGGGCGTTTTGTTATACACGCGCATACTAATTTACAACATTAATCGGGTTACCTTTAAGAAAAGCGTCAATGTTAAGAGCCAGTAACTCCATTAATCTCTGTCTTGCTTCGAGGGCTTGCCAACCGATATGGGGAGTAAGTATAACATTATCCATGTCAAACAAGGGATTAGTTAATTCTGGTGGTTCTGTCTCTTGAACATCAAGAGCTGCACCGGCTATCTTTTTGCTTTGGAGAGCCTCTATCAAATCCGTTTCCTTAATTAACGCGCCCCTGGAAGTGTTTACAATAAAGGCCGAAGGTTTCATTAAGTTTAGAGTATCCTTGTTGAGAAGGTGCTTTGTGTCCGCTGTAAGAGGACAGTGTAGGCTAATAAAGTCGCTTTTTTGGAGCAATTCTTCTAAGCTAACAGACTGAATGTTAGGATTGTCCCACTGTTTTGCAGTCCGACTGTATGTAAGGATTTTCATGCCTAGAGCCAAAGCTACTTTCATCGCCTGTTGCCCTATAGTACCTGCACCAATTACTCCTAGAATTTTATTTTGCACCTCGTAGTGGGGTACCTGGAGGTGTTTAGTAAAATTATCGAAATTTTTCTCCTTAATCATGACTTGTTGTTGGGGTAAGGAAGAGCTAAGGTTCAGGATAGAGGTAATAGCAAGTTGTGCTACTGCATCAGTACTATAACCTGGAACGTTACAAACGAGAATGTTTTTTTCTTTGGCTGCAACAAGGTCTATATTATTATAGCCGGTTCCAGCTTCACAGATAAGTTTAACGGAGGCCGGGAATTGTTCAATTAAATCCCGCCCTACGGGCAATTCTTTGGTGATTAGAATATCCTGGTCCTGAACTCTTTCTAGAATCTCGGTATTGTTGCTTTTATCATATTTTGTGACAACAGTGAGTTTACTAAGGGGCGAAAAGTTAAGCTTGTGATCAAAGTTGAGTTTTGCAGCATTGAGAAGTACAGTTTTTTTCATACTAGCCTCCTAATATTAAATGATAAATATTAGTGTACCCTACAAGGCCTTCAAAAACAATGAAATCTTATATAAACTTACTGGGTCTAGGGATAAAACAAAAACCATGATTTACAAAAAAATTGCAAACCATGGTTTGTTATGTTAAAAGCCTTTATATTGTGGTTCTTGTTGTTCGATTTGTTGAACTCTACCTTCCACTTGCTGGACAACTTCTTGGGTAGTTTGTGCGGCATTTTCAAATAGACTTTTGGCTTCTTGGTTTTGTGTACCTAAAGCAAATTCTTCAAGACTGGCTTGAGCACTTTTCAATGAAGCTAAACAAGTTTTTACATCAGATGAAATAGTCATTTAGTCACCTCCTCAACGTTCTACTGCTTCTATTATTTCTAACTATTTCAAACTAATGAATGGAAAATAGTGTATTTAGAAAAACTAGGAATTTTAACTTAAGGTGGAAAGCATAATAATGGCAGTAACATTTTAACATTGAAAGGGTGAAACATACGCATCAAAGTAGAAAATTAGGCAACGAAGGAGGGTTATAAATGCCACTATGGATAGAAATTGTTTTACGAACGCTTCTAGCAGTAATCGTGCTTTTTGGATTAACTAAACTATTGGGGAAGAGGCAATTGGGGGAGTTATCCTATTTTGAGTACATAACCGGTATAACCATTGGTAGCAGTGCAGCTTATGTTTCTCTGGATCTAGATGCAACTTGGTACTATGGTATCATTTCCATGATTGTGTGGACAGCAGTGGTTTATGGGTTAGAGTTCCTCTCTTTAAAGAGTAAAGTTGCTCGGGATGTTATCAACGGTAAAGGGGTAGTACTCATCAAGGAAGGAAAAATTCTTGAGGCTAATTTAACTAAAGAAAACATGACAGTTGACGATCTTTTAGAACAATTACGAGAAAAAAATGCGTTTAAAGTTGCTGATGTAGAATTTGCAGTCTTAGAAGCAGATGGAACGCTTAATGTATTATTGAATAAGGAAAATCAACCGCTTACTGCCAAACATTTAGGAATTAAAGTAGCACCTGAACAAGAGCCTCAAACAGTGGTTATAGATGGTAAAGTCATTGATGAACCGCTCGCTACCATTGGCTTAAACCGAAAGTGGTTACACACCGAGCTTAAGAAAATAGGGGTTTCTATAGAAAATGTGTTTTTGGGACAAGTGGATTCTTACGGACAGTTAACTGTAGACTGTTATGATGATAAGCTAAAGCTACCACAACCTCAGTTAAAAGCTCAGCTATTGGCTACCCTGAAGAAATGCGAAGCCGATATAGAAATGTTTGGTTTGGGAGTTAAGGACAAGAAAGCAAAAAAAATGTACGAAGATTGTTCTAACAAACTTCAAGAAGTCATTTCCGATGTACGGCCAATATTAGCTAGATAGGAGGATACAAGATGCCTAATAATAAAATGAAAGATTTAACTCCGGTTCAGCAGGAGTATAAAGAATTGGCTTTAAAGGAAGAACCAAAGAGGCCGCTTCTTCAAAATTCCATACGTGCTTTTATAGCAGGGGGAACCATCTGCCTAATAGGGCAAGGAGTCCAAGAAGCATTTATTAGGTATGGTGGTTTTGATCAAAAGACTGCAGGAAGCCCTACTGTTGCTGTCATGGTTATTTTAGCTACGATTCTAACTGTTCTTGGGGTATATGATAAAATTGGTCAATGGGCTGGAGCCGGTTCGGCGGTGCCTGTTACTGGGTTTGCCAATACAATGGCCTCTTCGGCACTTGAACATAAGAGCGAAGGCATGGTTTTAGGAGTTGGCGGGAGAATGTTTGAGCTTGCAGGCCCTGTTATCGTGTTTGGAACTGTAGCCGCTTTTGTAATAGGAATTCTTCACTGGTTATTCAACCCAAGTATTGTGGGGGGGATGTAAGTTATGCTCCAGGGACATCAAAGTTGGGTTTTTAAGAAACAGCCAACAATAATCGGTACAGCTACAGTAGTTGGACCCTTTGAGGGGCAGGGGCCCTTGGCTGATGATTTTGATATTATTCATGGCGAATTAATGATAGGACAAACTAGTTGGGAAAAGGCTGAAAAGACATTATTGGAAGATGCAAATAAGTTAGCAATCGAGAACGCTAAGTTAACTAAGGAAGAAATCAACTTCTATATCGGTGGAGACTTAATGAATCAGATTATTAGCAGTAGCTTTGCTGCGAGAACTCTGGCAGTCCCCTATGTCGGCATTTTTGGGGCCTGTTCAAGCTCTATGGAGGGCTTGGCCTTAGCTTCTTTAATGGTTGATTCAGGTTCTGCTAAATATGCCTTGGCCTCAGCTTGTAGCCATAATGCCAGTGTAGAAAAGCAGTTTCGTTATCCCACTGAATATGGTTCACAGAAGCCTCCCACCGCTCAGTTCACTGTGACTGGAGCAGGATCAGCGGTAGTTGCCAAAGAAGGAAAAGGACCTAAAGTTACTTCTGCTACAATTGGCCGGATAATCGATATGGGTTTAAAAGACCCCTTTAATATGGGTGCCGCTATGGCTCCTGCAGCTGTAGATACAATTCAGGCCCATTTTAGGGACTTACAGGTTGATCCGGACCATTATGACTTAATAGTTACAGGGGATCTGGCAAAGGTGGGATACTCATTAGCTAATGATTTATTTGAAAAACACAAGGTGCCTATAGATCAAACTAAATATTATGACTGTGGCATGATGATTTACGATTACGAAAAACAAGAAGTGCAATCCGGGGCCAGTGGTTGTGGTTGTTCAGCTGTGGTTACTTATGGCCATATCTTGAGAAGGTTACAAGAAGGAGAGTTTAAGCGCATACTTGTTGTGGCTACAGGCGCATTGTTATCCCCCTTAACGTTCCAGCAAGGTGAAAGTATTCCCTGCATTGCACATGCAGTAGCCATTGAAAGAGGGGAGGGCTAAAAGATGTTTATGGATTTTTTTTGGGCCTTTGTTGTAGGTGGTTTAATTTGTGTCTTCGGACAGATATTATTTGATGTGTTTAGGCAAACGCCTGCACATACAATGACTATTTTAGTGGTATTAGGCGCTGTAGTGAGCGGTTTAGGTTTATATGAGCCTTTTATCGAGTTTGCAGGTGCAGGGGCAACGGTTCCCATAACTAACTTTGGACATTCCTTAGTTCAAGGGGCATTACAAGAATTAAAGTTAAGCGGATTTATAGGAGTAGTTACTGGACTTTTTGAAATAACCAGTGCGGGAATTTCTGCAGCTGTAATTTTTTCTTTCTTTGCTGCATTGCTATTTAAGCCCAAAGGTTAAAGATCTTAATCCGTTACCATTTCTTCGGAGATGGCAATGGATTTTTTATTTGCTATTGACAAGCATCCTAATAAATGGTACATTTTTAAAAATAAAACCAATATTTCCGATAAGATTAGTTGGTATTATAACAAGGGGGCAATAAATGAAAAAAGCTAGAATATTTGGTTTTTTAAAAATCTTAAAATTTTCGATTCTAGAGAGCTGAAAAGGAGGGCCAATAAAATGCTAAAGATACCTCACCAAGTAATAGAAGAGGGAAAAAGTTATAGAGCAAAAGTAGAAGAATTAAAAAAGGGTCTAATAGAACCACAAAGGTTTTTACCTTATAGAGTTGCCATGGGGGTCTACGAACAAAGAGATAATGATACTTATATGGTTAGAACAAGAATCCCCTCCGGAGCAGTAACTTTAAGCCAATTACAAAAAATTAGTGAGTTAGCTAAAAAGTATTCGCGTGGTTATATTCACTTTACCACTAGACAGGGAGTCCAGTTTCATAAGGTTACCTTAGATGATACAGCAAACATCATGGAAGAACTTTTAGAAGTTGGGATTGTTACCAAAGGTACGGGAGGAAATACTGCAAGAGGTATAGGTTGTTCTCCCCTATCAGGAGTTTCTAAGGATGATGTGTTTGATGTTACGCCCTTTGCTCTCGCTACAACTGAGTTTGCACTTAATAACCCGACAATTTTCAACCTGCCCAGAAAATATAAAATTGCCTTTGCCAATTCGCCTGAGGACACAGGAAATGCAACTATTGCCGATCTAGGCTTTGTGGCCAAGATCCAAAACGGTGAACAAGGTTTTGAAGTATACGGTGCCGGAGGCTTTGGTGGAAGTCCTAATGTTTCTATTAAGTTAGCAGATTTTATTCCTGCTACTGAAGTGCTGTATCACATTCAAGCCATGAAGGAGCTTTTTGAAGAAGAAGGCGATCGAACCAACAAACATAAAGCCAGAATCAGATATATCTTACAAAGATTAGGTGTGGAAGATTTTAAGGCTAGATATCAAGAGCTATTAGAAAAGGTTAAAGCTGAAAGAAATCTGGAGCTCTCTATTGATGAACAAAAACCCAGTAAATTGATTGGTAAACCTGCAGAAATCTCGAACCCATTGGTGTTTGAACAAAAGGTTGCAGGTTATTATGCAGTATATATTCACCCTGAAAACGGTAACCTTAACGTGGAAAATCTAGATCGAGTTATTGATTTTATTTCTAATTTAGATTATGAACCCTCCATTAGGCTAACTAATACTCAAGGCTTTTTCGTTAGAGATCTGAAAGGTAGCGACGCTAAAGGGTTATTAGAAATCATTCTTGGCTTCACTTCAACCTTTGCTGTTGATAATTCTGTGGCCTGTGCAGGGGCTGCTACTTGTAAGTTAGGCTTAGGGTTATCACAAAATCTTTTATCAGCAATTAAAACCAAATTTGCGGACGTTGAGGAAACTGTCAAAGTTCAGCTACCGAGAATCTTTATTTCTGGTTGCCCCAACTCTTGTGGACAACATCAAAAAGGTGAAATTGGCCTCTTTGGTAGAGCCAAAAGAACGGCTGATGGATTAGTTCCAATGTACTCAGTTTTATTCGGTGGTGCTGTTGGTGTAGGTAAGGCCGTTTTAGGCCAAGAGTACGGAGCAATCCCAACTAAAAAGATCCCCGAATTCTTATACCAATTAGCTCTCTTGAAACAACAGTCTGAAATAGGTGCGTTTGATGCTTTTTTGAAAGAAGAAAATGATGCTATAAAAAGATTGATCGGTATATTCTCTCAAATCGAGTCGGAAGCTGAAAACCCTGACTTATACTACGATTTCGGGTCAGAAGGAAAGTTCTCACTTAAAGGTAGAGGACCGGGTGAATGTAGCGCAGGGGTTTTAGATGTAATCAAATTAGATATTTCCAATGCCAAAGCACATTTAGCTGAATATCAAAATACGAAGGAATCTACGAAACTTTACGAAGCGGGGTTATCTGCGTCTAGGGCATTATTAATCCTAAAAGGTGTCGATACCACTAAGGATAGATTGATTTTTAAAGAATTTATAAATCACTTTGTTGTTTCGGGATATGTCAAAGAGGGTATTAGGGATGTCGTAGATGGTCTGGTTAACTATAAATTAGGTGATCTAGATAACCTTGCTAATTATTCTGGTGATGTTAATTACTTGATAGACAAGGTAATAGCATTGTACGAATCCTTAAATCCAAAACTTGAAATTACTTTACCTAAAGAAAAAGAATCAGAGATCTTCTTGTTGTCAAGAAAAAGACTTTAATTAAAGTTTTAGAGGAGGGGGTCATCATTTACACCTTAGATATCACGGAAGACAACCCTATAGAATCTATACTAGCTTTTGTCGAGAAAGCGATTGGCGAACATCACAGCAAATATATCGTCTTCTCTTTTCACGACAACATGAAAGATCTTGAGCGGAAGAAAATTGTTCAGACTGTTAAAAAATACTTTGATATCTTTGTGGTATTAAAGTCTACTATGCCAAAACATAACCAACCTATTGAAGAGTACTTTTCCTATGGTGTGCATGGTCTTTATTTTGATACAAATATTGATTTTCACTCCCAGGATCAAATTGAGGTACTGGTTTATGCAACAGATCTATTTGCTCGTGGTTGGGTTTTTGCAAAAACTCAAAGCGAAGAAAGTATGATTAAAGAATTACTGAGACTAAAAATTGTACCGGTGCTTGCTGAACATGATGCTAAATTAGTGGATTTTATAAAATCACACGAGTATTTCGATAAGATATCTTCAAACTTAATTAAAGCAATTCCTTTACTAGATCTAAAGCAGTCTGCCTATTCGCTGACAGACAGAATTAAAATGAAGATGCTCTTAGAGTCTATGAATCTGCGTCAGAAGCTTATGGTTAAAAGTGTTGATGAATCGTTTGGGTCTAGCGGACTGTAGGAGGATTTATAGTGAAAGATAAGGTTTACATTGATCGAAGACCACTAGCTACCTTATTTCTAATAGAGTATAAGAATGCCATTTTACTATTATTATCTTTTGCTGCTTTCTTTGTGTTTATCTCCAATGACAATATCCCACAAGGTATGTCTATTGAAGCCTACAAGGCCTTGGTTATTTTTGTATTTGCAAACTTTCTTTGGGTAACCAACGTGATTCCACTTGCCATTACCAGTCTTATGGTCATGGGACTATTAGCTACCTTTAAAGTACTTCCGGAGGAAACAGTATTTTCTTTCTTTGGTAATAAAGCTGTTTTTTTTATCATCGGGGCCTTTATTATCGCAGCTGGTATTACCAGTTCAGGTTTAAATAAGAGAGTTTCCCATTATGTTTTGTCTAGGTTTGGAGATAAACCAAATAAACTGGTTTTGGCGGTGTTCTTCTTAGCGGCTGCTTTATCCCATATTATGCCTGAGCATGCCGTGGCTGCCATGCTTTTTCCGATCTTAATGTCCATTGCTAAAAGGTTAGAATTAAAGCCTGGGTCTGTATTAGGGAAATATATGTTTTTTGCCCTAGCTTGGGGCGCTGTCTTAGGTGGTGTAGTGACCTTCTTAGGTGGTGCCAGGAATCCCTTAGCATTAGGTATTTTAGAAGAAACCACGGGAGAAAGTATTGGTTTCTTAGAGTGGATGGTTGCAGTTGCGCCTCCGATTTATCTGATCATGGCCATAGTTGCTATTTACCTCAGTAGGAAAGTAAGTGCTTACAAAAGAGACACAGAGATTATAAAAGAAATGTTTTCTGAAGGCAGAGAGAGATTAGGAAAGATTAGCATGAAAGAGATTAAAGCTTTAATTATCTTAGTAGGTACAATCTATATGTGGATATTTGAAAGTAAAAGCGTAGGAATTGCCAATGTAGCTCTTATTAGTGCAGCTCTCTTCTTCGTACTCAATGTAATGAATTGGGAGAATGCTAAAAACGAAATTAACTGGGGCGCGATTTTTATGTATGGGGGAGCAATTGCCTTAGGTAGAGCCTTAGAAGAAACTGGTTTATTAGAGTATATAAATGAAAAGTATATTTCCAACATGGATTTTTCCGTTCTAGTATTTATGGTAGTTGTTTTTACTCTAAGCGTGTTTCTTACAGAGGGTGTTTCTAACGCGGCAGTTGTTGTAATTCTCCTTCCTGTGGTCATAAAAACAGCCATTTCTTTAGGTCTTCCGGCTACTTTAGCTGTTTATTTAGTAGCTGTACCCTCAGGCTTAGCTTTCATGTTCCCAATGAGTTCGCCTCCCAATGCCATAGCCTTTTCTTCAGGTTATCTAAAGTCGAGTGAAACTGTAAGGTCCGGATTTGTCTTAAATATGATTTCGATAACGGTAGTAATTGTATTTGCATTGACTTATTGGCGCTTGATAGGTGTTTATTAAGGGTAGTAAAGACATCATGTTTCTTCTGGACCTCACTAGTGTTGTTACCGAAATCAAAGATTTCGACAAACACTACGTATCAAGTCCCATAAACATAATATCTTTACTTCCTTATTACTTAAAAACTATAAAAAGTGATGGGCATTAAGCCTTTGGAACGCAAATATAGTTTCTCCTGTTCGATGGAGAAAGGGGAATGGAGGGACATTATGACCGATAAAAACATCGTTTGGCATGACACGAATGTTAGGAAAGAAGATCGAGAAGTATTATTATGGCAAAAAGGTGTTGTGCTTTGGTTTACTGGTCTCTCTGGTTCGGGGAAATCTACGGTAGCAAATGCTGTTGAAAAGAAATTGTATGAGGTCGGAAGGCTCACTTACTTGCTAGATGGTGACAACATAAGACATGGTTTAAACAAAGATCTTGGGTTTAGTGTAAGTGACCGTGTTGAAAATATTAGGCGAATCGCGGAGGTAAGTAAGCTTTTCGTAGATGCAGGCGTGCTTACACTTACTGCTTTTATTTCGCCCTTTCGGGAAGAGCGAGGAAATGTTAGACATTTATTAGGAGATAAATTTATCGAAGTGTTCGTTGATTGTTCTCTAGAAGTCTGTGAAAAAAGAGATCCCAAGGGGCTTTATAAAAAGGCCAGAAGTGGAGCAATAAAAGACTTTACGGGGTTAGATTCTCCTTATGAAAAACCACTAAATCCTGAAATTGTAGTTTGTACAGATCATAAAGCTATCGATGAGTGTGCAGAAGAAATTATCACCTATTTAATTGATAAGGCTTTTATCTTTAAGTAGTTTTAGGTTGACAATGAGGAGTGATTGCCCTTGAAGTTTGAATTAAACACTATCGAAACAGATGTACTCATTATCGGTGGGGGAACTGCCGGGTGTTTTAGTGCCTTAACCCTTGCTGAAAACTCTAATTTAAAAGTTGTTATAGCCGATAAGGCCAATATCAAAAGAAGTGGTTGTTTAGCTGCCGGTGTCAATGCCATAAACGCCTATATTGGCAAAGGTGAAACTCCGGAATCCTTTCTGGATTATGTAAAAAGAGACTCTGAGGGTGTTATTCGGGAAGATTTAGTTTATAGTATCGCGAAGCGCCTAAACAGCGTGACCAAGAGACTTGAGGACTTAGGACTACCGATCTTAAAGGACGCGAAGGGTGAGTATGTCCAAAGAGGAAAAAGAAGTATTAAAATAAATGGCGAAAATATTAAGCCTTTGTTGGCTGAAGCAATATCAGGTAAGGATAATATTAAGATTCTTAATAATGTTAATATTGTGGACTATTTAGTTAAAGAAGATGCTGTCGTCGGTGCCATTGGTTTTTCAATAAAAGGAAATATTGTCTATCAAATTCTAGCTAAGAAAACCATCTGTGCTACTGGTGGGGCAGCGGGAATTTACAAACCAAACAACCCTACTTTTTCTGGGCACAAAATGTGGTATAGTCCCTTTAACACAGGATCCGGTTACGCCATGGGCATTAGAGCAGGTGCGGAAATGACCTCTTTTGAAATGCGCTTTATTGCCCTAAGATGTAAAGATACCATAGCTCCCACGGGAACAGTGGCCCAAGGCATCAAAACAGTTCAAGTTAATGCCAAGGGTGAAGAGTATGTGCAGAAATACGGTAAACCTACAACTCATCTGCGATTGTACTCTACTGTAATGGAAAACTTAAAGGGCAATGGACCTTGTTTTCTAAAAACGGAAGGAATTTCAGAGGAGCAACAAAAGGAATTGTTTAAAGCCTACCTCAATATGGCTCCCGCTCAAACGTTAAAATGGCTTGAAAGAGACTCTGGGCCCGCAGTGGAAAATGTGGAGATCGAAGGAACAGAACCCTATATCGTAGGTGGTCACACCGCTAGCGGTTATTGGGTAGATTATGCCAGGAAAACTACCTTAAAGAATCTTTATGCCACAGGTGATGTGGCTGGTGGCAGTCCTAAAAAATATGTGACAGGCTGCCTAGCTGAGGCTGAAATAGCAGCCCAGTCTATACTAGAAACGCTAGGTGAGACCTATAACGTTAGTGTTATATTAGATAATGTTGAGATTAGTGAACAAGTTAATGAAAAAATTAATCATCTCTCAAATTTTTTTACTAACAACGAAGCTCTATATAATATTGAAGAAGTTGAAGAAGCCATGCAAAAGGTCATGGATCAGTATGCAGGAGGCATATCCACAGCTTATATCTACAATAATAGAAAACTTGGCATTGCAGCTAAACGTATCGATGAGCTCTTAGATATTGTTGATACTTTAAAGGCTAAAACGCAAAAAGATTTATTAGCCATTTTTGAAATTATCGACCGACTTTATGTCAGTAAAGTTCTGATCAAACACTTAGAAGCTCGGAAAGAGACTAGGTGGAGATGCTATCAAGAAAATATTGATTATCCTAAGAAAGATGATCAAGCTTGGTTGAAATATGTTAATTCCGTGTACACAGACGGAAAATTAAAGATTGTCCTTAAAGAACTAGTTGGGAGGGACAAAGAGTATGAGCATCCAAATTAATCGCAGCAAGTGTATCTCTTGCGGTAAATGTTATAACGTTTGTCCCGGAAATTTAATCGATAAAGACGATAATGATAAGGCCGTTATGAAATATCCTAAAGATTGCTGGGGATGTACCGCTTGTCTCAAAGAATGTCAAGTAGGGGCAATTAAATATTACTTAGGAGCAGATATAGGTGGTAGGGCCGGCTATTTATATACCAAGAACCATAAAGATTCAATCGACTGGTATGTTGTAGGTGCAAATGGAAAGGAACAGAAGATTACAACCTATAAGCATGAGTCTAATAAATATTAAGGGGAGAAAAGAAATGGATCATCTTACTAAATTAGAAAACAAATCGATTCATATTTTAAGAGAAGCCTACGCTAATTTTAAGGATTTAGGTATGCTTTGGTCTATCGGTAAAGATAGTACTGTTCTTCTTCACCTAGCTAGAAAGGCTTTCTTCGGACATGTTCCCTTTCCATTGGTTCATATAGATACCCATTATAAAATCCCAGAAATGATCGAGTATAGGGATAACTTCTCTAGACAATGGAAACTTGACATGATTTATGGAGAAAACACAGCGGCTTTACAAGCTAAAACCACTTTTCCTGATGGTAATTGCTCAAGATTAGAATGCTGCCGTCTGTTAAAAACAGAAGCCTTAAAGGCAACTTTAAATGGAACAGGACCAAGATTTAGAATGAATCACGACACAGGTGAATACGAGCTAGATAAGAAACCGACCCCCTTTACCGGAGTAATTGTTGGCGTAAGATCTGATGAAGAAGGATCAAGGTCAAAAGAACGATATTTCTCACCACGAGACAAAAGTAATGATTGGCATGTAGGGGATCAACCACCTGAGTTTTGGAATCAATATAAAACTGACTTTGCACCGGGAACCCATCTAAGAATTCATCCACTTCTTGATTGGACAGAGTTGGATCTTTGGGAATACATCCAAAGAGAAGAAATTCCCTTGGTTTCTCTTTACTTTGATCGAGGAAAAGGTACAAGATATAGATCCTTAGGTTGCATGCCTTGCACCAATCCCGTGGAATCAACTGCAACTACCGTTGCTGAGATTGTAGAGGAATTAAGGTCCGGCAAGTTTTCAAATATTGCAGAACGTAGCGGTAGAGCGCAAGATAAAGAAGATGGTGGCGGTTTGGAAGAACTACGAAAGGCTGGGTACATGTAATGAATAGACAAACAACTATTAATGAAAATATGAACATAGTTATTGTTGGCCACGTAGATCATGGGAAAAGTACAGTAATCGGAAGGTTATTGGCCGACACCAACTCCTTGCCTGAAGGAAAATTAGAGCAGGTCAAAGAAACCTGCCGGCGAAATTCTAAACCTTTTGAGTACGCTTTTTTATTAGACGCCCTTAAGGATGAACAAGCCCAAGGGATTACCATCGATGCTGCCAGAGTATTTTTTAAAACTGACAAAAGAAAGTATATCATCATTGATGCACCGGGACATATTGAATTTCTAAAGAATATGGTTACAGGCGCCGCCAGAGCAGAAGCCGCTTTGCTGGTAATCGATGCCCAAGAAGGCGTTATGGAAAATTCTAAACGACATGGTTATCTGTTATCGATGCTAGGGATTAAACAAGTTGTGGTGCTGGTAAATAAAATGGACCTTATCGAATATAACCAGTCAAGGTATGAACAAATTGTCGGCGAGTATCAAGGTTTTCTTTCCGAAATTGGTGTAGAAGCAGATTCTTTTATCCCTATCAGTGGTTTTATGGGTGATAATGTAGCTTTCAACTCTGGAAATATGCCGTGGTACACGGGCTCTACAGTATTAGAAAAACTTGATTTGTTAGTTAACAAAAAAGATGGTGATAACCAAGTATTTAGAATGCCCGTTCAGAGTGTCTACAAATTCACTGCCGGTGGCGATGATCGAAGAATAGTGGCAGGAACAATTGATTCGGGTAAGGTTAAAGTTGGGGACGAGGTAACTTTCTACCCAAGTGGCAAAAAGTCTAAAGTTAAATCTATTGAAAGATTCAACGCTCCAACAATGGGTGAGGATATAGCCGGAAGCGCAACAGGATTCACTCTCGAAGAGCAGATTTATGTTACCAGAGGGGAATTAGCCTGTATAACAGGAGAAATGAAGCCTGAGGTTTCCACAAGAATCAAAACAAAGCTCTTTTGGCTGGGCAAAGAGGATTTAAACAATAAAAGAAGCTACTATATAAAAGTGGGAACGCAAAAAGTAAGAGCTGAGCTTGAAGAAGTAATTACAGTTCTTGACGCGTCAACCTTATCTACCTCAGCAAGACAGTACGTCCAAAGGCATGAGGTAGCTGAAGTTATCTTTAAAATGGAAAAAGAAATTGCCTTTGATAAAGCAGAGAATCTAACCGAAACCTCAAGATTTGTGCTAATTGACAATTATGAGATTGCAGGTGGTGGAATCCTTGTTGATAGCCTAAAAGAGGGGCAGGATTGGATTGAGGGAACGGCCAGCACTAAGGATATAACTTGGTTTGAGAGTGCTGTTACTAAGGAGGAAAGAGCCCTTCGTTATTACCAGAAACCTACGTTAGTCATTATTTCGGGCAACAAGGCTTTAGACACCGATTTGGCAGGATATCTTGAGAGAAGACTTTTTACAGAGGGAAGAATTGTTTATACTCTTAATGGAACCATAAGCCAAGAGAGTTCAATAGGGAATAGGCGTGAACATAATAAAAGATTTGCTGGAATCTTCAACATATTAATGGATGCAGGTAATATTGTTATTGCAAGAATAGATGAGTTACAGCAAGAAGATATTGATATAATTAGTAATGTGGTTGACCTTAAAGACATAAAGTTAGTTTGGGTAGGAGCTGTGCAAGACAGTAACCATGCTGTAGATTTGCACCTGAATACAGACAACAAGGAAAGTTTCTATAAAATAGTTAAAAAAATGTTAATAGACTCGAGAATTATTTTTGATCCATACAGCCTCTAAAAACTTTTAAAAGCATTGTTGATTAAAATCCGCTCATTTTTGGTATGAGTGGATTTTTCTTTACCGGAATTGATTTAGAGGGTATTCTGATGGTAAAATGTAACTAAGTATTTTATTATCAGGAATTATTAAAAAATTGGAGGTAGCATCGCATTGGAACATGAACAGTCTCTGGAACACCTAAGGTTTTTTTCTACTTCAGTGGGCCTTGAAATGAACGTTAATAAAATTGCCAGTCATTTTGGCATTCAAAGGAAGTATAAATGGGAAGATGTATTAGTACTGAAAGAACCCAACCTTGAAGGTGTTATTTCAAACCCAAAGGATAAAGCAGCCTATCTTTTCCATTTCGGTAGTATTGTTACGGTGAATATGGCCCCCCATGAAATTACTGACTTTTATCATTACTTAGCCAAAATTGATGGAAAAATACCTCATAATCCTAACTTTAAGTTTGACGATCAGTACCAGCTACAAATCGGACCTCAGGAGGAAGAGCGAATAGAAAACAACATGATGACAGTAAGCGAATTGGAGAATTATCATCCCCATATCATTGCTACTGTCTTGGCTCGTTCTGCAGCCCTAGATAGGGTAGAAGAGTCTATGGAGATTCTAATCGATGACACTGAAAAGATTATTGAACTATTAGATCGAGGCAAACTAAGCTATAATGATGCTCATTTATCAAAAACAATTGCCCGCATCTTGCGGCATCAGTATAGCAGTATTTCTTCTATTATGGTACTGGACAAGCCTAGCATCACCTGGAACAATGCCAAAGCGGAGAAACTATATGTTCAGTTAGAGGATCTTTTCGATCTGCCGGAACGTTACCATATCTTGACGCAAAAAACGGAGACCTTAATTAAGACGGCCGAAATCTTTACAAATCTTTCCCATGCCCGCAGGGGTGCTCTCCTAGAGTGGGGAATTATTGCGTTGATCACTTTTGATATCCTATTGGGCTTATGGGATAGGTTCACTTACTAAGTACTTATTAATAGACAGTAAACTTAAATAATAAGCTACTCTAAGAATGAAGAAATACTCCAAAGGCCAGTTGTTTAGTGTTAAATAGCCGTACTGTAGCAATAGATAATCAACATACTGAAATAAAATTAAACTTATTATAACCATATACCATTTGGTCTTGAAAATAACTAGTGTTGTCAGGATTAATGAGATTAAAATAATATGAAGAGTTGCAAAGGCTACGTGGCTTCGGGTATCATTAGCAAACCAATTAAGATTATAAAAATATTTATTAAAAAAAGCTACAAGTACAAAAACAGCGCTTCCAGCTATTAACAGGCTTGCAAAGAACAACGTAATAAACCTAATAAATCTGCCTGGGGATTGATTTAGTTGGATGAACCACAGCTTTGAAACCTTAAAAGCCAGAACTAACCCAAACCATGTGTAAATGAGATTCCACCAATGGTCTTCGTAGATGCCAAGGTACAAAAATAGAAACTGAATACCGGTAATAGTTGTAGCTATTAGGTAAAGAAATATAGCTTTGAGTTTAAAAACTACAATAAACACAGAAGACATAGGAACGATGAATCCATTGGAAACTACCGAACCTAGGATGTTATCAAAGTAAGAATTATCTAAAATTGAAGGGTGATAAACATAGCTGTTTAATAGAACCAGTATAAAATATTCAAAAAAGTAGATTCCGCCAGCAATAAATAAATAAAGTATAAATACTTTTTGGAATTTGGCTTTAAGCAGAGTGTATAAAAACAAGCCCAAACCAATTACAGCCAATGCTAAATACCAGAAATAATTAGGCACGTAAAAAACACCTACTTTGGACGATTATTACTTCCTATATACAATTCCTCACTGTGTAGTTTTTATCCATTACAAAAAAACAGTTGACTATTAGACTGTGATGCTGTACAGTAAGGATGAAAAAGTTAATATTTCTCTCAAAGGGGAGTAGCTAATACAATAAAGTCGTCATCACGGGATATTATCCCCGGCTTTATTGGCAACTGTCAAGTTGTTTGCAAGACCTTTGTCCTATTTAAGGACAAGGGTCTTTTTTGGCTTTAATTCTGGAATGGTAAATCGCATTTTTTGTTTAAAACTAAAGGAAAAGAGGTGTTTGGGTATTTTTATAATATAGTTACACGCATTTCTCGTTAATTTTTGGCTATTATAAATATATTGCTTGTATGTAAAAAAGGAGGAATTATATTAATGGAATTATCAGTTTTACTAGAATATGGTTGGGTTTTACTTGTTCTTATTGGTTTAGAAGGACTTTTAGCAGCGGATAACGCTTTGGTTCTGGCATGTATGGTTAAACATCTACCGGAAGAGGCCAGAAAAAAGGCCTTGTTTTATGGGCTAGCGGGAGCCTTTGTTTTTCGATTTGCGTCTTTATTTATAATTTCGTTCTTGGTAGACGTATGGCAAGTTCAAGCAATTGGAGCTCTTTATCTCTTATTTATAGCTGGTAATCATATAATGCGAAAAGTGCTTATAAAGAAACTTGAGACTGAGGGAATTGAAAATCTAGATCAAGAAGATTGCGAAACTAAGAAGGGGTCTGGTTTTTGGGTAACAGTTCTAAAAGTAGAAATTGCTGATATTGCTTTTGCTGTTGACTCAATTCTTGCCGCAGTAGCCCTAGCCGTAGCTCTTCCAGATACACCTCTTCCGAGTATTGGGGGCTTAGATGGAGGCAAATTTTTAGTGATTTTTGCCGGTGGTTTTATTGGTTTAATAATTATGAGATATGCCGCCACAGCCTTTGTGAAAATTCTAGAGCAAAAGCCAGGATTAGAAACCGCAGCCTATGGTATAGTGGGATGGGTAGGGGTAAAATTATCCGTATACACCCTTTCGCATCCGGCAGTAGCTGTTTTGCCCGAAGCTTTTGCACATTCACCAATTTGGAAAGTAACCTTTTATGTAGTATTAATTTCGATTGCAGTAGCTGGTTGGTTTTTATCTGAAGATAAGGATAAGGTTACAGCAGAACCAGTAAAATAATTAATAAAGGGATTAATAGAAAGGAAGTCCAGAAAGTGGAGTTCATAGAAATATTATTAAACTTGGATCAATACCTCGCTTTGGTTATTGAAAGATACGGTCTTTGGATATACCTAATTCTCTTTTTAATTGTTTTTTCGGAGACTGGTTTAGTAGTAACTCCTTTTCTGCCAGGTGATTCACTACTTTTCGTAGTTGGTGCAATTTCGGCAACAGGTACAATGAGAATTGAGGTAATCGTCCCGCTATTAATTGTTGCAGCTATATTAGGTAACATGGCTAACTACCAGATCGGTAATTATCTAGGGCCAAAGGTTTTTAGTGGAAACAAAATCCCTTTTCTAAAAAAAGATAATCTTGAGCGAACAAAAACTTTCTATAATAAGCATGGAGGTAAAGCCATAATTATTTCCAGGTTTCTTCCGATTTTCAGAACTTTCGTACCCTTTGTAGCAGGAATAGGAAAAATGAATTATATAAATTTCTTGGCTTTTAATGCTATCGGAGCAAGCCTCTGGGTTTTTGTGTTTAGTCTTGCCGGATTCTTTTTTGGAAACATTCCTTATGTAAAGAGTAATTTTGAGCTAATAGTAGTTGGGATACTCTTGCTTTCGCTATTACCAGTCTTAATTAAGTACGTTTTTTCCGTACTAGCTAGCCTGAAAGTAATTAAAAGATGAAAGTACATGAATTAGTCATAGCCCGATTATAAAAGCAAAAAGCTGCAGAAGAGAACTACTCTTGCTGCAGCTTTTTACTTTAAATTTAGTCAACTCCACTACTGGACGTCGCTTCCGTTTTTGTTTTTATCATTGAATAGATACTTTTCTTGTACCTCGTGGGCTTTCTTTTTCATTTGCTGAATACTTCCTTTTTCGCCGGGTTTCTTTCCTTCAGTATATTGCTTGGTCTTTGTCATGGTTTATCCTCCTTTCTCTCCTTCATTTGTCAGACTTATCATTGAAAGCTTCTTGCCAGAACCTTAGCCTATATTACTATAATTCTCAAGGATAATGTTTTTATACTGTGAATTTATGGCCCAACTAATCTATTGAACTGATCGGAAGACCGAAAAAAAGTGAAGTAGAAATGATTAAAATGAAGGAAATAAGCCAGGCCCATAAGGGTCTTTGATGATGAAGTCTTAAGAGTAAAAACATGGCTATATCAAAGATAAAGGTCCAACCTAAATGCCAACCGTTATGATAAGAGATCCCCTTTTGTTGGATTAGAACTGTTTCGAATATTATATAAATAGCTACCCATAATCCGAGATAAGGAATTTGTTTTTTCCCTTTTGGATAGTTTCTAAAGAAAATTAATATTGTTGCCGGATATATGATGAAGGCCTGAGCGATAACAATAAAGGTGCTATTAGATAATATCTGTTCAGTGCCCTTAATTGGTTCAAGTAACCATAAGGGGTAGTTGTAAAATAATAGTTTATAAAGCAAATTAACTGAAATGAAAAACAAGATATCGGAATAGTAAATCTTCCAGTTTTTCCAATCTCCCCATATGTAAGCAGAAACTAAAAATAAAATGAGATAAATAATGTGATACATATCGAGGCTCCTCTATATATATTTGCAGAGTTATTCTTTCTACTATTTGCGTTCATTATTCAAACTCGCACGCATCTTTAAAGGAATAGATTATTATTTGGAGAAAGTATATACCAACATAATGGACTAGGGAGAGCTGGTTAAAAGTGAAGACAATTTGCATATTAAACCCCACGGCAGGAAGAGGGAAAACTGAAGAAAAGTGGAAAAACTGTCGGGAGATACTTAACAGACGCGGAGTTGAAGTTACAACAGTGGTTACCTCGCGTTCAGGCGATGCTGCGAAGCTTGCCCAGGCAGCCGTGTCAGAGGGGTTTGAAACCATCATTGTAGCCGGTGGTGACGGAACTATTAACGAAGTAATCAGGAGTGTGGCAGATACTAAGGTTAATGTTGCCATTGCTCCTCTTGGTACAGGCAATGACTTAGCTAGAGGAATGGGATTGCCCTTAGATGAGCTTAAATGGGCTCAAAGTTTTTCTTCCTTAAGATCGATTAAAATTGATCTTGGGGTGGTAAATGGCCATCATTTTGCTAATCAGGCAGGATTTGGCTTTGATGCTCAGGTGGCTCAAAAGATAAATTCGGGAATTGGTTTTCTCCGAGGCAAAGTTGCGTATCTAGCAGCAATAGCGATTTGTTTGCGAAGTTTTGAGGCTGTCGATGTTGAAATAACAGTAGATGGAAACGTTATGCAAAAAAGAGTATTGTTGACATCCTTCGCTAACAGTCCTTTTGTGGGAGGAGGGTTAATGACTGCACCCATGGCCAATCCTTGTGATGGTTATTTAGATCTGTTTATTCTGGAGGCAATATCTCGAAGGGAGTTTCTAAAATCTTTTCCCCTTATTCTTAGAGGTGCCCATGTAAATCACCCGGCCGTAAGTTTTTACAAAGGTAAAATTTTCTCAGTTTGCGCAGCTTCAAAACAATATGTCCATGTGGATGGGGAGATACATGAAGCAGATAAGTTAGAGGTCATGGTTAAGCCGAAGTGCTTGAATTTATTGGTACCACCTGAGTGCTTAACAACTTTCCAAAGTTAAAAGAGTTACTCTTTTGGGTCTGTTTTTATTGACAAGCACATAGTTATCATATAAGATAATTGTAAGAATAATTGCATACCTCCAAAGGGGAGTAGCTACACAGCAAAGTCGTCAATACGGGTTATGAGCCCCGGCTTTGTTGGCAACGTTCAGTTGTTAGCAAGACCTTTGTCCTTATTAATAGGATGAAGGTCTTTATTTTTTACTTCAGGAATGTATATGTGTCCAGACATTGACTAATTATTATCATAAATTCAGAGGAGGTGGTTAAAACCAGGTGATATAGTAGCATTTTGATTAGAAAATAAAGAACATTTTGTTTTTAATAATAAATTCTAGGAGAGATGTAGAGTGAGTAATTTTGGAAATCAGTTTAAGACATATATGTTGCTAGGAGTTTTGACTTCACTTGTCGTGGTAATTGGTTCAATGTTGGGTGGCCAATCGGGTATGGTAATTGCATTTGGGTTTGCTATTATAATGAACGGAGTCAGTTATTGGCACAGTGACAAGATGGCTATTAAAATGACGCGTTCAGAACCGGCAACGCAGGAAAAGAATCCCCAGCTTTTTGAGATGGTCGAGAGATTATCCTATAAAGCAAACTTACCAATGCCTAAGCTGTATATTACGCCTTCCAATCAACCAAATGCCTTCGCGACCGGTAGAAACCCGCAGCATTCTGCTGTAGCTGTTACCGTTGGTTTGTTAAGCATGCTTAGTAAAGAAGAGGTTGAGGGCGTAATTGCTCATGAATTAGCACACATTAAGAATCGAGACGTTTTAGTAGGTACGCTTGCCGCGGTGATGGCGGGTGTAATAACTATGATAGCCGATATGGCACAGTGGGCTTTAATCTTTGGCCGTGGAGATGAGGATAGTAATGGTTTAGCAGCGCTACCATTAATCATCCTTGGACCTATAGCTGCAATCATTATTCAGATGACTGTATCTCGTTCGCGTGAGTATATGGCAGATGCAACTGGGGCAGAAATTGCCGGTAACAGCGAAGGCCTAGCAAGTGCACTATTAAAATTAGAACAGGCTTCTAAATACAATACTATGAAAGTAAGTCCTGCGGCGAGCCACATGTTTATAGTTAACCCTTTAGCCGGTAGCACTTTGCGTTCTTTATTTAGTACGCACCCACCGATCAACGAGAGAGTTAGAAGGCTTAGAGGAAGGTAATTCAAAGGGAAGGTATCAGTTGACTTAACTGAACCTTCCCTTTATTACTTCAAGAATGTATAAACGTACTAAAAATCCCATTCGGGGCGGCCTGTTATAGTTACCCCAATTCGCGTTTCCAGATAAGTTCCAAAGTTGCCATTAGTATAGCGATCCTCGCATTGTTCGTTAATCTGATAATCGCTAATCCCTATTTTGTCCATGGCTAAAATTGCTTGTGCTCTAGCATGGGTTAAGGCATACTCCTTTGCTTCATCAAGCTCATTAAATCCTTTTCGCTCCCACTTAGAAAATAGGACATATCCTTCAGGTGAAGTATTAATTAACACTTCTACTCTTTCAATTATGTTACCGGCAGCTGCCCCAATGGCATTCGCTACTTCCGAATCCCGGGGTATTATTAGTTCCGCATTTAGCCGCTCGGCGACTAGAGGTAAATAAGCTTGAACGGGGGCACCAATGCCTATGATGGGAACATTAATCTTTGTGTTTAAGGAGAACAACTCTAGCTCATTGTCGCTTAAGATTTTATTAATATAGTAATTAGACTGAAGATTAGTAGTAAGGTCCTTTGATCTGCCTTCATTGGCTATTAAACTCTCTAAAATGGTCAAACATAATTTATCAACTATCTTTGTCTTAATAGTTTCGATAACTTCTTCAAGCGATTGATTAGTCAATTTTGCGATAATATTAGTACCTATTTTGGCTATAACTTCATTCCATCTAACATAAGAGCCTTCAACATGGAGAATATCTGTGGGTGTCAGCGCTGCTTTGCCCAGAATTCCTTTATCCACTAAAAGTTGCAAGTCTACAGAGAAAGGGTGTTTATTCAGGGCGTTGGCTATATAAAGCAAGCTATGAGCGCCTGATTTTAAGAGCTCAATTGCATTTTTCTCTAAAGATGTCAGGGAACCCGCTTGCTTATCTTTGATCAGGAAGTAACAATCTGTTATTTGCGAAACTCTTAGATGGTTAAAATTTTGCCACTGGAGTTGTAGTTCAGCAATCAAATGGGGATATTTCTCGCCTGCTACCGATAGGGGAGTCACCTTTTGGGGTCCAATTAATAACTCGTTATCATTGCTTAATCGAATATAGCTGTCTCCGCCAATCCCAAAGGTATTTATGTTGGCAGCTTGCACTCTAGTTAGCCAGCCACCAACTCTAGCTCCTTCCTGATTCAGGCGGGGAATCCCTTGCTTCAAAATAGCAATGTCTGAGGTTGTGCCTCCCATATCTAAAATTAATGCGTCTGAGGCTTTAGTTAGAGTGGTTGCTCCGATAATGCTAGCAGCGGGACCGGATAATATGGTTTCTATTGGCTTTTCTAGGGAAGTAGCTTCATCCATTAAGGTACCATCACCCTTAACAATCATTAGTTTAGCGTGTATATCTTTTTCCAGCAGTACTTGTTTAACCGAGCTAACCAGGTTAGCTATAATCGGTAACAATTTGGCGTTTAAAGCTGCAGTAACAGAGCGTTCATGAAAGCCTAAAGATGTGGTAAGTTGATGACCACAGACAATAGGCAGACCTAATGTTTTTTCTGCTAGTTCCTTGACCTGTAACTCATGTTCTGGGTTACGAACACTTAAAAAACCTGATATAGCTATGGCATTCACGTTATCTTTAAGCTCCAATAGGGCTTCTTGAGCCTTAACTATATCTAAAGCTTCCTTAGCATTTCCCTTAAGGTCATGGCCACCAGGAATCACAGCATAATGTTTGACAGGGAGTGAACCTAGAGGTTCATCACCAATTAGGATTAAACCGACCTCTGAACCACGTCCCTCAACCAAGGCATTAGTTGCCAAGGTAGTGGACAGTGATACCATTTTGATAGTCTCAAAATTTGTAAAACCAAGACTACTTATGCAGTTCCGGATTCCGATAGTAAGATCTTCATAGGTTGTTAGAACTTTTGTTTTTGCCAAAGTCTTTTGAGTTGCAAGATCAAATACTACGCCATCGGTATAGGTTCCTCCCGTATCTATGCCAATTGCTAACGCCATCTGCCTATCTCCCTTCCGTCTAACTAGTTGGTGCAATTTTTCTCATTCTGCATTGGTTATTTAATATTGCTGAAAAGAAACTTAAATCGGCTTTCTCTTCTATAAAATTTTTCTCAAACTTTTCACAGGTTTCCATAACGTGTTTTCTGTAGTTTTGAAGGTCGTAACACTCATTATCGATGAGAGCAAAATGGGTATAATGCTTATACATCTTTTTGGAAACTTTCCACCCTTTAACGTCACCATAGGTTTCCGCATAGCTTATACTGGTTCCCCCCGGATCTTGACCTGAGTCAATCCAGGCTTTATTTAAATAGAAAGTACCTGGTCGTTCTTTTTGAAGATGACGAAATCTTTCCATAGAGCCTAATAGGATTGGAATGCAATCGTCTACATCGGGATAAACCAAGTTTAGAGTTTTAGATTGAATACCCTCAACAGCTCCACCACAATTGCCAAAAAAAAGCAGCACTGTTTCCCCGGATTTTAGTTTTTTCTCTGCTTCTTCAATTTTCTCTTTTATTTTCATGTTAAGTTGTTTTGGAAAGTTGTGCAGAGAATGTTGAACCCACAATATTTCAGTATTTGAGCTTTTAGTTAAGAATTCCAGTTCACCCCTAAAGGCTTCACAGGCGATAATTAGTTTAAATTCTTGATGCATACCGAATCCATCCTTTCCGCATTAGTGTTTTAGAATGCAGGCAAATTATATTTCAATAGTATTATTAATTCTCCCCAAGTTTTAAAAAACATTGCGATTATTTTGCTGTTACCTGTACATTGTTGCTTATTAGTCTAAATAGTCGAAAAACTTTTAACATTAAAAGCAGGAATTTTAATATAAATATAGAAATAGTTACCTTAACTTAATACACGCGGAATAGGTTGCTTGTTAAAATCAAGCTTAAAAGGGAAACCGGTGCGATACCGGTGCGGTCCCGCCACTGTAAATGGAGAGTGCCTTGCATTATGTCACTGGGGAAACCTGGGAAGGCGTAAGGTTACGATGATCCTAAGCCAGGAGACCTGCCTATTCTATGGACCCCGACGGAACCTACGAGGCATAGGGAGGCGGTTGAATGGTGTTCTTTTTTCACGGTACCCATTTATCCTCAGCTACTATTGTAGGTGGGGATTTTTGTATATATTACATAATTTTGGGAGGTAAATAAAATGCATATTGCAGAAGGAATGTTACCTGCGAAATGGGCTATAGCCTATTATGGTGTGGCGGGAATTTTTATAGCTAAAGGCTTAAGAGAGTATAGATTAAAATCAAAGGAAACACCAGTATTTAAACAACTAATTGGAGTAATGACCGCGGCAGTATTTATCATTTCCCTTTTACCCATTCCTGTTCCTATCGCCGGCACCAGTTCTCATCCCGGTGGGACACCACTGGCGGCAATCTTAATGGGACCTTATTTGGCAGCACCAATGAGTCTTGTAGCACTGTTATTTCAAGCTTTATTTCTTGCTCATGGAGGTATTACAACCTTAGGTGCTAATGTGGTTGCTTTGGGGGTTTTAGGCGGCGGAATTGGCTATTTAGTCTTTAAGATGGCACGGAGAGCTAAATTAACACTACCAATAGCGGCTGGGTTAGCAGGTTTCTTTGGGGATATCGCAATATATCTAGGAACTTCAGGCCAGTTGGCTTTTGCCCTTCATGGTAGTAAACCTGTTGGTGAAGTTTTTCTAACAATTTTCGCAGCCTTTATGCCGGCTCAATTACCTTTAGCCATTCTAGAAGGAGTTTTTACAGGGATGGTTATTGGTTATCTGTTTAAAGTGCGTCCCGACATCTTGGTCAAATTAAAAGTTATTAAGCCAAATGAAAAGGCTGTTACAACGGAGGTTAGCCATGAAAAGTAAACTATTTGCAGGTTTTATTTTACTTTTTTCGATAATGGTGATTTTGGGCTTATATCAAGGACATGATTACGGTGGAACTGATGGAGTAGTAAATGGAATAGCCAACGAATATGCCGAGGCAGTTGGAGCGGGAGAAAGAGACCCCTATATCAATACGGACCAAGGAGACCTTTTGCTTTTCCTATTTGCTTTAGCAGGTACTGGAGTGGGATTTTACTTAGGATACCAGTGGAGAAATATTATGGATAAAAAGGAGCCAAAACATGAGTCCTCAACTCAATGTAAGTTTGAAAAGGTATAGGAGCTTTCTTGAAAACTTTGATCCCAGAGTGAAGTTGTTGGTAACTTTTGTGGCTCTTGGAGCTATGTTAGCCACGGAGCGATTAATGCTACCTGGCTTGATGTTTGTTTCTGTACTTGCGGCCCTACTCGCTTTGAATTTAAAGAAGACTATCTTAATAAGGCTTTTTGCACCTCTAATAATTGGATTTTTTCTGTTTCTGACTCAAGGTCTATGGTTTGGTCATACTCCTGTATATCATTGGCAGTTTGGAGTTTTAGAGCTCACCTTTTACCAAGAAGGAATGCTGCTTGGCGGATTGTTAGCAGTAAGGGTAATGGCTGGAGCCTCGCTACTCTTGTTTTTAACACTTACCACTAACATGGAGAAATTAATTTACGCTCTCAAGTGGTTGCGAGTACCAACGTCATTAATCGAAATTATGACCGTTGCCTATAGATATGTTCACATTTTCCAAGAAGAAATAGCTCGAGTAAGAAAAGCTCAAAAAATAAGATTTGGTTATATCAGTTGGAGTAAAACCTTTAGAGCTACAGCTGGTTTAAGCGGAATTATTCTCGTTAGAGCCTTTGATAAAAGTGAACGGCTCTATAATTCAATGCTAGGAAGAGGATATACGGGGAACATGAATGTGGCATCTGACATGGAAGCCACCGTGAACATTAATCTAACTTCCCTGATCTTAGGTCTAACAGTCAGTCTTTTGATGATCTTAGCTGTTTAGACATTTACTGATTGTAATTAAAGTCACCGGGAGGACGTAGCTATGGAGATGATTAAAGCCACTAATATTCAATACATATACCCCGATGGATTCAAAGCCCTGCATGGGATTGACTTCTATCTGAAAAAGGGTGAAATGGTTGCTCTGTTGGGCGCTAATGGCTGCGGAAAAACTACTTTTTTTCAGCACCTTAACGGGCTTTTAAAGCCTCAGGGGGGGGAGATTTTCCTTAAGGGTGAAAACCTTAAGGGGAAAAAGGTTGAGGAAATTTACAAAACAGTTGGACTAGTCTTTCAGGATCCTAATGACCAACTCTTTGCCGCAACTGTTTACGAGGATGTTTCTTATGGACCAGTTAACCTCGGCCTATCAAAAACAGAGATAAAGCAAAGGGTAACCCAGGCCTTGCAATTGATGAATGTGGAAGAACTTAGTCAGAGACCCATTAACAATTTGAGTTTTGGGCAGAAAAAAAAGGTGGCAATAGCAGGCATTCTGGCCTTAAAGCCAGAGGTACTGGTCTTAGATGAACCTACAGCCGGTTTAGACCCCAGAGGTACAACACAGTTAATGAAAATACTTAAAGATGTCCAAGAAAAAACGGGTACTTCGATCGTAATTTCAACCCACCAGGTTGAATTGGTGCCTCTTTATTGTCAACGAGTATATGTGCTTCAGAAAGGGAGAGTAGTTTTAGAGGGAAGCCCAGAGGAAGTTTTTAATCAACAAAAAGTATTGCGGGAGGCCAACCTTAGACTCCCTCCGGTAGCGCATCTTTTCGAAATATTAAAGATAAAAACCGGTCTGGAAATGCCATCTCTACCTTTAACCGTAGGGCAAGGCTATCATTTCTTATCGGATTTCAAACAGCATCGCGGTAAAAGGTTACGAAAGGGCTACACCACAGGATCCTGTGCTGCTGCGGCAGCTCAAGGTGCCACACAAATGCTCTTTACAAAGGAAATGCTAGACCGGGTGGAGATAGATACGCCCAGTGGTGTTAAGTTAGCGCTTGAAATAAAGAATGCAACTTTAAATAATGACCAAGTGTCGTGCTCAGTTATAAAAGATGGAGGGGATGACCCCGACATTACAACAGGTTTAAGCATCTATGCTCAGGCCAGGGAAATACCTGAGGGAATTATAATTAAAGGTGGCGAAGGGGTGGGCACAGTCACCAAACCCGGGCTTCAGATTAAAGTAGGCGAACCTGCCATTAATCCAGTCCCTTTAGAGATGATCAGAAGCGAAGTGGCTAAAGTTTTACCTCCTAATAAGGGAGTAGAAATAACAATTAGTGTTCCCGGAGGGAAAGAAGCTGCCCGCAAAACCTTAAATCCCCGTCTGGGTATTATAGATGGCATATCCATATTAGGTACTTCTGGAATAGTCGAACCCATGTCGGAAGAAGCCTTTAAGACCTCTCTGGTACCGCAGATAGCAATGGCTAAAGCCCATGGCTATAAAAGCCTGGTTTTAACTCCGGGGAGAATTGGTCAAAAGATTGCGGTGGAAACTTGCGGGCTACCGCAAGAAGCTGTCATCCAAATGAGCAATTTCACAGGCTTCATGTTAGAAGAATGTCAGCGGTTAGGAATTGAAAGAGTGTTACTTTTTGGCCATATCGGAAAACTGGTCAAGGTGGCAGGAGGAATATTCCATACCCATAGCAAGGTAGCTGATGCCCGTTTAGAAACCTTAGCAGCTTATGCGGGTACTATTGGAGCAACTCCGGCTGTAATTACTGAACTACTTCAGGCAGTCACGGTAGAGGGAGCCCTAGATATTATCCAGGAAAACGAATTAACCGCAGTTTATAAAATACTTTCAGAACAGGCCAGTAAAAGAGCCAAAGCGCATGTTTACGGAGAATTGGAAGTTGGAACAGTAATGACCTCTTTGACAGGAGAAATCTTAGCCAAGGATGGGTATGCTTCGGAGATTGGAAGTGAATTAGGATGGAAAGTAAAGTCTATGTAGTAGGCATTGGCCCGGGTACGAGGGAATACCTATTGCCAATAGCTACGAGGGTGGTTCAAGAAAGTGAGGTCATAATCGGTGGGGAGCGAGCCTTAGAGCTATTCCAAGACCTGAACAAAGAGACTTATCTGATTAAAGCCCAGCTGCTACCGCTGGTTGACTACATTAAAGAAAACTATCGTAATAAGAAAATAGCGGTTTTAGTTTCAGGGGACCCCGGTTTTTACAGTATGATGACCTTTCTTAAAAAGCACTTCCAACCAGAAGAACTTGAGGTTATTCCCGGCATCAGTTCCATGCAATTAGCTTTTGCCAGACTCACGGAGACTTGGCAAGACGCCACTTTGAGTAGTGTGCACGGTAGAGGTATGGAAGTCTTAGACGGTATGATAGCAAGTGGGCAAGGAAAGTGGGGATTTTTGACAGATCTTAAACATTCCCCGCAAGAGGTGGCTAGATATTTAAAAAACAAAGCCTATGAGCCAAAAGCTATATATCTACTTCAGAATTTAGGCTATCCCGAAGAAGAAATCCTACGGACAAGTATAGAAGTACTTCTTTTGGATAGTAAAAAATATACGAATTGTGTGATGGTGATAGATAATGGATAAGCAAACTATATGGTCGGCTCGCACTCCTGGCATACCGGATCATCTTTTTATTAGGGGTAAGATACCCATGACCAAAGAGGAAGTTAGGGCTGTTACGATCTCAAAAGGTCAATTGAAAGATGATAGCATCGTTTATGACCTAGGTGCAGGTACGGGTTCTATCAGTATTGAAGCAGCGCTACAAGCTCCTAAGGGGCACGTTTATGCAATAGAACGGGTACCTGAAGGCATTACGTTAATTAAGGCCAACCAAGAGAGATTTGGTATAGAAAACCTAACTGTGATTAACGCGGAAGCCCCTACTGGAATGCAGGATTTCCCTCCTGCCGATTGTATTATTATTGGTGGTAGTGGCGGAAGGCTGAAAGAGATGTTGTTAACTTGTGACTCCAAGCTTAAGACGCAAGGAAGGCTTATCATAAATGCCGTAACTTTAGAAACCTTGTTTAATAGTATTAAGCTGCTTGAGGAGATAGAGGGATATAGCCTAGATGTGTGTTCCCTTGCAGTTACAAGAGTAGAAAAGATAGGCAGTAGCCACATGCTTAAAGCTTTAAATCCAATTTATATTATTACCGCAGAAAAGGAGAGCGCTTATGAAGGGTAAATTTTATGGTATAGGGGTCGGACCTGGGGATCCGGAGTTAATGACCCTAAAGGCAGTAAGAATCATCAAAGAAGTAGATGTGCTATGCGTTCCTATTGCAAAAACGGAGAAAGAAAGTTTTGCCTTTACCATCGTTCAGGATTTTGTTCCAGAAGGCAAGGAAATTTTAGAAGTATTAATGCCCATGACTAAGGATAAAGAAAAGCTAGAGGCCCATTGGCGAGAGGGTGCAAGACTAATCCAAGAGCAAATTAACCAAGGCAAAAGCGTGGCCTTTATCACTCTTGGGGATAGCATGATTTATAGCACCTATAGTTATTTGTTAAGAAACCTTAAAGAGCTTGATTCTGAAATTGAAATTACGACCATTCCGGGAATTTCTTCATTTTCGGCCTCGGCTGCTCGGACTAATATTCCTCTAGCTGAAGGTGAAGAACCCTTGGTAATTCTACCCGTACAACAAGAGGACGATAAGTTACAGGATGTTTTAAGCAATTATCCTAATGCAGTATTAATGAAGGTTGCTGCTAAATTTCCTAGGATTGTTAAGACCCTTGAAGAAACTGGCAAAAAAGATAAAGCCATTTATATTAGCAGATGCAGTGGTCCCGAGGAATTTATCGAAACAGACCTAGATAAGCTAACGGATCAGAAATTAGACTATTTTTCATTAATGCTGGTAAAGAAGGAGAGGTTATCATGCAAGTAACTTTTATTGGAGCAGGCCCGGGCGATCCGGATTTAATTACAGTAAAAGGCTCTAAAGCTATCGCTGAGGCGGATACTGTTATTTATGCAGGTTCTCTTGTCAATCCGGAAATTCTAAAATGGGCTAAGCCTGAAGCAAAAGTATATAACAGTGCTTCTATGACCTTAGAGGAAGTTCTTGAGGTTATGAGAAAAACTGTGGCTGAAGGCGGCAAGGTAGCTCGAGTTCATACCGGTGACCCCAGTATTTATGGGGCTCATCAAGAGCAGATGGACGAGCTGGAGAAAGAGGGCATCCCCTATGAGGTGATTCCCGGGGTTAGTTCCTTCTTAGCAGCGGCAGCCTCTTTAAAGCAAGAGTTCACATTGCCTGATGTAAATCAAACAGTTATTGTCACTAGAATGGCTGGCAGAACCGGAGTACCGGAAAAAGAAGATTTGGCGAAACTTGCCCAACATCGGGCAGCCATGTGTATCTTCTTAAGTGTTGGGATGCTAGAAGGAGTGGTTTCCAAACTTTTAGAAGGCTATACCAAAGATACACCGGTAACAGTAATCCAAAAGGCTTCTTGGCCTGACGAGAAAATAGTTAGAGGTAATCTTACAAACATAGCTGATAAGGTCAAAGAAGAAGGAATCACTAAAACCGCTTTAATCATCGTTGGGGAATTCCAAAATAGCCCTTACAGTAAATCAAAGCTCTATGACGCCAGCTTTACTCATGAATATAGAGAAGCTAGTAAATGAAAATAGCCCTACTGGCCTTAACAGTGGGGGGAGAAAAAATGGCCCAAAGGCTAGCCGAGTTATATATCGGCAAGGGCTTAGAGGCTCAGGTTTATCTCCCTCAGAAGCTGAAGGTCAACGCAAATAACCTCCAATTAATTGAGGAAAACCCTGTGATTACTAGGGAAGTTAGCTATTACGATAAATCTTTTAAAGAATTAGTGAGCAACCTGTTCTGCAATTACCAGGGATTAGTATTTATAATGGCCACGGGTATCGTAGTAAGAACCATAGCCCCACTAATTAAAGACAAACGAACAGACCCTGCAGTAGTTGTCATCGATGAAAAAGGAGATTTTGTAATTCCCCTGCTATCAGGACACATAGGCGGGGCCAATGCTTTAGCCGGTCAGTTAGCAGACTTACTAGGAGCAACCCCGGTAATCACCACAGCCACCGATGTACAGGGTAAGAAAGCACCCGATGTATTGGCTAGAGAATTTAATCTAGCTATCGAACCTTGGGAAAAATTGCTGCAAATTAATTCCTTATTGGCTAATGGTGCCGAGGTCGGTTGGTTCACTGAGTCTGATTTGGTAGAGGTTCTAAGTACTGAAAATCAAGAACCAAAGTTTCAGCCTCTTCATAAGGTTTCAGCAATAACGAAAACAATAGCAGATACTATTCTAGAAATACTGCCTTATCAGGGACTGGTTTTTGTTACTAACAAGTTGCTTCAAATTACAGATAACACCCATCTATTCCTTAGGCCAAAGAATTTAATTCTAGGAATTGGTTGTAGAAGGGGCACGGCAACGGAAGATATTATTAAAGCGATTAACAAGACCTTAGCTCAGGCTGGAGTATCAGTTAAAAGTTTGGCTAAGCTTGCCTCAGTAGATATCAAAAGCGATGAACAAGGTATCCTTGAAGCGGCAGAGTATTTACAAGTACCGGTAGAGTTTTACGATCGAAAAAGAATTCAAGAGGCCTTTAAACTTTGGCCAGAGATGTCTAAATCAGATTATGTGCGAAAGCAGATAGGAGTCGACGGAGTATGCGAACCAGTAGCAATGTTGGGGGGAAACAAAACAACCCTATTAATGAAGAAACAAGCCAATCAAGGGATAACCACAGCCTTGGCAGAGGACGCCTGTTGGTGGTAGGAATTGGACCGGGGGACCTTGAGCAAATGACCTTCAAGGCCTACAACAGCATTAAGGAAGCAGACGTAATTATTGGCTATAAAACCTATATCGATCTGATAAAAGATATGCTAGAGGAAAAAGAAGTTATAAGTTCAGCTATGACTAGGGAGATTGAACGTTGCCAATTAGCAGTAGAGAGAGCCATTGAGGGTCAAGTAGTTGCCATTGTTAGCAGTGGGGACCCTGGGGTTTATGGTATGGCCGGAATTATTTTAGAAATCCTTTATCATTTAAATGCTCAAGAAAAGATAGACGTAGAGATTGTTCCCGGTGTCAGTGCTTCTCAGGCAGCAGCAGCAACTCTCGGGGCACCTTTAATGCATGACTTTACTATTATCAGTCTTAGTGATTTACTTACACCCTGGGAGCTTATTGAAAAAAGAGTTCATAAGGCTGCTGAAGGTGATTTTGTAATCGCACTATATAACCCAAAAAGCAAAAAAAGAATCAATCAGATTAAAATAGTGCAGGACATTTTGCTAAGTAACAGAGCGGCTGAGACTCCTGTGGCCATAGTTCAAAACGCTAAAAGAGAAGGCGAAAAAGCAGTCATCTCTAACTTAAGAGACTTTACGAATGAAGAAATTGATATGTTTTCCGTGGTAATAATCGGAAACTCCCAGACCTACACAGCAGGAAACCATATGATTACACCTCGAGGCTATCGACTATGATTCTAGTTTTGGCTGGCACCTCCGAGGGAAGAGAATTAACTTCCACGCTTTTGCAGGAAGGTTATCAATTATTGGTAACTGCTGTAACTGAGTACGGAGCCTTACTGCTAGCCGAGGGAGGTAATGGAGTTCTAAAAAAAGCTTTAACAGCGGGAGAGCTAAAGGAGCTAATCGAGGTTAAAGGGATTAGCGTAGTAATCGATGCCACTCATCCCTATGCCAAAAGTATTTCCCATACTGCCATTGAGGTTTGCAAGGAGAAACAAATACCTTTTTTACGCTTCGAACGAACTGTAAGCAATTTACCCAATAATCCATTGATTCATAAAGTTCACACCTATGAAGAGGCTGTTAAAGCAGCAGCGACATTAGGAGAAGTGGTTCTTTTAACCACCGGAACCAGAAATTTAGAACAATTCTCAAAGTCATCTCAGCTTAAAAATAGTCGTGTTATAGCACGGGTACTGCCAGAGCCTGAAGGCTTACAAAGGTGTCGAGAACTTGGCTTCTTGCCTAGAGATATTATCGCCATGCAAGGGCCTTTTTCCGAGGAACTAAACTCCGCTTTATATCGGCAATATGAAGTTCAAGTGGTTGTAACCAAGGAAAGCGGCCCTAGGGGCGGCACCGACACCAAGGTTGCGGCAGCTCTTAAATTAGGTATTCCTACAGTAATAATTGAAAGACCGGAACTAGACTATCCAAATATTGCCCGAGACTTATCGGAAGTAAATAAATTCTTGAAAGGGGTTATTTAAAATGAATGGAGCTATTATATTAGGTCACGGCAGTCGCGCTAAGGAGGCCAATGATGCCTTACTAACCATCACAGATATGGTAAAAGAGAAATTAGAATTTGATATTATTGAGCCTGCCTACTTACAGCTTTGTGAGCCTGGTCTAAAGGAAACAGTGGAAAAAATGGCAGAGCAGGGAGCTAAGAAGATTGTCATTATGCCTTTATTTCTATTTAGAGGCATTCATATCCAGGAGGATGTTCCCTTGGAGGTAGCCAAACTTAAAGAAGAATATGCAGGAAAGATAGAATTTACTTATGCAGCACACCTAGGAACTGATCAACGTATAGCCGATATCGCCGTTGACAGGATTAGGGAGGTCAGTCTACGTGGAGTTTGTTAAAGAGCCTAAAGCTATTGAAACTAAAAGCATGGAAATAATTGATTCTCTAATTGGTCATTTAACTATTCCTGAACTGGAAAGACCAATTGTCAAAAGAGTTGTGCACACTACGGGGGACCCTCACTATGCGGAAATTATCAAGATATCTCCGGGAGCAGTGGAGGCCGGTCTTGAGGCACTCAGAGCAGGCTGTCACATTTTGACCGATGTTAATATGCTTAAAACGGGAATTAACAAACCTAAGGCAGCATCTTTTAACTGTGAGGTTACCTGTGATATCGCCGACCCAGAGGTTGCAGCAGAGGCAAAGGCTACAGGTTTAACTAGGGCTATGGTAGCTATGAATAAGAACAAGGATAAAATCCAAGGTGGAATTGTAGCCATTGGTAACGCACCTACAGCTCTGTTTGAGCTAATTAAATTGATGGATGAGGGCATTAAACCCGCCCTTATCATAGGTACACCTGTAGGATTTGTCGGGGCTAGGGAGTCGAAAGAGCTTTTGGCTACCTTAGATATTCCTCATATTACGATTGTGGGAAATAAGGGTGGCAGCACTGTAGCTGCTTCAATAGTTAACGCATTGCTTTACATGGCCTAAAGAGTGAATAAGTTTAACATTTAATTGATGGATATTTTAGCGATGGAGATAGTTTTCCATCTTAAATAGTAAGGAGGGTTACTATGGCTAAACCAATAATGCTTCAAGGAACGGGTTCAAATGTAGGGAAAAGTGCTCTGGCAGCCGGTTTGTGCCGGATTTTCTATCAAGATGGCTTTAAAGTTGTTCCTTTTAAATCACAGAACATGGCTCTTAATTCCTATGTAACCAAAGACGGCGGCGAAATGGGTAGAGCCCAAGTGGTACAGGCCGAGGCGGCCGGTATTGATCCCATAGTGGAGATGAATCCCATTCTTTTAAAACCTTCAGGAAACGCCTGCTCTCAGGTGGTAGTGATGGGTAAACCAGTAGGGACAAAATCAGCAAAGGAATATCATCTAGAATATAATATGATGGCTATTAAGCTAATAGAGGAATGTCTAGAGAAATTCCATCGAGACTTTGATACCATTGTCATCGAAGGAGCCGGAAGCCCTGTAGAAGTAAACCTAAAGCCTAGGGATATAGTTAATATGAGAGTGGCTAAAATGGCCAATTCACCAGTACTTTTAGTAGCTGATATCGACCGCGGAGGTGCCTTAGCTTCTGTTGTTGGTACTATGGAATTACTTGATGAGGATGAACGAGATTTAGTTGCCGGAATTATTATTAATAAATTCCGAGGTGACATAGATTTACTTAGACCTGCCCTAGATTTTTTAGAAAATAAAACAGGCAAACCTGTCTTAGGTGTAGTTCCTTGGTTCCAGGGTTTTAGAATTCAGGATGAGGATTCTGTTGCTTTAGACAATGTGCGAACCCATGAATCAAGAGGGGGCGAGGTAGAAGTAGCTGTTATTGCCCTACCTTATATCTCTAATTTTACTGATTTCGATCCCTTAGAAGATGAGATTGATGTTAATCTGCGCTACATCAGAAAGGGTCAAAGTATAGGAGCTTGCGATCTGGTGGTTATACCGGGAAGTAAGAATACCATCGCCGATATGTTATATTTAGAAGAAAGCGGGCTAGCTGAAGAAATAAAGCAGCTACATCAAAAAGGTGTCCCGATAATCGGGATTTGTGGTGGGTACCAAATCCTAGGTCAAGAAATTCATGACCCACTCAAAACTGAATCAGATTTAGAAAGGGTTAGCGGCTTAGAGCTATTGGATACGATAACTATCTTCGAAGCAGAAAAGGCTACCTATCAAGCTGAAGGAGAGGTTCTGGGAGCAGGTATTTTTCTCTCCGGGTTAAAAAACCAAGCTATTACCGGTTATGAGATTCACATGGGTCATACTACCCTAAGAAATCCCAGCGATAGTGCTTTTAAACTAACTCAACGTTCTGGTAAGCCAGTGGCGTTTTTGGATGGTGCTGTAAGTTCGGATGGTCTTGTACTCGGTACTTACCTGCATGGTATCTTTGATAATGATTTCCTACGTAGACATATCATTAATGTTCTTAGAGAGAGAAAAGGCTTACAACCTCTCCCTGAAGAACAAGTTCTATCCACAAAAGCACAAAGAGATAGGGACTATGATAAACTAGCTCAATTGTTAAGAGAGAGCTTAGACATGGAGAAAATCTATAGCATTATGGGTCTAGTGAGGGCGGAAAGATGAAAGTCCCAAGAATAGTTATTGCCGGCACTCACAGTGGGGCGGGTAAAACCACCATAACCACAGGGTTAATGGCTGCCTTAACACGGAAGGGCTATAAAGTACAACCCTATAAAGTGGGACCTGATTACATTGATCCTAGCTATCATACGGTTGCTACAGGAAACCCTAGTCGAAACTTAGATACCTGGATGGTGGGCGAGAAAACTGTCCTGGAAACTTTCTTTCGCTCAAGCCAGGCTGCGGATATAACAATAATTGAAGGGGTTATGGGTCTCTATGATGGTGCTTCAGGTAAGGAAGAAACAGGAAGTACGGCCCAAGTAGCGAAGCTCTTAAAAGCTCCTGTAATCCTAATTGTAGACGTTAAATCAATGGCTAGGAGTGCTGCAGCCATAGTACTAGGTTTTAAAAATCTTGATCCGGACTTAAACCTAGCAGGTGTTATCTTAAATCGTGTAGGTAGCGAAAGGCATTACCAACTTGTAAAAGACGCAATTGGGCACTACACCGATGTTCCAATAATAGGTAAGATCTATAAGAATTCTGAGCTAACCATGCCAGAACGCCATCTTGGACTTGTGCCCATGGCTGAAACTAGCAAAAGCAATGGAGTATTTAATGCTCTTGCCGACATTATTGAGGCCAGTGTAGACATGGAAACCCTATTGCAGATAGCTAATACCGGTGGAGAATTAGTAGAAATAGATAAAGACTTAGCAAAAAACTCTGGAGCTTTTACTTCTAACATTGTGCCTAGTACGCTACCACGTGTACCAATAGCCTATGCCTGGGATGAAGCCTTTTCTTTTTACTATCAAGACACCCTTGACCTTATGAGAGATTTAGGGGCAGAACTTGTCCCTTTTAGCCCTTTAAAAGATGAGCGGTTGCCAGAAGGAGTTGGTGGCCTGTATATCGGCGGAGGTTTTCCGGAACTATTTTTAACGCAGTTAGCGGCTAATACCAAGATGTTAGAGCACATTAGGTTAGCAAATGCCCAGGGTATGCCTATCTATGCTGAATGCGGTGGGTTAATGTACCTATGTCAAGATATCCTTGACTTTAACGGACAATCACACCAAATGGCAGGCTTGATAACGGCAAGTTGTCAAATGAAAAACAGACTTGTAGCTATGGGCTATATTGAAGCCGAGGCTCTTCAAGATAACCTTGTTTGTCCAAAAGGTGACGTTATCAAGGGGCATGAATTTCATTACTCAGACTTAATAAATCTAAATGACGAAGATTTTCCTTGGGCCTTCACTTTCAGAAAGAAGACTACCGGTTTAGAAAAGTTAGCAGGATTTCAAAGAGACAATCTATTGGCCTCTTATCTTCATGTGAACATGGCTGGAAGGCCTGAGCTTGCTGAACGACTATTAGAACAATGTAGAAAATATTTAAGCTTAAAAAGGGCCTAGACTATTGAACAATTTTTAGGCATTTACTTTGTTAGAAGATGATTCCTATTTAAATTAGGAATCATCTTTTTTGTTTTTTGTTTCTTTGACTAAAAGGTCACTTTTATTGCCTAAATAGAAGTAAGGGAGTTACAAGGCATAAAAAGAGTTCTTTCATTACATGTCTGCAGGAAAACCACATAAATTACATAATTTTACAGTCAATGGCATCAAGAAATACCTTGTCCGCTTAATTGGATTTAATTTAATCATAGGACTTAGGATTAATTGTGAGGAGGGGAATGATATTGATGAAAAAAGGTTTCTTTCTAACTGTTGGTTTAGCATTATTTATGTGGTCAAAGAAAACAGCATCCCATGAGGATGTTATATCTGCTGGAGCATATAGTTTTGATAATTGGATGAAGGCTAACGATGATAAAAGAGTTACAATATGTAAAGCAGAGAGTAAAAAAGAATTCACTTCTTTAAAAGAAGCATCTGAAGCAGTAAACTTTATGGTTAAATATCCTGAAAACCTAAAAGATAACAAATTATTAGGTATTTTTGTTTCACACTTTAATACGTTAACACTACTTTTCGATAACGGCTTTTATATAACCCAAAGGAAAAGTAATATTGTTCCGGATTATTCAAATTTTGATGCACCAAGATTAATTACCGTTAACAAATTCGCTGGTATGGGTGGTGAACCACATATTAACGATTTCGATACTGATAAGAAACCTAGACCGGGATTTGCAGAGTGGTATGAAGACGGTGTGGTTTATAGTGTTTTTGGTGATACAATTCCTTTAGCTAAATTAATTAATATTGCTGATTCTATGAAAAACTGTTTAGAACATAACGAATAAGAACAGTTAAGTAGAGATGACTCCAATATAGTTTGGAGTCATCTTTTAGTTCTACTTCAGGAATTTATATTAGGGTACAGGCTTAATATTCCAAATATCTTTAGCATACTCTGCTATTGTTCTGTCACTGGAAAACTGCCCTGCTTTGGCGATATTAATAATACTCTTTTCCAGCCAGCCCCTTCTATCCTTGAAAGCCTCTCCAAGCTGTTCGTGGGTTTTGACATAAGGCCTAAAATCGGCTAACACGAAATATTCATCGTTTTGACCCAGTAAAGAATCATAGATTTCTTTAAATTCATCAGTAGATACAGGGAAAAAGCCGTTTACAAGTTGGTCAAGAACTTGGTGAATTTCTTGATCCGATTGGTACAATTCATAGGCAGAGTAGCCACCATTCTTGTAATAACTAAGAACTTCCTGAGCCGTCAGACCAAAGGAAAAAAAGTTATTTTGACCAACTTCTTCAAGAATTTCGATGTTAGCCCCGTCTAGAGTTCCGATGGTGACAGCACCATTAAGCATAAATTTCATATTTCCCGTTCCTGAAGCTTCTTTGCTGGCGGTTGAGATTTGTTCACTGACATCGGCAGCGGGAAAAATATCTTCTGCTAGTGAGACCCGATAGTTTTCTAAGAACACCACCTTTAACAGGTCAGAGGTTTGTTTATCTTTATTAATTTTATCTGCTAAGGTATTAATTAGCTTAATAATTTTTTTAGCATAATAGTAAGACGGTGCTGCCTTAGAACCAAAAATAAAGGTTCGCGGGGCAATTTTAAAATTCGAGTCCTCTTTTAAGCGATTGTATAGATACATAATATGAATTATATTTAACAGTTGTCGCTTATAGGCGTGAAGGCGTTTTACTTGGACATCAAAAATTGAGTCTTCATTGACAATTAGCCCTGTTTGGTCTTTAATTCTCTTGGCCAAATTAACCTTATTTGCCTTCTTTATTTTGTCTAGCTTATTTTGAAAAGAAGTATCTTTTGCATATTCCTCGAGCCGGTTTAGTTCTAAAGCATTTCGAATCCAGCTATCCCCTATTGTTTCGCTAATTAGTTTTGCTAGGTGAGGGTTTGCCTTTATTAACCACCTTCTAAAAGTAACTCCATTTGTCTTATTATTAAATTTTCCCGGGAAAAACTCATAGAATAGTTTCATTTCTTTGTGCTTTAAAATTTCTGAATGGATCTTGGAGACCCCATTGATACTATGACTTCCGGCAATGGCGAGATGAGCCATATGTATCCTACCATCGGAGATTATAGCCATTTTGGCAATTTGCTCCCATTTACCCGGATAGGTGTTCCATAGTTCCTGACAAAAACGTTTATTAATTTCTTTAATAATCATGTGAATCCGAGGTAGTAAGGGCTTGAAAATTGAAACCGACCATTTTTCTAAGGCTTCCGATAAAGTTGTATGATTTGTATAAGAGATTGTATTGGTTGTAATTTGCCAAGCTTCCTCCCAACCTAGGTCATGCTCATCCATTAAAATTCTCATCAGTTCCGGAATAGCAATAACAGGGTGGGTATCGTTTACATGAATAGCAACTTTTTTGTGGAATTGTGAAATAGGGTTGCCCTTTTCAAGATAGTTTTTAATGATACTCTGCAGACCTGCAGAAACAAGAAAATATTGTTGCTTTAATCTTAAAACTTTCCCTTCAACATGGTTATCATCAGGGTACAGAAAGGCAGAAATTGCCTCTGTTTCTGTGCTCCAAAGCCTTAATGTATTTATTGTCTGGTTTTGATAACCTATTACGGGGATATCATAGGGAACTGCTATAACAGTTTCCGCACTGTGATGCAGGAACCTAAGTTTCCCTTCTACTATTGAAGTTTCTACTTCTCCACCGAACTTTACCTGAACAGCCTGGTCAGCCCTTTTAACTTCCCAGACGTTACCCCTCTTTAGCCATTCTTCAGGCAACTCACTTTGGTAACCATCCACGATTTTTTGCTTAAAGAATCCATTTTTATAGCGGATACCCAGCCCATGTCCAGGAAGTCCTAGGGCTGCTAGAGAATCTAAAAAACAAGCTGCGAGTCTACCTAAACCACCATTACCTAGCCCGGCATCAGCTTCTTGTTCTTCAAGATCATCTAATCGGATTCCTAATTCTTGTAGCCCTTCGCCGACCACAGTGCCAACCTTTAAATTCAAGAGATTTGAGCCTAATAATTGACCCAGAAGAAACTCAATTGAGAAGTAGTAAACCTGTTTTTCCTTTTTAAATTGATATCGATCCATGGTTTTAGCCCAATCTTCATTTATATATTCCATAATTAGAAGGCCTAATATTTGATATTGTTCTTTTTTTGTTGATTCCTTAAAGCTTTTACCATGCGTTCTTTCTAATCTCTCTATAAATATCTTTTTGAAATTCTCTTTGTTTCTGAACATAGTCTCAGCTCCTTGGAATGAATCTTTGCCTCTTATATTCTATTTACTACTATGCGTTTGTGTTACGATCTAATCTTTAAAGTCATAAATTACAAATCCAAGGAAAAGCTAGTCTTAGTTTGCACATATCAATGAAAGGATGTGAGGTTATGGTTTGGGAAGGATGGCCCTTATCAAGAGCATTGCTTCTATTAGTTGGCTTTATTTTTTTCGCAATTACACTGCAGGTTACCATGTATCATTATCGGCAAAATTTTCGTCATTGGGCTCAATGGATTCCAGTATTAGGTGCACCTGTTTTTGGTCTCTTTGCTATAACTGCAACTTTTATTAATCAAGAATGGTTTAACTGGGTCTTAACAACCTTACTAGGCATTGGTCTAGTGGCTAGTATCTTGGGTTTTACTCTTCACTTTCACGGAGTAGGAGAGCGAGTCGATGGATATCGGCTTAATAACTTTTTAGTTGGCCCTCCAATAGTTCTTCCAATGATGATTGGTGCCATGAGCCTTCTAGGTTTATTGGCTATCTTTTGGAGGTGACAATAACTAATGTCTGAAATTGAAACTCATTACCCAACCTACGATGTGATGGCTCTACAAGACGAATGGGATTCCAATACCAAGGAAATTGTGCTTAAAAGATTAGGGCCTTTTCCAAAAGCTAAATTTCTCACTAAGACTGAAGAGGAATTTATCTTTAAAATATCAGAGCATATTATTTATGATAACCGCGAAGACATTTTGCAGTGGATTATTCATCACGCTGATCAAAAGTTACAAAGCACTATTGGAGAAGGAGATCGGAAACCGGAAACACCTCCCGAAAGAGAGTTAATCCGACATGGCTTAAAGGCTATTAACAAACTAGCCAAAACTAAGCATAAGAAGGAATTTTTGACGCTTAATACAAAAGAGCAATTTGAAATTTTAGCTACTTTACAGTTAGGAAAGGCAGAGCAATTGCCGGAGTGGTCAAAGATACCTCAGAAAGAGCTCTTTAAGAAGCTAACAGAGTTGATTATAAGCGCCTATTACTCGCACCCCATCGTTTGGTCAGAAATTGGCTATGGTGGTCCTGCATACCCAAGGGGTTATTATCGAATCGAGTTTGGGTTAACAGACCCGTGGGAGCCTAAATTAGAGAGTGCTACCCCCGCGGGCTTTGGTGAGGAGAGTGAAGAAAGTGGAAAATAAAGACCCTATTAAACATCACTACGATCACTATGAAGGACATCGCTTAAATGACTTGCGACACCGGAAATATGGAGACAAAGAGGTAGACGTCTGTATTGTAGGCATTGGGGCAGCAGGTGGAGTTTTAGCCTATGAATTAAGTAAAGCTGGCCTAGAGGTTGTGGGAATAGATGCAGGACCTTTTTGGAATCCCCAAACCGATTTTGCCAGTGATGAGTTATATACCCATACTCTTAATTGGCAGGATACAAGGTTGTCCACGGGGAAAAATCCTCTTAAATTCGGTCATAACAATTCAGGACGTGGAGTTGGCGGTGGCACAGTTCATTTTACGGGTGTTTTTTATAGATTCCATGAGAGTGATTTTAAAGTCAAAACCTTAGACGGGGTAGGCGAGGATTGGCCTATTTCCTACGAAGACCTAGAACCCTACTATGAAAAAGTTGAAGATGACATCAAGGTCTCTGGACCAAAACATTTCCCTTGGGGACCCTTTAATGGGCCTTATCCCTATCCGGAAAGAGATCCCATCAGTGCTAACTCACAGACCTTTAGAAAAGGCTGTGAAGCTCTCGGGATACGAAGTACTGTTGCTCCTTTAGCAATTTTATCAGCTCCCTATGATGGTCGTCCTCCCTGTATCAACCGTGGTTTCTGTAACCAAGGCTGTCTGCCAAATGCTAAATTTAGTACCTTGATTCAGCATGTGCCAAAGGCTATTGAGTCTGGAGCGGAAGTATTGTCTGACTGCATGGTAACTAAAATCTCAATAAATAAACAGGGTAGGGTAACGGGGGTTGAGTTTAATCATGATGGCAAGAACTACGCTCAAAAGGCCAAAATAGTTATTGTTTCTGCCTTTGCAGTAGAAACGCCGAGGTTATTACTTAATTCTAGTTGTGCTCAATTTCCTGAGGGACTTGCTAACAGTAGTGGCATGGTAGGAAAATGCATCATGCCCCACAGCGGGCATGATATCTTTGCCAAGTTTGACGATGAGATCAGGCTTTATAAAGGAACTCCAGTAATGGCCTGTAGTCAAGAGTTCTATGAAACCGACACTAGCAGAGGATTTGTTAGGGGTTATACTTTTAATGCTCATGGCAATCGTCCTATGGGGATGGCTAAAAACTTGGCCACACAGGGAGGCTATTGGGGTAAAGAACTGCGAGAGATAATGCAGGATTTTAATTTCTATGCTCAAATTACCATGGTAGGTGAAGTACTTCCCTCCATGGATAATGCAGTTACACTAGCTGATGAAAAAGATGAATATGGTTTACCTAGAGCAAAAGTTAGCTTTACTTACGGTGAAAACGATAATAAAATGATCAAGCATGCGGTAAAAAAAGCTAATGAAATTTTAGAGGCAGCAGGAGGGAAGCCTGCTTTCGTGTTACCGGATACAGGTCACCTTCACGGTGGTTGCCGCATGGGCAATAATCCTAAAACTTCGGTAGTTAATGGCTTTTGTCAAACTCATGATATACCGAATTTATTTGTTTGCGATGCTAGTGTGTTTGTTACTTCCGGTGGCGCCAATCCCACTGAGACTGTAATGGCTATCGCTGCTCGGACAGCGGATTATGTAATAAGTGAGATGAAAAAAGAAACATTTAAGTCTAACAATTAAGTCAGCAGTGATGCTGACTTTTTATACTGCAGGAAAGTATATATTTCCACATTTGTGGAAACATGGCTGCGGTTTGCTGTACTGAAACGCGCGTAATGAGGGAACTGAATAAACGCGCCTTTCTTGTCTGCAAAAAACAAAGTTTTGGGTGACAGTAACAAAATAAGGGGACTGAAAATTGCGTAATTTCTAGCCTAGAAGGAATTAAATAAATCAGCTCGAATAACATGAACATACAGAATATATACAAATATAATTTAATTATTAATTATATCTCTTACTTGGAGGTAAATTATGTTCGCAAACTCTCCCTTAAGTTTAAAACTTGTTCGCAGCACTTCCATTGTTTTAGCCTTAGTCATGCTTATTGGGATAATTTGGCATATATATCGGGAGAAGAATCAAGCTCAATTAGAGCTGTTAGAGCAAAGTAGAGTGTTGGCTGCTCAAGTTTTGGCAATGAGGCAAGTTATTGCAGAGAATCAACATAAAATAAACTATGACTCGCAGGGAAATTTTGAGTTTAAGCACTTAAATCCAGCTGTAATTACCAGTAAAGTAAGCCACGTTTTCAACGATAACACAGAGTATGTCATAAAACTGATAAGCTTGAAACCAAGAGTTCCAAGTCATTATCCCGATTCTTTTGAAAAAGAGAAGCTTTTAATTTTTCAAAATAATACCGATGAGCAGGAAGCTTGGGGCGAAAATGTTGTCAATGGTGAGCGCTACTTTCGATTTATCATTCCTATGAGAATTGAAGCTGCCTGCTTGACCTGCCATGGTGAACCAAAGGGAGAAATTGACATTAGTGGAAATGTTAAAGAAGGTTATAAGACAGGTGATCTTGCCGGAGCACTCTCAATATCAATTCCCACAAAGATAAAGGATGTTAGCCTAATAAACTCAATTCTGCAAAATGTTATTCTAACTATCTTAGTAGTTGTTTTTTCGGCTACAGTTATTATTTTTCACACAAACCTCTTTGTGACAAAACCAATTAATAGCTTGGTGGTCTTCAGCAAAAAACTGGCTCGTGGCCAGTTAGAGGCAGCTCCAACAGAAGTTAAAACTTATGGGGAAATTAGAGAACTTACCAATAATTTTCGAGAAATGGCCTCAAATTTAAAGGAAATGTACGACAAGCTTGAACAAAAGGTTGAAGAGCGAACTCAAAGATTAACTGAAGCCAATCAAGAATTGATCAAAGTAAGTAAATATAAATCAGAATTTTTAGCAAATATGAGTCACGAGCTAAGAACTCCCTTAACAGCTATAATGGCCTTTTCAGATGAACTCCTGAAGGAAAATCAGGGAAGTCTCCTAGCTGAACAGGTTGAATATCTAGAGGAAATAAAAGATAGCGGCACTCAATTACTTGGTTTAATAAATGACCTTTTAGATCTTTCCAAAATTGAGTCAGGAAAAATGGCTTTAAACTTATCAGAAGTTGATATAGCAGAAGCTGTAACCCAAAACCTTAAGGTAATTAAGCCGCTGGCCTACAAAAAGGAATTAGATATTAAATTAAACTTTGCACGAACAGAAATGGTTATCGCGGACGCACAAAAAGTTGCTCATGTAGTTCGAAACCTGTTAGGCAATGCTGTGAAATTTAGTTCGATTGGGCAAACCATAGAATTAAGCGTGTATCCGGCAACAGGACCTGAAGAAGGAGTATTCCTAAAGGTTCAAGATTTTGGACCTGGAATATCGTCTGAGGAGAAAGAGTTAATTTTTGACCTTTTCTATCAAGGAGAAAAAGGGTTAAGTCGTAATTATTCCGGAACGGGATTGGGTTTAGCTTTAGTTCATAAGATTGTTACACTTCATTTAGGTTGGGTAAAAGTAGATTCAACCCTAGGAGAGGGCGCAACTTTCTATGTCTTTTGGCCAACTTATCCCCCTTTTGATAGTGAACTTGACTAATAAATATCGGTTAAGTCCTAATAAGTTTGTTTTGGGAGTGATGAAATGAGTATAGCAAAGATTTTAATAGCTGATGATGATGCGAAAATATTAAAGTTCCTCTCTGGCTTGCTACAAAGAGAAAACTATGAAATCTATACTGCACGTGACGGGGAAGAGGCTTTAGTGGAGTTTAAAAAGGTAAAGCCGGATTTAATTTTATTAGATATTATGATGCCTCAAATCGATGGGTACGAGGTTTGTCGAAGAATTCGAGAGGAAAGCAAAGTTCCTGTTATATTCCTTTCGGCCAAAAGTGCAACAATCGATAAAATTGTGGGACTTACTCTAGGAAGTGATGACTATCTTACGAAACCCTTTGATAGTGCAGAGTTACTTTTACGAGTTAAGGCCGTACTACGACGGTCGGATTCAGACTTGAAACAACAAGATGAAGTGATAAAAGTCCCCGGATTAGTAATAAATCGTGCTTCAATGGTAGTTGAGGTTGATGGTGAAGAAAGAGAATTAACAGCTAAGGAATTTGAATTACTTTGGCTTTTGGCTAGTAGACCAAACCAAGTCTTTACCAGGGAGCAACTTATTTACCAAGTTTGGGGTACAGAATTTACAGAAGATACAGGCATAGTAACCACCTTGGTTAAACGGTTACGCGAGAAGGTCGAGACTGATACTGCTAACCCTAAGTACATTAAAACTATTCGAGGAGTAGGTTATAAATTTGGGATCAAACCTTGCTAAGTGTAGCAGGGTTCTTTTTTTCCACATTCGGTGTGTTTATTGGCCATTTCTGATTGTCATGAAAATGTCATTTAAGGAACATCTAAATATCATAGTCCTCCTATATTATATTATATAAAGAACAATGCTGAAAGGAGGGGGAGAATGGAGAAAAAGAGGTTGGTCTTAGTCGTAAGTTTTATTGTGGGCATACTGAGTTTTGTATTTTTACTAACTGATACGGCTTTAAGCTATTCAGATAATGCACGGTTTTGTCTAAACTGTCATTCCATGGATGAAGCTTACGAAACTCTGCAACACTCTAATCATAAGCAGTTAAAGTGTACCGATTGCCATGCACCACATTCCTATGTTCCAAAGGTGGTTTTTAAAACCAAATCTGGTATGAGGGACTTGTACGCAACCGTAACGGGGCAAATTCCGCAAGTTATAGAAGCAACAGAAGAAACGAAAGAGATAATTGCAGCAAATTGCTTGAGATGTCATTCTAGTTCTGTTGAAAAAGTGAATATGGGTAATGGACAGTCATGTACTAACTGTCATCGAAACTCGGCTCATATTAAAGGTAAAATATAGAGGAGGGATAAAGTTTGCGAAGATCAAAAAGTTATTTACTTATAATACTGTTACTCATACCATTAGCCTTATTTGCAATAGGTTGCTCTGATAAGAATGAGGTTGCCACTGTAGCCGTTGATATGGGTGATGAGTTAGATCCTGCCGTATGGGGAAAAGAATATCCTTTACAGTATGATAGTTACCTTAAGAATAATGAAATGTCTAAAACCGATTTTAGTGGTTCCGAAAAAGAATCCAAGTTTATCTCAGAACCGGAAATAAAAGAACTATTTAAAGGCTATGGTTTTAGCATAGACTACAACGAAGATCGCGGGCATACTTATGCTTTAGAAGACTTGTTAGCAAGTAAAAGGGTAAATGAAACAACTCCAGGTTCTTGTATGACCTGTAAGAGTCCATCGGTACCGAAGTTAATTGAGACCATGGGAGCATCCTATTATACTACCCCTTTACGCGAACTAGCAAAAGATGTTAAACATTCAATTGCTTGTTCAAATTGTCATGATTCTAAAACAAACGAATTGAAGGTTTCACAGCCTGCCTTTATTGATGCTATGAATAAGAGAGGAATAGATGTAACAAAAGCCTCTAAACAAGAAATGAGAACCTATGTATGTGGCCAGTGCCATGTTGAATATTACCTTGAAAAGGACACTAAGGTTGTCACCTTCCCATGGACAGAAGGATTAGAGCCAACTAATATCGAAGCCTATTATGATAAAATGGAGTTTTCTGACTGGGAACATCCTGATTCTAAAGCAGGTATGCGAAAGGTTCAACATCCCGAGTTTGAAACTTGGAGTACTAGCGTACATGGTACGGCAGGGGTAAGTTGTGCTGATTGTCACATGCCTTATATGCGGGAAGATGGGAAAAAGTTTTCCTCACATTTGTGGACCAGTCCTTTGAAAACAATGGATGTTTCTTGTCAGACCTGTCATACACAAGATCAAGCATGGTTAAAGGAGAGAGTACTTAATACGCAAACCAAAACCTTTGATCAGCAGGTAAAAGTCAGCAAAGTAATTGAGGAAGCTCATCAAGCGATAAAGAAAGCCCTTGCTGAATCAACCGTAGATAAGAATAAAATCAAAGAGGCTCAAGCCTTGGTAGTAAAGGCTCAGTGGTATTGGGATTGGGTGGCGGCCGAAAACAGTAGAGGTTTCCATAACCCTGTGCAGGCTTTGAATTCTTTAACCACGGCTATGGAGAATGCCTATAAAGCAAAAGAAATAGCGAATAGCTCTTATTAGAATAACAGTTAAGGTCGACCAGTAAATGATAGGCTCCCTTTAGGTGGACAGATTAAAAATATAATCTGCCGCTGAAGGGGAGCCTTTTAAAATGGTTGGCTTTTTTTGCGGTTACGAATAAGGAATCCATTATTTGATAACGATAAAATGAATCACATCTTTTAAACTACAGACTATAGATGGAGTGTGATTTAAATGGATTCCAGCGGTTTATGGCAATTTGCAGTATTAGCGTTTCTTATTGGGTTATCTGGCTTTTTTTCAGCCTCTGAAACAGCCATAATGTCTCTAAGTAAACTTAGAGTTAGACATTTAGTTGAAGAGAAAGTTAAAAACGCAAACCTAGTTAGTAGTCTCATTCAAAACCCTAGTAAACTATTAGGCTCTATATTAGTCGGTAATAATGTGGTAAATATCGGTGCCTCTGCATTGGCTACATCACTTGCAATAAACTATCTTGGTACCTCTGGTGTTGGTATTGCAACTGGAGTAATGACTATCTTAGTCTTGATATTTGGCGAGATTACGCCAAAGTCTTTAGCGGTCCAACACAACGAAAGAATTTCCCTTTTAATAGCTAAACCTTTGAAGTATCTTACAATAGTACTGAACCCAATTGTTGTGGTACTTACCCATATTACAAGTTTTCTTATTAAACTATTTGGAGGGAATATCACTACTCAAGATCCGTTCATTACGGAGGAGGAGTTACGTACGATTGTAGATGTGAGCCACGAAGAAGGGGTTTTAGAATGCGAAGAAAGAAAAATGATCCACAATGTTTTTGAGTTTAGTGATACTCAAGTAAAAGAAGTGATGACTCAAAGAACTGACGTCGCTGCCATTGAGCTTAATGCTTCATATAGTGAGACCATTGCAGTAGTAAAAGAGGAACAGTTTTCACGCCTTCCTATTTATGAGGGAAATAGCGATAATATGGTGGGTATACTACATATTAAAGATATCTTTATGGCTGAGAACTTTAAGGAAAACTTTAGTATTCCCAAGTATATGAGACAGCCTTTGTATACCTTTGAATTCAAACAAGTCAGCGAGTTGTTTGAAGAAATGCGTAAAAAAAGGATCTCCATGGCCATAGTCTTAGATGAATATGGTGGAACAGCGGGCATTGTTACTATGGAGGATTTAGTAGAAGAAATCGTTGGAGAAATCAGAGATGAATATGACGAATATGAACATGAGATTCAAAAGCTTAAGGATAATGAATATGTGGCAAATGGCAGTACAAAACTTGAGCTAATTAATGAAATGAAAGGCGTCTTTATAGAGTCTAGAGACTTTGATACCCTTGGTGGATTTATCACTGGGGAACTTGGGCGGTTGCCACAATTAGGGGAAGTCATAGAACATGAGAAAGTACAATATATAGTGGAAGGTCTAGCTAGAAATAGAATCACAAAAATAAAAATTATTACTTAATTCTTTTTAATTCTTTTCCTAATCAGACGTAAACTGATATACTAGTTACTAGTGTCAAAAATATCGAAAGAAAGAGGTGGCTAAGGATGCCAAAAGATTTTTTAGCCTTGGGCGTTAAAACTACTCTAAATGAGGTTTTAATGGAACAAGGAATTAAAGAGCCCACTCCGGTTCAAGAGCAGGCTATTCCAATTTTACTGTCAGGGAAAGATTTAGTAGCACAGGCTCAAACCGGTACAGGGAAAACCTTTGCCTTTCTACTACCAATATTAGAAACAATAAATGCAAATAAACCATATATTCAAGCATTAATTATTGCTCCTACTAGGGAGTTGGCGTTGCAGATTACCACTGAATTAAATAAACTAGTTGCTAAGGTAGAAGTTAATATCTTAGCTGCCTACGGTGGACAAGATGTTGAACGGCAAGTTAGGAAACTGAAATCTGGCATTCATATCGTAGTCGGTACCCCAGGACGAATTTTAGATCATATTCGACGCGGTACTATAAGCCTTTCGGGTGTTAAAATGTTAGTGCTAGATGAGGCTGACCAAATGCTTCACATGGGGTTTTTGCCGGATGTGGAGACAATTATCTCCCAAACCTCTCCTAAAAGACAAACAATGCTCTTTTCGGCAACGATGCCAGCTAAAATACGTGCTCTAGCTAAAAATTACATGAAGAGTCCAGTGGATGTTAAAATTGAAAGCAAAGGAATTACTTTAGCTGAAATAAAACAAGTAATAATTGATACCACTGAACAAGATAAGGAAGATAAATTATGCGAGTTAATTGACAAGTATAATCCTTATCTCGCAATTGTATTTTGTCGTACTAAGGAAAGAGCTAAAACCGTAAATTACACTCTTCAAAAGCGGGGTTATGAATCTGACGAATTACACGGAGACTTGTCCCAGTCAAAGAGAGAGCAAGTCATGAAGAACTTTAGAAAAGCAAAGCTACAAATTCTTGTAGCAACTGATTTAGCAGCAAGAGGATTAGATGTAGAAGGGGTTACCCAGGTATTTAACTACGATATTCCGGAAGATACTGACAGTTACATACACCGAATAGGTAGAACCGGAAGAGCAGGAGAAACAGGACTCGCAATCACCTTGGCTACTCCTAGAGATAAAATTGCTTTACAAGCAATTGAAAAAGGAATTGGAATGTCTGTTGAAAAGGATGGTCCTCAAAAAAGCATTATAAACCAGCCTTCGGAGAAGACCACCAAAGAAAGATCAGGTAAGCCTGAAAGATCAGGTAGGCCTGAAAGATCAGGTAGGCCTGAAAGGTCAGGTAAGCCTGAAAGATCAGGTA
>JUEG02000604.1_pt1 | contig 60432 bp, 66 predicted proteins | sample 432341 | NCBI WGS metagenome assembly JUEG02 (sample SAMN02953476, study PRJNA257561) | rock porewater metagenome | biome: terrestrial; feature: Opalinus Clay rock; material: porewater; isolation source: Opalinus Clay rock BIC-A1 borehole | place: Switzerland: Mt Terri URL, St-Ursanne ... | reverse complement strand
CCTACATTACCCTTATACGCTATTAAGGTACTTGACGCTAGCGAAAGTCAGGTTGGTTACATAGTTGGTATTTATACTTTAGCGGCCTTAGCAATTCGCCCAGTGGCTGGATACGCCCTAGATTCTTTAGGCAGAAAACCAGTTTACATCTGGGCATTAGGATTTTTTGCTATTCTCATGGTAACCTACTACTTTGCTACGTCTTTACTTTTTCTTTTAGTAGTAAGATTTATTCACGGCCTAAGCTGGGGAGTTACTACAAACGGGGGTGGAACCATTGTTGCTGATCTTGTACCCCCTAAGAGACGCGGAGAGGGTATTGGATACTTTGGCTTGACTATGACCCTGGCTATGGCTATAGGACCCTTTCTGGGCTTAACCATTATGGGAGAAGATCGATTTTCTGAACTTTTCTTGGCCTCTGGAATCTTGATTGCGATAGCTTTTGTACTAGCAAACTTTATAAGTTACCCCGAAACCCCTTTAGTTAAGCGGTCTCTCTCTTTGGACGCAGTTTTTGAAAGAAAAGTATTCCCTATTTCCATAGTAATGTTTTTAACTACCTTTGCTTATGGTGGAATAGTTTCTTTCATTGTAATTTACGGTGCTCAAATTGGAATTAAGAATGGCGGCCTATTTTTCCTTGTTTATGCCTTGGCTCTCAGCATAGTAAGGCCTTATGCCGGTAAGATTCTTGATAAACAAGGCCCTAAGGTGGTATCCTTAATAGGCTTTTCACTTCTAATCGTAGGCTTTATGCTTTTAGCGGCAAGCGAAAACGTAGCACTTTTCTCATTAGCAGCAATTATCTTAGGTGCTGGAAATGGTATGGTTTGGCCAACCTTGCAAACTATGATTATAAATATGGTTGAGCCACATAGACGTGGAGTGGCTAATTCGACCTATATGTCTGCACTTGACTTAGGCATCGGCGGCGGTTCTATATTGTTAGGATGGTTGGCAGGATTCACAAGTATTTCTGTTATGTATTTAGTATGTGGTTTTTTGATTATAGTTCCCTTGATTTATTTTAACCTTTTTGTAGTTAAGTTTTATAACGATCAAGTTAATCTCAAATGACACAAAAATAACCCTATGGGCTTAATCCATAGGGTTATTTTTCTAGTTGGTAGTTGGTGGAGCTAGATTTATTTCAGCACCATAGTCATAAAATTCCAGGTTAATTAGTAAATCCCCTTTTCCGGCACCCTTGCTAAGCGCTTTCACTGTTGTCTTACCGATTAATTTTGTATTGGGATTTATCCATGATTGAAAAGAAAAATCAGTAGCTAAGACCTCTAAAAATTGATTCGAGATGTTTGGTAGATACTCGATGATATAATACTCTTCTCCGTTTAATTTTCCTGTTCCCTTATATTTAACCTCTGGGATTTCTTTAAATTGAAATACAGCTAAGGGGTTAACCTCATTGACTAGTAATTCTTGTTGGTGGATGTCATTTTCATCTAAAATGGTCCAAGAGCCAACTGAATTTTTAATATAGGTTTTATTTTCTATTTGAAAAATTTCCACAGGGCTTTTAAGCATCTTTCCTTCGATGTGAATAGTATCTTTACCTACCTTTTCACCTTGAATATTACTCCAAACTTCTTCTTTCTTTGGGGATTTAGTTTTATACTCTAGCTTAAAACGAAAACTATCGGCTTTCAAAGTATTAGCTAAGGCTTGATCTAATATCTCCTCGGGCACTATCGGCGGTTTTTTTGTTTCCTGAAATCCCAAATATAGAAAGCCTAAAACGATTACGCCAATTAAACCGGCTATGGAGTAAGTAAGTTTTTTCGATAAATTTATTTTAGATAAGATAGTATCAAACAATGAACTTAACCTCCCTTTTCAGAGTCCTTAAATAATATTAGAAAAAAAGAGGTTTTATGCTATTTAAAGTAAACTTAATTCAGATGGAGTTGTGACTCCACCTGAATTTTAGTTGCACTTTCCCGACTGCGCTGGATAATTGCGACTAAGACTCAGCAAGGCTGAATCAAGTCTTACTAATCCAGGAGCTTAGCACCACTTATCTCCCACCTATAGAGGATGGGAGTCTTAGTGGTGGTTAGCTATCGGATAAAGTTAAATATTGTCAGTATTTTTTCGAGTCCAGCGATCCTTATCTCGAGTCTCATATTTGTTCATCATTCGGTCGAAGGATTCATCTAAATCAATACCTAAATCATTTGCAAAACAACAAACAATGAAGAGAATATCAGCCAATTCCATGGCGATATCCCCTTCAGGTTCACTCTTCTTTTTTGTTTTTTGGCCAAATTGATGATTAATCTCTCTAGCCAGTTCCCCTACTTCTTCACTCATGCGAGCGAGGTTGGTAAGGGGATGAAAATATCCTTCTTCGAATTGGCTAATATATTTATCCACTTGGTTTTGAGTTTCTTTTAAGGCCATTTGAGATTCTCCTTCACGACTTTCTTTATATTTTATCATGAAGGATTCAAATTCCAAAATTGCTATTGAAACTTTATTATTTTGAATCTTAATCTACTTGAAACATTGCTGTTGAAAGATATCTTTCGCCTGTGTCCGGTAGTACCACAACAATTCTTTTACCCTTATTTGCAGGCCTTCTTCCCAGCTCTAACGCTGCAAAAGTTGCTGCACCTGATGAAATGCCAACTAAGACACCTTCTTCTCTAGCCAATCTTCTACCCATACTTAGAGCATCTTCATTGCTAACTTTGATGATTTCATCTATTACGTCAGTATCTAAAATATCAGGAACGAAGCCTGCTCCGATTCCTTGAATTTTGTGTGGACCTGGGTTTCCACCAGATAGCACAGGTGAATCCAAAGGCTCAACGGCTATAACTTCTAGTTCTGGATTATATTTTTTAAGTACTTGACCAACGCCTGTAACTGTACCCCCTGTACCGACACCAGCCACAAAAATATCAATCTTGCCCGCAGTATCTGCCCATATTTCTTCAGCTGTAGTACTTCTATGAATTTCAACATTAGCAGGATTTTTAAATTGTTGTAAAATTACTGCGTTTTCAATTTCGTGGGCCAAGCTTTCAGCTTTATTAATGGCCCCTTTCATGCCGTCTGCACCCGGAGTTAATACAAGCTCAGCACCATAGGCCTTCAGAAGATTTCTGCGTTCAACACTCATGGTTTCAGGCATAGTTAAGATTAATCTGTAACCTTTTGCTGCCGCTACAAAGGCAAGTCCAATACCGGTATTACCACTGGTGGGCTCAATGATCACTGAATCTTTATTAAGTATTCCTTTGTTTTCCCCATCGACAACCATGTTGTAAGCAATTCTATCCTTTACGCTACCACCGGGATTAAAACCTTCAAGCTTTGCCACTATTTCTGCTTCGCTGTCATTAATTTTCTTTAGTTTAAGTAAAGGAGTCCTTCCGATTAAATCCGTTAGATTTTCATAAATTTTAGCCATTTATTAAACCTCCTGTTTAGTTTTTTATTTAACTTAATCCCCATCTGTTTACTTGGTATTGCTATAATTATCATTTTAAAGGTCCTGGCTACCCTTGTCAAGAGGAAAATAGTAGCTTCATAGAATTTCTACTCATTCGGGTGCTATTTGATTAATATCATTCATGTCTGTGACTTTTCTTCTATATACCTGTATAGTTATATTGTATAGTGTAAGACATAAGACAATTCCCTAATAGCATATATATGGAAGGGTGCATATTATGAGTACGGATCACCTATTCGAAACTTTAAAAAGATTAATATTAGAGGAAAAAAAAGACCTTACATCCGATGAGGTTATTGAAGTTAGCAGTCAGTTAGATAAAACTATTATAGATGAAATGAAGCTAATTAATAGAAAGAGATTAAGGACTACTAATAAAAATAATTTTATAAGATTTCGAACAAAAAGAAGGTGAGTTGTCATTCCGACTCACCTTCTTTAATAATAGTTTTTATTTTAAAATAAGCTCCGTTGGTTAATCAACATTTTTTTGATTTCATCAGCAGGCAACGGTTTACTGAAAACATAACCCTGGCCAAACTCACATTTATTATCCTTCAAGAAGGATAGTTGTGTGAAATCTTCTACTCCCTCTGCTGTCACTTTAAAATTTAAGTTATGCCCCATGGTAATAATAGTCTTGACCAAGGCACTTGTATTCTGATCTGAGGCCATATTCCTGATAAAGGATTGGTCAATTTTAATCTTGTCTACTGGCAAGTCTCTTAAAATGCTTAAAGAACAGTATCCAGTACCAAAATCATCAACAGCAATCCCTACGCCCAAGACTTTAAGCTGTTTTAAAATTAGATTTAACTCTTCTATGTTCTGCATAAAACTTTCAGTAATTTCTAACTCAAGATACGCTGGGTCAAGTTGCGTTTCCTCGATAACCTTAAAAACGGTATCCACAAATCGACCATCTTGAAATTGCCTGGCAGAGATATTGACAGCTATACGTATCGGAGTAGAGCCTTCATCTTGCCAAATTTTATTCTGTCTACATGCATTCTCTAATACCCATTTGCCTATGGGTATTATCAAGCCACTCTCTTCTGCTAACGGAATAAACTCCAGTGGAGATACCATTCCAAGTTCTGGACTATTCCACCGCAGAAGAGCTTCTAGCCCCACTATTTTACCCGTTTTTAATTCAATTTGTGGCTGATAATGCAAGACAAATTCTTTATTTTTAAGGGCCTTTCTTAGGCCTGTTTCTAACTTAAATTGTCGAACACTGGTTTCATTTAAATTGGCTAAATAAAATTGATAGTTATTCCTACCTTTCTGCTTAGCCAGACACATAGCCAAGTCAGCATTTTTAATTAGCGTTTCCTCATCAGATCCATCCCCAGGGTACATGGAAATACCAATACTAGGTGAGGTAAAAAGTTCATAATCGCCTACCGTAAAAGATTGAGAAATGCTTTTTACAATTTGATCGGCGATTTTAGCTACGTCTTCTTTAGTGGTATTGTCAATTAAGATTAAAAATTCATCGCCACCGGACCGTGCAACAGTATCTGTTTTTCGAATGCAGCTCTTTAGTCTGTCAGAAGCCAGTTTAAGTATCAAATCACCGTAACTGTGACCCATAGTATCGTTTATATTTTTAAATCGTCCTAAGTCGATATACACTACAGCTAGTGTCTGCTCTATGCCACGGCGTCCTTCTAACGATTTCTTTAGAAAATCATTAAATTTGTAACGATTAGGTAATTCTGTTAAGGCATCATAAGATGCCATAAACTTAATTTTTTCTTCCGCAATCCTTACCTCAGTCACATCTTTGAAGCTGCCAAGAATGCCAATTACATTTCCCCTTGCACTTCTAAATGCTTTAGCCGTTGTCCAGCAGTATACAGTTCCACCATCTTGATTTGTTCTTTCCACTTCGTATTCGATAATTTCTTTTCCTGACTTTATTATGTTTAAAGAACAGCTCGGAGTATTACAATTAGCACTTGGAAAAATCGCATGACATTTTTTGCCCTCAATCTCTGCTAGTGAATACCCGCTCAATCTTGCATAATTTTTATTGGCTCTTACAACATTAAAATCATTATCTATTAAACACATGGCATCAGAAGTCATATCAAAGATTTGATTTAGTTCAGAATAAGCCTCCTGAATTTCCAGCTCATTTTTTCTCTTATCTGTAACATCATGAATTATAGAACAAAAAAGCTTAGTATTGCCTATTGTAATCGTACCACTATAATCTTCCACATCTCTAATTTCTCCAGAGGCAATACGATGGCGGAAATTAAAGCAACCCTTTTTGTTTTTTTTAGCCCGTTCCCTCTCCTCGAAAACTTCCGTTCGTGTTAAACCATTGATCTCAGTCATATATTTTTTTCTTAACTGAGCCCTCGAATAGCCATAAAACCTGCAAGCAGCGGGATTTCCAGCTACAATTAAACCCGTTTCTGGATCTATTAAAAGCATAACCGCATGATTATTTTCGAAAAGGTCGTGTAGTTTCTCGTCATTAATAGTTGCCAAATATTTATCCTGTTCCTGGTCTTGTACCTTTTTCATAGGCTCTTTGTTAAACATCATTTATACACCCCAAACTATGTTTACATTTCGGATTAGTAAGCCTAGTTGCCAAAGTACTAAATAATGATTTTTCCTACCATCCACATTTCATTTACCACATTTCAGTTAAATCAACTAAAATAATACAAACGAGTTGCTATAAATTGTATACTACCACATTGTGAATACAAAATACAATCGAAATTTGTCGAAAATAAAACTTAAATGACAGTTCTTTCGTAAAAAATTTAAATATGACTATCCGAATATATAGATAAGCCCTTCGGTACAACTTCCTTATCTTCTTCTGAACTAATAGGAGTCCCCTTTAGTACTAACTTGCCTCGTTTATCTAGCTTTAATAAAACATTCATCATCGCTTGACTAAACCGGTATCCAATAGGCCCCATACGGATATGAACGTCCTCATGCGCCATATTAATACTAATTGTTTTGTTACTTGGGACTACAATTCGGGTTATATTCCCAGCTTCCGTTCCTAGCTCATCAATAAAAACATTGCCATCAGCGTAAATTTGACCACCTCTAAAAACTCCATTAATTTTTGTATTACCACCAGAATAAATTACGGTAGTAAAACAACCTTGGCCCGAAACAATTACATCTCCACTGGCACTTATCCTGGAGTTTTGAGCATAGTCAACCATTACATTGGATTTTTGTTCTTTTAAACTCTGAGCTATAGATTTTGCTAACATTAACTCTTCTTTAATTGAATAAAAAACTTTAATATCTTCAATTCTTAAACTATTCATAGCAAGAAACTCGGTCTTAAACCGTTCAGCTAAACTTAAAATATCCTCGGGAACTTGCACTTCTGCCTCTAAAACCATATCGATAAACTTTTGGATATCTTTATCTAAGTAATTAAATTTTTTCTCCTTCAACAAGAATATCAATCTCCCAAAAAAATTGTCATCAAGCTTCATGCCTGAGGAAATTGTGTTTTGTATCAACTGTTGTATGGCATTTTGCATATCTTCAAAGGTTTTAAGAAGGTTTTTTAATAATGGCAAAAGTCTTCCGCAGTAGGCTCCTATGCCTCCCGCTCTTAGGATTCCCGCAATAACCTTTTCCTTGACATTAATATGCTTACCGGCAAAAACCTTGGAATTATCAACATTTCCAAAAATGTTTACTGTCTCTGTGGCATCTACCGTTGAATAATCCTCCACATTGCCAATTATTTTTACATTGCCTTTAAATTTAATATTTCCAGTGGACAAATTAACATTGCCTTTATGAATCAGCAGAGGGTCTACAGAAAATTTAAATAATTTCTCAGTTGATTGCACTTTAGGCCCGCCACTGATCTTAGCAATAGCTCTATAACCATCATCAATAATTTCTACTCCCTCGTCACCCTTTAGGGTTACAGTTTGAGGCTCTTGAGGTAAGATACTCTTCCCTGTAACAGTAGTTCCAGGCTTACCAGCACTACCTTTATGCTTTACGGCTAATATATAGCCTTTATCGACAGAAAAGACGTTACCATGGTCACGAGGATTCAATTTGAATTTATTAATACCCAAATCACTTTCGCTTGAAAATAAAATTTCTACTACTTCATCTTTACTTTCAGTTGGTGGAATTCCCTTGGCAACAATAAAAGTAGTTTCCTCACCTGTCTCAAATTCACTTTGCAGTACATCAAAACCCAATCCAAAAACTACATTCTCTTTTTTTAGTTGTTCTTTAACTTGCTCTAATGTAAAGTCCCATCCTTTATTTAAATAATTCCTTTCAGTACTCAGACTTACACTTACTTCGGGTTGATTATCTTTCAGTGTATGCTTTATAAGATAATATACTTTAAGAGTAATCGAAGCAGATAACTCGTCTTCCGAAATTACAACGTCAAATCCACCGTGCTGCTCCTGGTCTAAGGTTTCAATATTGATAACATCAACTTCATTCACAAAAACCGTTTGATGCAGCACTGTTCCATTTATAAAGAGCTTTAACCCTTCACAGGGTGTTATGCTTGGTAATCTACCATTACCAACAGGGTCTTTCACTACCACAATTCCATTCTTGATAGAAACAAATCCATCAGAATCCCCCAAGTTATTATTTACACTCTCATTAGATTTTTCTTTGGCTAATTGGGAATCTAATAACTCTGCCAACAGGTCTTTATACATGGGCTTTATCCCTCTTTTTTAAATTATTTTAAACTGTTGAATATTACAAAAATCCTATCCAAAATCAAAGTCATTACGCTCAAAAATCTTAAGACATGCCTCGACGACCTTAGGACAATAAAACTCTCCTTTATTTATTGTTATCTCAGCGAGTGCTTCTTCAATTCCAATAGCTGGTCTGTATGGACGGTGGGAGGCCATAGCTTCTACCACATCTGCCACCCCCAAGATTCTTGACTCTATTAGAATTTCCTCACCCTTCAAACCATTAGGATAGCCTGATCCGTTCAACCTTTCATGATGCTGCAAAATCATTTTTGCCACAGGAGTTTCGAAGGGAATCTTTGAGACTATTTCATAACCAACTTCTGAATGAGTTTTAATAATAGCCATTTCCATATCAGTTAGCCTTCCAGGTTTATTTAATATATCAGTGGGAACATAAATCTTGCCTATGTCATGTAGAAGCCCTGCAATTCTAATACCTTCTCTTTGTTCTTCAGATAAGCCTAATGCTAGGGCAATTGCAACAGCAAGTTTAGCCACGCGTCGCTGATGACCTGCAGTATAAGGATCTCTTTTCTCGGCCACTGCAACTAGTGCATTTACAGTCTCAGCTAAGGTGGCTTTTAATTTTTCAAAACTCCCCTGCAATGCAAATTCGGCCTGTTTACGCTCGCTGATATCCCTCACATTATAGAGACATATTTTTTCTTGGTTGTAGGTAATTACCGAACCACTTAATTCCACATCTAATAATGTACCATCCTGCCGCCTAAACTGCCTCTTGACCTGTAGAAATTCTCCCTCTTGAATTAGTTTCTGAATGTTGCGACTAACTTTTTCAGGGTCATCTACGACAATCTCGTTATATTTACGACCAATGATATCCCCTTCATTGAAGCCAAGCATAGCCAAAAACCGGTCATTTACCTCTTGAATATTTTGACTATAGGGTTCTAAAACAAAAATTCCCTCCGAAGAATTTTTTAGTAAGGATTTATATCTCTCTTTGTTAGTTCTTAGAGATTCTTCAATTGTTCTTTGTTCTGTAATATCAACACAGAGACCTACATAGCCTAAAAATTCTCCAGATAAATTATGTAAAGGAGTGGCTTTGTTGTACAGCCATATATATTCACCTGTACAATTCGGAATTCTAAAGAAGCTGTCAAAGGGTTTCGCTTTTTGGAAAGCTGTTATAAACACCTCTTTACAGCTTTCTACATCCTCCGGATGAAACAGGCTCATCCAGAAGTCACCCTTAATATCCTCTATACCTAAACCAATCAAATCAATTAAGGGTTTGTTAACAAAATCAACCTTACCTTCTATGTCTGTAGTCCAGATTAAACCAGGTAAATTATCAAATAAGGTGAGATGATAACTTTGGGCCTTTTCTGCGATTTCCTTTACAGTATTTAGTTCACCTATTTTATTTTTTAGAACCTGCTGAGCCTCTTGAAGTTCTTTTGTTCGTTCAACTACTTTATTTTCAAGGTCTTCATTTAACTCTCTAATTTTATTCTCATATTCTTTACGTTTACTACAATTACGTATAATCCCTACTGCCTGCCATTTATCCTTAACTTTATATGAGGATATAGATAATTCAACGGGGAAATCTTCTCCACTAGCTGTTCTTCCATTAGTTTCAATAGTAGTACCGATAACTTTACCTTTACCTGTTTCTCTAAAAGACCTAATACCGTTGGAAGTTTTTGCATCTGGTTGTCCTGGTATTACTGTGGAATGTATAGATTTTCCTATCACCTCATCTGCGAGGACACCAAACATCTTTTCTCCTGCATGGTTAATATAAGTTAAATCTCCCTGATCATTAGTAATTAAAATGGCATCACTTGCAGCTTCGGTTAAGGCCCTAAATTTCTCTTCACTCTCTTGTAATTGTTGATTAGCATAATGCTTAGAAGTAACATCTTCGATTAGCAAGGTCACGGCTCTTTCTTCTCCAGCTTTAGCATTGGTGGGCGACGAAATAAGTCGTAGGGTAGCCACCTGGTCTTTTATATGTAACGTTGTTGTCGTTTCATGCATTTGATGATCCCGTAGGGTCCTGACCAAGGGACAGTTATTACATTTGCTTTCTGATTTACAACCTTTAAAAATATCTGAACACTTTATATCTGCTGAATTTTCTATATCCGGAAACCATTCTTTCATCTTAGCGTTGAAGTCCAAAACCTTCAGAGTATTATCAATAACGGCTACACCGAGCCCTAAACTATTTAACAAACCTTTGTATTTTTCTTCTGACAACTTTAATTCTTCAATATAATCTTTTCTTAAAAGTTTATTTAGGATTTCAAGTTCCCGGGTACGTTCGATTACTTTTTGTTCCAAATCTTGATTAGCGTTTTGGAGACTTTCCTTTAACATTCCTAGTTTTAAGTAACTCTGTCCTAGTGGCCGATATATCCAAAAGTAGAACCCTGGCGTTAATAGGGTGACAATTAAAAAAGAATCCAACACTGCCGCTAGGAAGTTTGAATCTTCAATAAGGTTCAGCTTGCTTAGTAAGAACATTATTAGAAGTTCTGCTAAAAACAAGGAGACAACTAGAAGATTTACAAAGCGAGCAGGCGAGATAAATTTTTCCTTCATTAAATAATTACTTTTCACCTTTTACCTCCAAGTACAAAAATTTGGAATCAACAACAAATTGATAATTATTTTTACCTGCTTGCTTTGCTTCATACATTGCATCATCGGCAAGCCTTATTAGGTCCTCTTCTGTAAGACAGTCCTTGGGATAACGTGAAACCCCCATACTAGGAGTAACCCTAACCTCTTTTTCTTCGATTCTCAGAGGACCTGAGAATTGGTTTAAAATACGCTCACACATGTTTATTACCTCTGATTTCGAGGAGTCTTGAATAAGTATCAGAAACTCATCACCACCGAACCTGGCAACAATATCAGTTTTCCTAACAGAATGCTTAAACCTTTTTGCAGCTTCCTGTAAAACTAAGTCGCCGAAATTATGTCCGTAAGTATCATTAACTTTTTTAAATCCATCTAAATCAATAAATACAACAGCGGCTTGTTTTTTTGTTTTTTCACATCTCTTTACTGCATTAGAAAGCTCAATATTAAATTGAATCCTATTCGGCAGACTTGTTAAAGCATCGTGATAGGCCATATAATTAATTTTTGCTTCGGCCTGTTTACTATCAGTTATGTCTCTTATCTTTTTTAACATTCCAATAATTTCACCCTTTGAGTCTTTAAACGGGACTGTCACGGCATGAAAATAGGTTTTTTCCTCATTTACATGGCATCTCGCTATTTCATGTTCTACCCTTTTTGATCCTCCTACGATTTGAAGCAGAGGGCACTTAGGGGTATAACAGTAACTATTTTTAAATACTTCATAGCATTTTTGTTTATAAACTTCCTTTGATTTTCTTTGGGTAACCATATAAAAGGATTTATTCGCTCTTGTAATATTAAAATCTTTATCAATCACACACATCCCATCAGCTGATATATCAAATATTTGTTGCAATTCAGAATGGGCTGAACGTAACTTCTCTTCTGCTCTTTTCTTGTCAGTAAGATCATGAACTATGGAATACAATAGTTTCTTTCCTTTTATTTTTATAACTCCACTGTAAACTTCTACGTCTTTAACTCGACCATCAAAAAGCTGGTGCTTGAAAATAAAATATTGTCTTCTTGCAGCTTTAGCCGTTTCCATCTCTTGAAAAATTTCTTCTTTGCTCAGTAAATTAATATCTGAGATTCTCTTTTCTTTAATGTTCTCTCTTGAATATCCATAGAAGGAACAAGCAGCGGGATTTGCATCAACTACTCTACCGGTTTCAGGATTAATTAACAGCATAACAGCATGATTATTTTCAAATAGACTAGCATATTGCCCCTCATTATCTATTACCTCATCCTGTTTCTCTACGAATTGCTTAAAATAATGGCGACTCTTTTTATACTCTAATATTAAAAAAAGTGCAAATATAGTTGTTATGACGATACCTATAATGTGTATTTCCATCTAAAAAACTCAAACCCCCAATCAATTTTAACAATAGTTCCAGCAAGAAAGGCGCATATAAAAAAACAGACTACGCAAGAGATAGCCTGTTAAAGTTCAACTTTATAACTATCCTCAGTAACTGGCTGCCGTGGCATCAAGTGGTATGCTTGTATGCTTTAGGCCCTGTAGTTTTGCGTCGCGACCTTTCGGTAGCTTTGCCTTTTATAAGGTTCTTATATGTAAATTATAGTCAACTGATAACAATTGTCATTTTAAACATATTTATACTTTAGCATAGGCTACCGACAGAAACAAGCGAAATTTGTCGAAAAATATAATTTTAACAGTAAACTTGTCACCCAAAAACAAAAAACTCCCCTTAGGGAGTTGTAATTACTTATCTTAAATTGAAATTTGCCTCATTGATTACTTTAATTTCCGGGAAGCCTTTTAGATCTTTCATTAACTTTAACAAAGCCTTGTCCTTTTGTTTCGCCTCCACCATACAATCAATTTGCCCTACGCTACCCTTTATTTTTTGTAGAAATTCCGAAAACATCCTGACGTCAATAAAATCAGCATGATGACGAAACTGCTTTTCGCTTTTAGGACTGGAAATATGCATTTTTATGGGGAGTTCAGAATTTGACCAGGTACCTATCACTCTCTGCCAATCCTGTTCCCAGTTTTTATCTTTATTGTTTACTACATGATGATGATAATCGAATACTAATGGAATGCCCAGTTTTTCACATAAGTAAAGAGTATCCTGCAGGTGAAAAGATTTATCATCATTTTCAAGCATAATTGATTGCTGGATTTCAGTGGGTACTTTTGCCCAGTTAGCAATAAAAGCCTCTAAAGCCTTTTCTGCATTATTATACTTACCTCCGATGTGAAGAACACAGCGATGGACTGGGTCAATTCCCATCTGTTTCAGCATTTCTATATGCATCGATAAGTTTTTAATGGATTCTTTCAATACTTCTTCTTTTGGAGAATTCAAAAGCACAAAGTGATCTGGGTGAAAATCAATTCGCAGATCGTTTTTTGCTATATGTTCACCAAGGTCTAAAAATTGTTTTTTTAAGGGACTTAAATAATCCCAGCCCTCTAATTCCGGATGGGTGGCTAAGGGTATTAGCCGGGAACTCAGTCTGAAAAAATCTATATTGTAACTGCGATTATGTTTTAATAAACGGAGGCAGTTCTCGAGATTAGAACGTGAAATCCGCTCTAATCTACTCCTGGCCACCCCTTGATCCTCGAACTTACTGTATTGGGCATGAGTCATTGTTTGGGAAGGCGAACAATCTTTTACCAACACGCTCATGGCAACATAGCCTAATCTTACTAAAGTCATATCTATCACCTATTCCAAGGAACTAATAATAGTTTCTTCATCTTTTTCATAGCTTCCTACCATCTCTCCGTCTAGATGAGAGAAAATATATCCACCTTCGAAGGAAAAATCATGCCACGGCAATTTTGGGACGAAATTTTGCAAATCTGGCCTTAGTCTAGTAACGTGAATCATACTTTTCCTAAAACGATATTGTTTCGGTTTTACCTTAAAATTGTCCATAAAAAAACCTCCTGTCATAAGTTTGACCTGAGGCTGTAATTTTAATACTGTTAAGTTTACTTTATCCGACTCTTTACGATCGCTGGATTAGTAAAACTTGATTCAGTCTTACTGAATCCTTAGTTGCAATTATCCAGTGAAGTCGGGAAAGTGCAACTAAAAATTTAGATGGATAAGACTCATCTAAATTAAGTTTACTTTATATAGTTTATTCTTTCTGCTGGGCTAATGATATTTTTGATTCTAACACCAAAATTCTCATCAACAACAACAACTTCCCCAGTTGCTACAAGGGTTCCATTAACTAATATTTCTACGTCTTCATCAATTATTTTATCTAACTCTACAATAGAGCCCGGACCTATTCTTAAGACTTCCCCAATGGTTTTTTTGCTCTTTCCCAATACAACCGAAACCTTAAGGGGAATATCTAAAATCAGCTCATACTTTTTTGCTACATCAGGATCAAAACCAGGTAATACTTCTGTCTCTTTTGGGGTAGCTACCACCTTTGTGTCCTTTATAGTATCTAAGTGCTCAATGTCAGGGTCCTGGTGAACCGGTTCTTTTTCAATTGGAGCAATTTCCTCTTGAGTGTTCGTCCCGAAAAGAAGATTGGCTTGTTCCTTCGCCACCTCTGTAGACATAATTTGCATTAGCTCCGTGTCAACCAAGTCGCCAATAGTCATTCTAAAGGATACAATTGTTATTGAAGGACTGTCTCCAAAGGGGCGATAATCTTTCATTTCACCCTCAATCAGCCTACTCTGAGGAGGAGAAATGTTTATTGGTTTACCAAACATTTGCGACATAGCTGTAGCCGCAGAACCAATCATTTGATTCATTGCTTCAGCGGCAGCACTCATTTCAATTTCTGTCAGTTCATCTTTAGGATTTAAGCCATCGCCACCCATCATCATATTGGAGATTATGGAAGCGTCACTAACCCTAATAATTAATAGATTTAACCCTTCAAAACCATCGGTGAATTTGACCTCTATGGCCATATAGGGTATGGTAAAGGAATTAAATAAATCCTCTTGATTAGAAATACTGACCTTCGGACTGGTGATATTCACTCTATGGTTTAATAGTGATGAAAGTGCAGTCGCCGCGGAACCCATAGAAATGTTCCCTATTTCCCCTAAAACATCAGCTTCCTCAGGAGAGATTACTAATTCCGAATTGGGTGTTTCGAAAAATTCTGAAAAGCTATCGTCGGATTTAAGAAGTGCGTCAATTTCTTCTTGCATCAAAATCTTATTCTCCATCCTCTTCCTCCTCTTCTCGAACTAATCTGGTTACCTCGACCCCAATCCGATTATTTCTTGTTATACCAGGCTGTATCTTAAACTTCAGTTCATCTTCAACAAGCAAGTCAAACTCTTCATTTATAAATTTGTCTAATTTTATTATATCCCCCTGTTGAAGCTGTATGAACTCCCGTACAGTTAAAGAGGTATCCCCAGCCATGGCTAAAAGTTTTAAGTCTGCTGTATTTAACAAAAACTCTAAAGCCCTTAATTCTAACCCGGTTTCTTTGTTTTTCTGCTGAGCAAACCAGTAATGGGCAGAAAGCTTAGACATTAACGGGTCTAAAGTTACAAAGGGAAGACATAAATTAATTAATCCTCTACTCTCCCCTACGTATGTATCAAAAGTAATAATCGCTACCGTTTCATTCAATGTGACGGCTTGGTTAAAATGAGGATTAGTTTCTAGAGATTCTAATTTAGGTTCAATTTTAAAAATATCAGACCACGAAAAAGCAAGGTTTTCTAATATTTTAGTATTTAACTTTCGAAGAACTGATAATTCAATTTCTGTTAAGTCTCGTACCTCGCGAGGACTTTCCCCCGGTCCGCCAAAGAGCAAATCAATCACCGGAAAAGAAAAATTGGGGTTTGTCTCCATCAAAGCAACACCCTTTAAGGGGTCAAGAGAAAAAATAGTCACTAGGGTGGGACTAGGTACAGAACGTATAAAATCTTCGTAAGTCATTTGATCAACAGAAGCTACATTTATTTGGACTGGAGTCCTTAAATAAGCAGATAAAAAGTTCCCTAATATCCGCCCAAAATTACTATGAATCATATGCAGCGTTCTCAAATGTTCTTTGGAAAATTTATTAGGTCGTTTAAAGTCATAAGTCTTTACAGGCTTTTCCTTAGGTTGATCTATTAAATTGTCTACTTCCAGTTCTCCGGTAGAGACGGCCTCAAGAAGCCTGTCAATTTCGGACTGGGATAGTATATCCTTCAAGACTTATACCCCTTTCAAATTAGTTATTACGCACCTAGTGCCTTTTCAACCGCCTGCAAGATTCTATCTTGCTGAAAAGGTTTAACAATGAAGTCTTTAGCTCCAGCCTTAATGGCTTCCATGACCATACCTTGCTGTCCCATTGCACTGCACATCACAATTCTTGCATGAGGATCAACTGCCTTAATTCCTTTAACACCCTCAATACCATCCATGTCAGGCATTGTGATATCCATAGTTACAAGATCAGGCTGAAGTTGCTTGTACATCTCTATTGCAACCTTTCCGTTTTCAGCCTCACCCACAACATCATAGCCATTTTTAACTAATATGTTTTTAATCATCATCCTCATAAAAGCTGCGTCATCAACAACAAGAATTTTCCTCGTCATACTTCTTCCTCCTATTCTAAAGCTCTAATTTATAATTGGAATCCTAAGTCAATTAGAATCTTATCTAAAGCCTCTGGCTCCGGTAAAAGGAGAAAATGTCCTTTAATGGCCTCTTCTTCAGAAAATTGCGTTTCAAAAATGAAAACATGATCATCAACTTGACCACTGGCAACTAATGCTGAACTAACAACTGCACCTAACATATCACAGGCAAAGGCGGGTGGAGTAGTTAATATTCTTTGATTGGTCATTTGCCCTAAGGCATTGACAAAAGCTCCAGAAAGAATATTCCCTATTTCCATAATGGCAGATTGAGACATTTCATCAAATTCTTGCCTTCTTTGCGAAGCATCAAAACTTGCACATAATAGTTTATTAGTTAAAGTTAAGGCACTCTCTACGCTAAAAAGAAACAAAATGACTCCTTTTGTATCACCATTCATACCTAACTGGATGCCAACAACCAAATCCTCCGGTCCACCAATCATATCAAAGGCGTCCTGCAAAGGAACAACCCCCAGTTTAGGAATTGATATTTCAATCTTAGAGTTGATCAGGTCTGCTAATGCAGAAGCTGCATTGCCGATTCCAATGTTCCCAACCTCTTGTAAAGCATCTAGCTGTTCTTTCGATAATTCTATATAACTTTGCATAATCCTACCCCTTTGTAAAGACTTTGTTAGATTTTATACTTTTCGATAAAAAGATGTCGAAACCTTTTCCAAAAAAAGATCTTTATAATTAAAAATATTTTCTGTGCCCCCAATAAAGAGATACCCGCCAACCTTTAGGGACTTTGAAAAGTTTCTATAAATCTGATCTTGTGCTTCCTTGGTAAAATAGATGGTTACGTTACGACAGACAATTAGGTCATATCCTTCAGCATAAGAATCAAGTAGTAGGTCGTGCTTTTTAAAATGTATTTTGCTTTTAAAAATACCTTGGATTGAGTGCTGTTCTCCCACCTTGACAAAGTATTTTTTTAGTCTCTGGGTAGATATATTTTTAATATGTTCCGAAGAATAAAGGCCCAACCTGGCACTTTTAAGAATACCTTCATCAATGTCTGTTGCATCTATTTGATATGATTTACCGGCAGCCATATCCTCGAGGATCATGGCAATTGAGTAGGGTTCACATCCGATAGAGCAAGCAGCACTCCAAACTTTTAATCTTGGTGTTTTTTTGCTTAACTCCGGTAGCACTTGATTCTCTAATACATTAAATATAGAGGGATTTCTAAAGAACTCAGATACATTGATTGTCACATAATCTAAAAAAGCTTCAAATTCTTTGGGTTCCTTCGTTAGCAGGCTAAAATAGTTATTGTAATCAGAAGCACTACTTCTGCTTATTAAATTGTCAATTCTTCTTTTTAACTGAGTTTCTTTGTAGCTATTTAACGAAAGATTAAATTGACTTGAAACTCTGTTTTTAAATTCCTGAAAGTCCACCAATCTTTTCCCCTCTCAAAAGGAACTTCATTAGATTTCAATTAAAGGATTTCCCATAGATCTTATAGTAACAATCCCGGTTTGTGTATCAAAAATCATGGTTCTACCTTTATTCCCAGCAACTTCTTCCGCTACTAGTTTAATCCCTAGTAGCTTCAATTGTTCCTTTACAGCAGCTATGTTCCTTTTGCCAATGTCTAATATGGATTTTTCACTATTATAGTTAAACATTTGTGCGCCACCGGCAATTTTAGCTTGAATGTTTGTTTTACTAATCCCTAACTTAAGCATCTCTTCTAACATTGCAGGTAACGCCAAATTTGCAAACTTTGCAACATTGGTAATTTGATTAAATTGGGAACTATCCGGCAACATGATATGCGCCATCCCTCCTATTTTTGCTCTAGATGAATAGAAGGTTATGCCCACACAAGATCCTAACCCCAACGTTATCAACTTATTAGGGCTTTTTATTATTTTATAATCGGCTATCTTTACTTGAATTTCATTCATTAACTTATCTCTCCACTAATCTTTTAGTTTTTTAAGAGCTAAATTTAGGTTAATTAGATTGTTATTATGATGTGGGTTAATTTCATTTACCTTGGTTAGTTCAGTAACTGCTGCGGGGTAATTTCCCTCTTTAAGTAAAATCGTCCCCAAATTATATAAGCTGGATAAATGCCTTTCTTTTACACCAAGAACAGCTTTAAACATCTTCTTTGCCCTTTCATAGTCTCCCTGCCTGGTAAATATAATTCCAAGGTTATAGTAGGCCTGCCACGAGATAGGGTCATATTTCAGCGCTCTTTCAAAATGTAAAACTGCAAGGTTATCTTTTTCCTGTTTTAGGTAAACACAGCCCAATAAGTTATGATAATTAGAGTTGGTAGAATGCTTAAGAATTAGCTCATATAGATTGATTTTGGCCCATTCATATTGTCTTTGCTGATAGTATTCTAGGGCCTGTTTATATAAAAATGGCTTTTCCTCTTGGAATGTCGTTAAGTCTAATTTTATTAAAACAGGTTGTCCACAGCTAGTACAATATCTATTGTTTTTAACTTTATTACCGCAATTCTGACACTTCATAGTGTTACCTCCTTAAAAATAGGTACCACTATAAATATATGCGGTCATTTGGAATATTATTACATATATGTTATCTCTAAATAATTAGCGCCTTAAATTGTTAGCCATAGTCCATATTTCTTCAGCGGTCTTTATTGAATGAGAATTTGTCTCGTAAGCACGTTGCGTTTGGATCATCTGAGTCATTTCTTCTACTAATTCAACGTTTGAGGTTTCTACAAAACCCTGAGAGACCGACCCGAATCCAATAAGCCCAGGATTTCCTTCAGTTATCTGTCCAGCCTCTGCCGTAACTTTATACATGTTGTTTCCTTCCGCCTGTAACCCAGCCTGATTAGTAAACTTGTATAGTTTAATTCTTCCTAAATAGACTATCTCATCTTTAGTAACGGCCATTATTTCTCCTTGCTGATTTATCTGCAGTTCTTTATAGTCGCCAGGGATCTTCATCTCTTGATCTAACTTAACTCTCCCAGCGGAATTAATTAAATAACCTTCTTTACTGTCATCTAGATAAAAGTTACCATCACGTGTATACATCATTTCCCCATTTTCTAACTCTATGCCAAATAAACCTTCACCCTCAATTGCTAAATCTAATGAACGATTGGTCTCCACAAGACTACCTTGCGTAAAATCCCTTGCGTTAGTACTTAGCATAACTCCCACACCCGTTTGCATCAAATTGCCACCGGAAGTTAGATCCTTAGTTGGGTTTCCTATTTGATTTATTGCTTGATAAATTAAATCTTGAAAGCTAGATTTACTTTTTTTAAAACCATTAGTGTCTACGTTAGCAATATTGTTCGATATATTTTCTAATTTCTTGGCCTGAGCATTTAGACCACTAGCCCCATTCCATAATGCTTTTAACATTTTCTCACCTCCTAAAATATTTATCTTACGCTGCCAACCTCGTTTACGCTCTTTTGTAACATCTCGTCTTGGGCTTGAATAAGTTTTTGGTTTGCTTCGAAGGTTCTGACAACACTCATTAACTCTATCATCTCGTCAACCATGTTGATATTAGACTTTTCCAAATGATTCTGAAAAACTTTCGTATTAACTGCTGCTCCTTGTTCGGTTTGGTCATTGGGAGCATACAAATTCTGACCTATCTTCTTTAAAGTATCCGGGTTCTCAAAGCTAGTTACACTAAGTACTCCGCGGTCTTGTTCGTCAACACTGATTTGTCCATTTTCCTTAACAACAAAGTCCCCTTCACCAATAAAAACATGCCCCTGGTTGCTTTGTACTCTGTGACCATTTTGGGTTACAAGAAAGCCTTCCCTATCAAGACTAAAGTTTCCATCTCGTGTGTATCTGTTACCCTCAGGAGTCTCTACAGTAAAGAAACCATCACCCGCTAGTGCAAAGTTTAAGGGATCTCCTGTATCTTCAAGAAATCCATCCCTAAAATCGGTCACGATATCCCCTACTAATGCACCAAAATTGGTTTTACCAATAAATTGGACGTCTTTTTTATCCAGTTTTTGACCAATTTGAGTCATCAGCATGTCAGAAAAAGATTGAAATACGGTGGTATCTTTCTTATACCCTGCCGTTGAAACGTTTGCTAAGTTATTAGTGATTGTTTCTTGTTTAAGCTGTTGAATTCCCATTCCGGTTGCAGCGGTGTAAATTCCTCTAATCAAACAATATCACCTCATTTTAGATTTCTTAAGTTTAAAATTAGTTCAATTTCACCTTTGCCTTTATTAAATTGTTTAGCAATTTCCACTAAACTCTTTCCCTGATCAAAAGCCTCATAGACTCCTGCATTTTCACTGGCTTTAGGGGATATCGGACGTTCCTCAGTCCGATAAACGATTCTTTCAAACATTTCTAGCTTATTTTGTGTTTCTTTAAGCTGCTTTTTTAATAATGCTATTTCTATTTCTAGCAATTCTAATCTTTGAGCCATTGGTGGATCATCGATTGAATCCTCTAAATGATCTGCAAAATTCGTTTCCGGTTTCTTTCCCCAAAGAGCCATGTTTAAATCGTCCTCTCGTAATTAAGTTTAGTCAATTTATCCCTCAACCTGATTAAGGACCTAGCGTGAAGTTGACATACTCTAGATTCAGAAACCCCTAAGATCTCACCGATCTCTAGTAAGGTTAGTTCCTCATAATAATATAGACTCAGAATCAGTTTATCTCTTTCCTCAAGACTCTCAATTGCAACCGACAAAACTTCAGCTTCGTGGCTTTCTTCTATTTGATTCAGGGGATTAACCGCCTTCTTATCCTCAATCAACTCAACCCTGCCGGTATCACCCTCGCCGATCTCAAGTAGTTCGTCTAAAGAAGTCATTGAAAACATGTTTACATGCTGTAACATCTTGCCCAATTCTTCTTCCTTGATTTCCATTTGTTGAGCAATTTCTTTGATACTTGCTTCGGTTCCCTGACTATTTTCCAATTCTGATTGAATTTTTGTATATTCTTTTATTTGTTGCATCACTGTTCTTGGCACAATACTGTTCTTTCTGATTTCGTCATAGATAGATCCTTTAATTCTTGTATAGGCATAACTGGAAAATTTGACACTCAACTCCGGCTTAAATTTCTCCACTGCATCAATTAGCCCTAGTACACCAAAACTTATTAGGTCCTCTTTATCCAGATGATTGGGCAATTTGACTAAAAGCCTGCCTACAATCTGTTTGACCAAAGGAAGATGAGCAATTATTAACTCCTCCTTTGGTGTTTCGGTTTTATTGTTTGCAAACAAGAACTGTTTTCCTGCCATTTACTATCCCTCGTTTATCTTATCATTCTTCGTTGTTCTGCCATCTTTGTAAATATAAAAGAAATTATATGCTCCTGCATACCAACTGCAAGATCCTGAAATTCTAGACCTACACAATTTAATCTGCCCGCAGTAATTTCAAAGACTTCACTTCTAACAACTTTTGCCTCTACTTGAATTCTTCTCTCTTCACCCGGGAGGCTAAAATTTACATCTAGGATAACTCCCAGCTCGATAGGAGAACCCACCACGAGTTTCATCCCCCCACCACTTATGTCTAAGGTTTTACCATTTAGATAATTCTCAGATTCTCGCCTTTTATAATCGACATTAAAAACACTTGAAAACCTAACATAGTCACGCTGTTGAATTCTTTTTACATCTTCTGGCAGGGAAAGGATATATAAGGGTATATTGTCCTTGCGTACACCTAAAAAACGATGGGTCAATATATAGACTTCGCCTTCACCAACGAGCCTGATTTTCACAATATCCTCAGCTCTTAGATTCATAGGCACTCTCTTAAAATATGGTATTGCGATAGATATATAATCATCATGAACTTCTTGAATTGCACTGATATAACTAATATCAGTTTCTTCATCTTCTAATCTGTACACGAAGATCTTTTTGTTAATTGTGTCCTCGAGTTTTAGCAAAAAAATACCCTCCTAGCCAAATAACCGTTTGAGCCTAGTTAAGAACCTTGTCATACCGGTAACGGTCATTTTTTGTCCCTCAATTAAAGATGATGCAATGTTTCGAATACTTAAAGCAGCTTGGGAATTAGGAAAGCTAATGGTAAAGGGATTTTGATCTCTGACTGCTTTCCGGACAACCATATCATTTGAAACAAATCCTAGGTTATTAATGGTTATATCTAGATACTTCAGAGCTACCAGTTGAATCTTTTTCGCTGTAGCTTTAGCTTCTTTCTCATCAGAGGACATATTAATCAAAAGACTTACTTCCTCTGTTAATTTAAACTTTGAAATAACTTTAATCAAACTATAGGCATCCGTTAACGATGTTGGCTCCGGTGTCGCTACTACGATTACTTCATTGGCCGCAGCTAAAAATCCTAGAACATTTTTGTTAATCCCCGCGCCCGTGTCAATTAAGATAAAATCAAAACTATCATTGAATACCTTCATACCTTCGATTATTTTGTCACGTTGATACTTGTTCAGATTAGCTAATTCTTGAAAACCTGTCCCACCGGGAATAACCTTTAAATTGTATGGCCCATCAATCATAATTTCCGCTAAGGTTTTTTCACCTTTTAGAACGTCATAAAGACTAAACTTGGAAATGGAGCCTAAAATAACCTCTACATTTGCTAAGCCTAGGTCGGCATCTAGAATCAAAACCCTTTTGCCCATCTGGGCCAAGGTAATTCCCAGGTTGACAACGATATTGGTCTTACCAACCCCACCTTTGCCACTGGCAATGGTAATAATCCGAGGCCCCGACGCCTTTTCCTCTTCCTTTTCAGCTTTTATTTTATGCTGCACTAAGTCTCTTAATTTAGCTGCTTGATCCTTCATTGTTGCTCCACCCCTTTAAGTATGAGTTTGGCAATCTTTTTTGGGTAAAGCTGCTGAATATCGTCGGGTACATTTTGTCCATCTGTGATATAGGCCACCGGTATATTAGTTTTAAATATGGTATTAACAATTGACCCTAAAGTATCGGTTTCATCTACTTTTGTGAAAATTATCTTATTAAAATTAACGTCTTTGAAATCGTTAACTATCTTATCTATATCTCTTGGCTTTGTAGTGACACTTACAACTAGACAAGTCTCTAGCGGTTGCACTGTATCTAAAAACCCTTTTAGCTCCAAAATTTGCATGGTATTTTTAGAAGAACGACCGGCGGTATCAATAAAAATTAATTCTTTATCGTTATGTTTATCGATAGTTTTCTTTAATTCCTGAGGAGTCATTACCACATCAACAGGCAATCCAATGATCTCTCCATAGGTTTTAAGTTGCTCAACTGCACCTATTCGATAAGTATCAATTGTTATTAAGGCAACCTTCTTTTTGTGAAATAAGGTGTGTTGAGCAGCCAGTTTAGCAAGGGTAGTTGTTTTGCCAACACCTGTTGGACCCACGAAGGCTACTACCCTTTGGTCAAATCCTTTGGCTAAGTAAAGGGGTTCTAATCTATCAATAATTTCAGTCTGCAACGCCACCTTAAAGAACTCTTCCCTTTTGGGGTGGTCTAAAGGACACTTTTCAGATACAGATAATAGAAGTCCTTTGGCAATGTCTTCATATACTTCAACATTTACCAATTGCTCAAGCCAAAAGCTCTGCAATTCATCTAAATCCTTAGATCCTGCTTCAACCTTATCCACCATTTGCTGCAGTAAAGCCTTTACTTCAGCAATTTCTTTTTTTACAGGTTCGTCTTTGGGCTCTATTTGCCTTTGCTCTGATAACTCTGGAAATTTGTTATCTACAGCCGCTGTGACTTCAAGCTTTCTCTGTTTAAAGTATTTAAACCAACCCTTTTGTCGTATTTTACGTGTACTGACAATAATAGCATCGGGTCCCATTTCCTCTTTGATTGCTTTAACAGCCTCGGCCATATCGTTTACAATATATCTTTTAATGTTCACTTAATTTCACCGTCCCTACAGCTTCAACCTCAACATTGGGAATAACTTCATTGATGGACACAATTGTCAGATTTGGCATAAACCGCTCAGTCAATCTTCTAAAGGGTAACCTAACCCTTCCAGAGGTTAAAAATATTGGTTGAGTTCCTTGCAAACCAACAAGTTCAACCTGTTCCCGTATCTTTTCAAATAGTTCCTGTGTAATCTTAGGTTCTAAGGCCGGAAAATTTCCTTGCTGCGTCTGTTGTAAGGAATCTAACACTATTTGTTCAATCTTAGGCTGCAAGGTAATAACTGACATCTTACCATTCTCATCTAGGCACATTCGGCTAATGTATCGGCTTAAAGCAATTCTTACTTGTTCAATCAAGTAGTCTGGATCTTTAGTTATCCTAGCTGCATCAGCTAAGGCCTCTAAAATAGTGCTGAGATCTCGGATTGATACCTTCTCTTTAAGCAAATGTTGTAATACCTTTTGAATTTCACCTATTGATAGTAAGTCAGGTATTAATTCTTCAATTACAGCCGGATTCTGTTCCTTTACCACATCAATTAATTCCTTAACTTCTTGTCGACCTAATAATTCGAAAGCATGATTTTTTATAAATTCAGTCAAGTGAGTAATTAGCACAGTAGCACTATCCACCACCGTGTAGCCACTTAATTCAGCTCTTTCCTTTTCAGGACCGGTAACCCAGAAGGCCGGTAAGCCGAAGGTGGGTTCCACAGTTGGGATCCCTTTAATATCTTGACCTGAACCACCAGGGTCCATTGCTAGGAAATAGTTTGGAATTATCTCACCTGATGCGATTTCAATGCCCTTAATTTTAAAGCTATAATTATTTGTCCCAAGTTGCAGGTTATCTCTAATTCTTATGGGCCGTACAAATATACCAAGCTCGTTGGCACACTGCTTGCGGATGGCTGCCAACCTCTCTAACAAATCGCCTCCTTGCCCTTCATCTGTTAAGGAAATTAAACCATAGCCAATTTCTATCTCCAGAGGATCAATTTGAAAAGCAGATAGGACATTTTCCGGTTGGCGTTGTTTTTGATTTGTCTGCATTGCTTCTTGTTCTTTTGTCTGTATACCCTTAAGCTTTTCATCTTTGTAAAGTAGTGAGCCTGTATATCCAAGTACAGCGGCCATAGAGAGAAATAAAATGTTTGGCATGGCCGGAACTAAGCCTAGTATAAATAGAATTGCTGCTGCCAAAGCAACTACAATGGGAAAAGTTGACATTTGTTGTGAAAAGTCTTTTCCAAAGTTCTGTTCGCTACCAACCCTAGTTACTAAGATACCAGTGGCAGTTGATATTAAAAGAGCCGGAATCTGAGTGACTAAGCCATCACCGATTGTTAGTAGTGTATAGTTTTGTAATGCCACCGTAATCGGCATACCTAGCTGAACAATACCAATAATCAGTCCACCGATAACATTGATCAGGGCAATTACAATACCGGCTATGGCGTCACCTTTAACAAACTTAGTAGCACCGTCCATGGCGCCAAAGAAGTCTGTTTCTCGCTGCAGTGTTTTTCTTCTTGTTTTAGCCTCTTCTTCGGTCATTAGTCCAGCGTTAAAGTCTGCATCGATACTCATCTGTTTGCCCGGTAATGCATCCAAAGCAAAACGAGCAGCTACCTCGGCAACCCTTCCTGAACCATTAGTTATTACTACGAATTGAATTACGGTGATAATAATGAAAATTACAAAACCAACCACATAATTTCCACCAACTACAAAGTTTCCAAAAGCCTCGATCACCTTTCCTGCTTTGCCATCACTTAAAATCAGTCGCGTTGACGCAATGTTTAGTGAGAGTCTAAACAAGGTTGTAATTAAAAGTAGTGCCGGAAAAATTGAGAATTGTAAGGGTTGTGTAGTAAATAAGGTCATTAATAATATCAGTAATCCTATGGTTATGCTTAATATTAAGAAAACATCTAAGAGTAGTGGTGGTACAGGTATAATAATGACAAATATAATACCTATAACCAGGGAAGCAATTATCATGTCGTTGTATTTTAGTATTTTTTGTCGAGCAGTAGATGCAGTAGCCATATTTGCCCCCTTACAGTTTACCTTTAATTCTAAATACCATGGCTAAAATTTCAGCAACAGCCTGGTACACCTCCATTGGAATTTCATCGCCAATTTCTGCATTCCTGTATAACATCTGAGCCACAGGCTTATTTTCAATAATCGTAATTTCATGTTCTGTGGCAATCTCCCGAATTTTTAAGGCTATAGTTCCTGCCCCCTTGGCTACAATTACAGGGGTATCAAATTCTCCCGCTTTATATTTTAGCGCAATAGATAAATGAGTCGGGTTAGTTACAACCACTGTGGCTTCGGGAATAGCTTGAATCATTCGATTCATTGTCATTGCCCGTTGCTTTTCTCTTCTTTTGCCTTTAATATATGGGTCACCTTCCATTTGTTTAAACTCATCCCTTATTTCTTGTATACTCATGCGCAGGTTTTTCTCATGATCATAGCGTTGATACATGTAATCTAAAGCCGCAATAATCAAGAAAACTACTGCCGCTGTTAAACATACCTTTAGTATAAGTGCACCAATAAAGGAGTAAATCTGCATAGGTTCCATATCTATTGTAAAGATTAAATCTTGCAAATTGGCTTTTACAACCAAGTAAACAGCAAAACTCACAACTATAATTTTCATCAAAGACTTTACTAATTCAACTAAACTTTTTAAAGAAAAAATCTTTTTAAAACCTTCTATGGGATTTATTTTGCTTAGCTTAGGCTTAATAACCTCCGGCGAAAACATAAAACCAACCTGTCCTATATTGCCAATTAAACCTATCAGAACTGCAACTAAAAAAATAGGACCTAGAATAGAAAGCATAATAAGCAAACTTGATTGAAACAGGTTAAATATGTTTTCATCGCTAAACTGCATGCTGAGCTCATTAGAATAAAAGCTCTCCATATAATTATATATTGCTTTAGTGAAATAATTTTGTAGCAAGTAAATAGTAGAGACTAAGGCTAAAAGATTTAAGGCCGAAGTCAAATCCTGACTTTTTGCTACCTGCCCCTTTTTCCTAGCATCCTGCCGTTTTCGGGGGGTGGCTTTTTCCGTTTTTTCCTGTGCCGATTGACTCATTAGGCCATACTCCTCAGTAACATAATGAGGTCCTTTTCAATTTGGTTAAATACAAACTCACTGGCTGATACCATAAGAGGTAATATAAACGCTATAGTAAGTAGTCCTAAACCAATCTTCAAAGGAAAACCCGTCATAAAGACATTTATTTGTGGTACGGTTTTTCCGACCATACCCAGGCAGATATCTATAATTATTAAAACTGCAATAACGGGTGCGGCAATTTGAATCGCTACCACTAACATCTCTGTAAAGGTTAGCAACAATTGGCCAATAACCCCTCCGGTAATTTTGCCCTCACTTAAAGGAACAAGCTGAAAGCTTTTGATCAAAGCCAAAATAAGGCTGTGATGTCCATTAAGACCTAAAAATATTAGCAATGCCATTAAGTTAAATATTTGGCCTAAAATGGTGTTTTGCGAGCCCTGCGACGGGTCAAAGATCTGGGCCATGGCAGTACCTATCTGTAAATCAATTAACTGCCCGGCGATTCTAAAGGCATTAAACATAAAGGTACTACTTAAACCAATTACTAAGCCCACTGTGGTTTCTGACATAACTAACATTGAATAGGCAAATAAGTTATCTAAAGGAAGTTGTCCTACATCGATAGATGGAAAGACTACTAGGGCTATCATAAATCCGAAAAATACTTTAACCTGTCTATTTATAGTGTTCATGGAAAAAAAGGGAGCTACTGCTAAAAAAGATACTATTCTAACTACAACTAAAAAGAAACCCATAAATTCGTTCATATCGTAAAACAAAATGCCAACCCCTATCTGATAAATGAACTCAGGTTACCAAGGAGATTTTCAGTAAAACCGGTTATCATGTTTAGCATCCAGGAAGCGCATAGCAGTATTGCAATAAAAATGGCAATAATCTTGGGAACAAAAGTAAGAGTTTGCTCTTGAATTTGTGTGGTAGCCTGCAAAACGCTAATTACCAATCCGACAACTAAGCCTACCACTAACGCAGGTGAAGACACTAACAGAATAACCATTATTGCTTCCCTAGCGAGGTAGATGACCATTTCTTCTGTCATAATTTATATTCCCCCAATCAAAGCCCAAAACTTTCTAATAAGGATTTTACAATTAAGTGCCAGCCATCTACCATTACAAAAAGTAAAACTTTAAAGGGCAATGAAATCATAATAGGAGGTAACATGAACATTCCCATTGACATCAAAGTACTTGCAACAACCATATCAATTACTAGAAAAGGAATATATATTAAGAAACCCATCTGAAAAGCGGTCTTCAACTCACTTATCACAAAGGCCGGGATAATCACGGTTAGTGGAAGTTCTTTTTCATTTGCAGGTTTTTCAATCTTTGCCGCCTTAACAAAAAGGGCTAAGTCTTTATCTCTTACATGTTTCAAGAGAAATTTCTTAATCGGCTCACTAGCCTTTTCCATTGCTTGTTCTTGACTAAGCTCGTCATTAATATAGGGCTTTATTGCTTGGTTATTTACATCGTTGTAAATCGGTGTCATTATAAACAATGTTAAAAATAAAGCTAAGCCAATCAGGACTTGATTAGGCGGTGTCTGCTGAGTTCCTATAGCATTTCTGATGAAAGAAAGAACAATAATGACCCTAGTGAAGGAAGTCATCATAAGTAAAATTGCAGGGACTAAGGACAAACTTGTCAACAAAACCAATAACTTTATACTGTCTACAACCTCCTGCGGGTTGTCAGATTGCTGGATTTTTAAGTCAATATCAGGTACCGGAACTGGTTGTGCATAAACAATGGTAGCTAATCCAAAAAAGAAAAGACAGGTTAATAACAGAGTATTAAGAGTCTTCTTTTTATTTATTCCAGTTGCCATTACCTTTATCTCCTCTAAGCTTATTTTTTAGTTTAACGACTTGTTTCTCTAGAATTTCCGGAAATTTTAACCCTTCTAACCTAGATTCAAAACCATTTTCTTGTAATTCAGGTGGCTCATAATCGGGCAATTCCTTTAATAAACTAGTTGAGTTTTCATTACTACTTAACAAGTAATAGCATTTATTTATCTCAACTATGCTTACGAACGTCTTTGGTCCCAATTGGATCCGATCTACAACACGCATGGTCCTAGTTCTATTGCCATTTGAGATTAACTGGCGACTTAAAATAAACTTCGTACCATAATAGGCTAAAATCAACACTATAGGTAGGGAAATTAACAATCTGATGAACATCCAAAAGCTGCTTTCAAACACTATAATTGCTCCTTCCCTAATTGCCTTTTTGCTTACTTTTATCATTTAAAGCAATAATCCGAACGCCAAAACTATCATTGATAATGATAATTTCACCTTTAGCCATGTTTTGTTCATTTATATGTAAATCAATGGCTTCACCCGCCAGCTTATTCAATTCAATAATCGAGCCGACATTCCAAGTCAAAACCTCTTTCGCTTTGATCTCTGTATTACCAAGCTCAGCAGCGACATTAATTTTTACATCCTTAATAAAGTCATAATTATGGCGATCCTTCAACTTCACTGACTGATTGTTAAAGGTAGGCCAACGTACTTTTTTTATTACGGAAGGTTGCGGTTCTTCTTCCTCGTTAATTACACCTAAAAATTTTTTAATTTCTTCTTCCGTCATCATTTACTATCATCCTTCGCCTTAGATATGATTTAAGATTACTGAATAACAAAATCAGTCCAAAAGACATTCTCAACTTTTCCCAGTTTCAAATTCCCATTCACTTCTTTTATAAGATCCTCTTTCAGCTTATCTTTGCCAACAATATCACTAATGTCTGAAACAGCTTTAGAGGAAATTAGGTTAATTATAGAATCGCGGACTTTATAGTTGTTTTTCTCGATTTCTTCCGCTGTCTTCTTATCTTTATACTCAACAACCAAGGTAATTTTCAAGTATCTACGGTAGTTTGAATCAGAAAGATTCACTATGAATTCCTTTAAAGGAGCGCTTTGTAGTTTAACTTCCTTATTGCCGTTTCCCGTGAACTTAGTTACCAGTTCACTGTCCTTATACACAAACAAGGTGGCACCACTTATACCCACAAGAAGCACTAAGATTATAATTACTAATAGCTTCCGGCTTTTCTTCTTTTCCTGTTTGCCACTTTTTTCATCCGTGGCCTGAGATTTACTAGTCACCCAAAATCACCCGGCTTTCATATTGGTCTTTAGCTAAAACAATGATGGCAACTCTTCTATTTAAGGACTTATTATGAGAATTTATGTTGTCAACCAAAGGGCGAAACTCACCGTAGCCAATAGCATGAATTCTATTTGGGGGTAATCCTTTAGACTCTGTGAAATATCTGACAACATTAACCGCCCTATCAGTTGATAATTCCCAGTTTGTTGCGTAATACTGAGGGTTAGTGGGCACATTGTCGGTATGACCCTCTATTGATACTTCATTGGGTATGTTTAAGAATAACTCTGCCAATTTATCTAAAAGAGCTTTTGAATCCTTCTTTAACTCCGTTTTGCCAGAATCAAAAAACACCTTATCCTTTATTTGCAAAACAATTCCGCGAGTTTCATAGCGCAGAGCAACATCTGCCTCTAGTTCATTCTCTTTTAAATATTCTTTAATTATAGTATAAACTTCCAGCAACTCGGAATCTAACTCTTCGTTATCAAGTTCTTGGTTCTCTTTGTTGACGATCTCTTCACTATCATCGGAATTATCTTGTTGCTTGTCGGAGGGAGTCTTTTCAATCGGATTCGTACCACTTTCTAGGATACCTGCACCTCTAAAGGATGCTATAAATAGCTCAAACTTTTTAACATCTAAGATGGAGAAGGAATATAAAAGCACAAAAAATGCTAAAAGCAGTGTAGCCAAATCCGAAAAAGTTGCCATCCACGCCGGAGAACCTTCCTCTTGATCCTGCTTTCTTCTTTTAGGTGGCATTTACCGATACACCACCTTCTTGTTTTTGGGCTTTTGCTCTTTCAGAGGCTTCTCTCTCTTGAGGAGACAAGAAAACTTTCAACTTGTCCTCAATTATTCTCGGGTTAATACCTGATTGGATTGCTAATATACCTTCCAGAATAATTTGTTTTTCCAAAATCTCAGCTTTGCTGTTTAAACTTAACTTAGCGGCGATCGGTAACAAGATCAGGTTAGCTAGCAAAACACCATAAAATGTTGTTAATAAGGCAATGGCCATGGCCGGTCCAATTTTACTGGGATCGTCTAAATCTCTTAACATTTGAACTAGCCCAATTAAGGTACCCATCATACCAAAAGCCGGTGCATAAGTGGCCCAGGTTTTAAAAACCCCTTGCCCTTCGGCATGCCGATCTTCGATGTAGAAAACCTCTGTTTCCATTATTTCTCTAATTACTTCAGGCTCCATACCATCAACTACCATTTGGATTCCACGCTCGAAAAAGGGGTCATTTAGTGCTTCTTTTTCCTCTTCCAAAGCCAGTAGTCCTTCTCGTCTTGCCCTTATTGAAAGGGTAGCAAACTTTTCGATTATTACCGGTGCATTTGTTTGCTTAACGTAAAAAGCAACCTTAGCTATTTTTACTGCTCCTTTTATTCTTTCTAAACTATAGCTGGTGACTAAAGCGGAAAAAGATCCAAAAATGGTAATAAGAATCGAGGGAGCATCTATGTATCCTAAGACCGACCCTCCTAGAGATATTGCCACAAAAATTAAGATCAGGCCTATTAGTAAACCACTTACAGTCATTACATCCATTTTCCGCACTTAAATCACCTACTTCGTTAAATTATTTTCAATTTGATTAAGTTTACAGCTAAATACGCTACGTTGATAAGCTGCCACCTTATTAATTACTTCATCAAGGGTATCCAAAACAATCATCTTTTTTCCATTATTTAGAGTAATCATAGTTTCCGGAATCGTTTCAATCCGCTCAATCATATCAATATTGACTGCCAAAACCCTTTTATCCATGGTCATTACCTTAATCATGGTATCGCCACCTTATTTATAGTAAGGAAAGGCAGCTACCTGCCTTTCCTTACCCTTTAAATTATCTACTTATATTAACGTTTTAAATTTAACAGTTCCTCGAGCATTGTATCAGAGGTTGTAATTGATCTAGAGTTGGCCTGATAACCCCTCTGAGTAATAATCATGTTAGCAAATTCTTTTGTCAGCTCAACGTTAGACATTTCCAGGTAACCCTCAACAACTTTGGCATCACCGATTCCACCAAGGTTAAGCTTAGCTCCACCAGAACTGGTGGACTGCTCCATCAAGTTATCGCCCAGTTTCTTTAAGCCTTCTTGATAGTTAAAGGATACAACTCCTAACTTCCCGATTACCTTTTCTACCGGATAACCATTTTCGTCCTCGAAAAGGCCTTTTATTACTCCTTGATCATCAACGGCAAAAGTCAATAAGTCATATGGTTCTCCACTTGGATTTGAGGCCGAAGTAGGATCTAACATTTTAATTGATCTCAAATCAGTTAAATCAAATTCGCCATCTGTATTTTGGTCTTTAATACCAGCAACACTAGCAGGATCAGCTGGATCAGCCGGATCCCACTCGAAGCCTTGAACCTCAATATCAGTTGCTGTGTGTATTAAAAAACCTTCTTTCGTAATGGAGAAATTTCCATCACGTGTATATACAAACTTTCCTGCCTCGGTTTTAAGAGCGAAGAAACCTTCTCCATTCAAGGCAAAATCCGTAGGTCTCTCTGTTGATTCAAATGCCGCCTGAGAAAACATGGTGTCAATCCTACCGACCTTCACACCTAAACCTACCTGACTGCTTTGGTTGCCTGTGGTTTGATATAACATATCAGTAAAGTTAACTCGACTTGATTTATAACCGATTGTATTAACATTGGCAATGTTGTTACCAATAACGTCCATTCTGGACTGATGAGCTCTCATACCACTTACTCCGGAATACAAAGATCTTAACATATTTAATTAACCTCCTTATAGTGAGCCGCCTCCATCATTCAGCGACTGCCGGCTTCCATAAAAGGTCCAGCCGGATTAACATAGATTTTCGATTTATTCGATTTAAATGCTTTAATTCTCTTGTCTCTTAATAATTAAGGCACTATCAATGTTAGTAAATACCTGATCCCCCATTGATTGACCGTCAACTGCAGTTACAACAGTTTTATTCTTAATACTGGCAATCAACGCAATATCACCATATAACAACAAAGATTCTCTGGCTCCCTTGGCTTGCGCCCGTTCAACAGCTTGCTCAATATTCTTTAAATCCTTTTCATCGAAGTGAATGTTTCTTTCAGCAAGTCTCCTTTGAGCATGAGCAGAAAATTTGAGCTTCTCCTCTTTGGCCAGCTGTTCTCTAAAGGTTACTTGAAAATCACTACTCGTGGCCCCCTTAGGTTTATTCTGAACCTTGCTAGGCTGGAGAGGAATTATGGGGAGTGTTGTGTTAATTCTATTAGACATTCTTTTCACCCTTAAGTTCTAAGATTAGCTTGTACATTTCTTCAAGCTTGTCATTGGTGTTTGTAATCTGCTCTAAAGTACTGAATCTTGTCATTTGAGCAACAAAGGCATCATTATCTTGTGGATCAAGGGGATCTTGATTTCTAAGCTGAGTTACTAGAATCTGCAAGAAAGCATCCTTGTCCATAGCATCTTCTTTATTCGCTACCTTAAAATCATTGTTGACCACATTATTGTAGGTATTGATACTAACTGTCATTTTTTCACCACCTAAACTAAATAATTTATATCTTGTTGTCCCCCACTAGAATTGACTGGACTTTGAACTAACAACTCTTCGTTTTCCACGGTCTTAGCATAGGACTGATATTGCTGAGGAGTTGAGTTTCCCTTAGAGTTATTACTGTTTTGTCCAAAGTAATTTTGAGCCTGGTTTTGTTGCCCGTTATCCTTAACCATTTCATGAACAACACTGATCTGATCAACCTTAATATTTATCTGTGCCAGGCTAGATTTCAAGCTACTAATTTGGCTTTCAATTAGCTCCTTTACTTCCTTCTTAGCCACTGCAATTCTACCGACAAGCTCTCCATTTTGAATGGTAAGATTGATTGCCACATTACCTAGGAATTCCGGTTTTAGGTTAATCATGACCTTATTAAGATTATCTTGTTGCAGAACCGAAAAACTTTTTACTAACTGAGAATGAATTTGACTCTGATATAGATTTGGTGTCGGAGCCTCTTTTGCAGTTGGTAGCACAGCAGACAGGTTCTTTTGAAACAAATTTTGTTCCAAGGATCTGTGTGTTGTAACCTGAGGCGATTCATCCCCTTCAATACTAATGCTCTGATTTCTAACAGCCTTTGACTCGGAAGCCTCTACATCGCCCTTACTATCAACTTTAGAGATTGAAACTTTTGCCTGATCTAGTTCCCAGGACAAATTCAGAGACCCAACAGGTGGAGTGCTAGGTTTACTCGTACCTACTTCAGCTTTTTGAAAAAGAGTTTGAAATTCTGCTTTTTCTTCGACTTTTTTCATAGTTTTCTTCTCATTTTTTACTAATTCATTGGTAGTGATGGGGTGACTACTTTGCATCGGAAGGCCTTGGGAAGTTTTTGCCTGTGAGTCAACATTACCCTTAACCGGTTGCTCAGACTTCGCGTCCTGCTTAACCTGAACCGGCTGCTCAAACTTCGATTCAATCTTCGCCTGAACTAGCGTCTCAAGCTCTAAGCCAAGATTACCTTGCGTCACACTCTTGATCTCTGTACCAACATTACCTTGGACCACCGCCTCAGTCATTAACTGGGCCTTACCCTTATTATTCAGGTCCTTAGGTAAAACAACTTCAGCGTCAGCTGTCTTGGGTGCTAATCTTTCTGCATAGAATGTGAGTCCTTCCTCTGCCTTTACCATGCTATCCCTGATACCAAAGGACTTTTGGAGAAGACTAACAACGTTCTCTTCTGATGTTTTAGTCGTTTGGGGAAGTTCTTCTCCCTTTAGAGTCAAGGTGTTTCCTTGAAAATTCTTGATAAGAGTTACCTCAATTGGAGAATTTGCTGGTGATAAATGAGATTCACTGCTAAAATTATTTATTGCGTTTAGTGCTGGTTTAACTCCTGTTTCAGAAAGCTCCACATCCGACCCATACTTTGTTAGAATGCCTTGGATAAAACCAAACTGACTTTCTTGAAAACCCTCTGTGTTGTCTTCGGAATTTTCTGCTGTTATTTCATTCATGTTCTCAGGCAAAGCACCGAAATTCAGGAAAGGCATGCCTTGTGTGGATTTAGGCGCATCCATCGAGCCAGCTAGAATTTGTTCAAACAATTCTAAAAAACCACTTGTACCTGATTCTACAGAACTTTTTTTTCCAAAATACTGTAAACCACTAGCTATTTGATTGTTTAAAACCTGCAACTTTATTATTCACCTCCTTAATTTGATGTTATTTTAATTTCGGGAGAAAGCAAGCAAAGCTTGTTCATCCAAAACTTTTTGTTCTGCCTTTGACTGATTCACTAAATAATCTTGTTTATGTTTTTCTTTTAAATTTTCCAGGGTTTTTCTTTCCCTCAAAATATTAAGCATTTGGTTTTTTGAGAGCTGAACTTTTTTATTGAGAGCCTCCACTATTTTCACCTGCTGATCTAGTTGCAGTTTAACTCTGTCGTTATAACTACTTCTTATTAAGAGCAGAGAAATATCCACGGTTTCCTCTTCGCTCTCTTTAACTAGTTCCTCTCGCAAACTAGCCATCCTATTAATCGCTCTCGTATGTTGAGCTTCCACTTTCGTGTATTCCTGCTTTATATTTGCTTCCTTTGAGAGGGTGAAAGTTAACACGCTATCTAATTTAAATTTAAATCCCATTTAGATACTCCTCTCAACTACTAGATAGTGACTTAAAGGAACAAAGGGTTTCATCATAATTAGATATCTCGTCGGTATCTTGTCTCAAAAACTTTGCTATTTTATCTTTACATTGAATGGCCCTATCGATTTTTGCATTCGATCCCATTTTATAGGCCCCAATATTTATTAAATCCTCAGCTTTTTCATAAGCAGCAAGAAGCTCTTTCAATTCACCGGCAACTCGAAGATGGTCTTGATCAACTAATCGAGGCATAAGTCGACTGATACTATTCATGATATCAATCGCCGGAAAGTGATTCTCAGAGGCAAGCTTCCTAGATAACATAATATGACCGTCTAAAAGACCCCTTACAGCATCAGAAATTGGTTCGTTAAAATCATCCCCATCAACCAATACTGTATAGATTCCTGTTATACTGCCTTTCTCCGCTGTACCTGATCGCTCTAATAATTTTGGTAATAGGGCAAAGACAGAGGGAGTATATCCTTTAGATGTTGGAGGTTCCCCAACGGTCAGGCCTACCTCTCTTTGGGCCATGGCAAACCTTGTAATGGAATCCATCATTAGCATCACATTTTTGCCTTGATCTCGAAAATATTCTGCAATAGCCGTGGCGACGAAGGCACCTTTTAATCGGATAAGAGCAGGTTGGTCTGAGGTAGCAGCAATCACTACAGATTTTTTTAGCCCCTCTTCACCCAAATCATTCTCAATAAAGTCTAAAACCTCTCTACCTCTTTCACCTATTAAGGCTATAACATTAACGTCAGCTGAACTGCTTCTTGCTAACATTCCCAGCAAGGTACTTTTGCCTACCCCACTCCCGGCAAAAACGCCGAACCTTTGGCCCTGTCCACAAGTCAAAAAGGCATCTATAGCTTTAATACCTGTCCTTAATGTAGTTTTGATTGGTTTACGTTTAAGTGGATTAGGTGGTTGTCTATCTATAAATCCCTCATCTTTAGGCAAGGAGTAGTTATCCTCATCTACGGGGCAACCCAGTCCATCTAAAACTTGACCGAGTAACTCAGGCCCCACCTTAACTGATAGTTTTTTACCTAGAGGAATCACCTGGTCTCCTGGGCTAATACCTTTTAGTTCGCCTAAAGGCATTAATAGAATTCCATCGCCGTTAAATCCTACCACCTCAGCCTTAACAAACTCTTGGTCTTTCGATAAATAAATACTACATATTTCACCTATTGAAGGTCGTATTCCCTGGGCTTCTACTACCAAGCCAATAACCTTAGTTACCTGACCATAGATTTTAATAAGATTGGTTTCAGCGACAACTTTGTTATAATGTTTTAATTGTTCCTTGTACAATAAGCTCACCTAATTTATCCTGTTTCGCTAATCAGTAGCTCTTTTAGTTCCTTCAACTGATTATCTAAAGTAGCGTCAACCCAACCTTTTTCAGTATGAATTCGGCAGCCACCTAACACAATCAGAGGATCTACAAGAAGCTCTACTGTGGTACGCTCTAGCTTTGTATTTAACAAATTCTTCACTTGCTCTACCCTAGCTAGGTCCTTTTGATTAATGAAAATATGGACTTTTTCCCTTGACTTAACTTCATTTATCGCTGTTTTAACCAAATTTGTAGTGACGTCAACCCCTTGGCTAAGTTCTGCCAGGATAACTTTTTCTGTTATTTGGATCACTAACCCTTGGATTTCATCAGTTAATTCTTCTAAGGTATTTACCCTATGTCTCTCTATCTCGGCTAGAAGCTTCTCAGATTCTATTCTAGCCTGCTCAGTTATTTCTTGTCCCTCTAAGGTACTTCGCTCTAATCCTTCGTTGTAACCCTGCTGATAGGATTCAGTCCTAATCTGGTCGGCTTTTAGCTTGGCTTTGGAAACTATCTCCGCAGCCATTCTTGTTGCTTCATCCATTTTATCTTGCAATTCTTCTACCTGGTTTTTAGGTCTAGTAACTGATTTATGACAAATTTCTAAAGCATCAGGACTTTCCACATAGCAATCTCTCAGTAACCTAGTAGACAATGGCATCTTCTCCACCTCTAGAAATTATAATTTCTCCGGTCTCATCCAAAGTACGTATGATTTTAACAATATTTTGCTGTGCTTCTTCCACATCTCTTAGGCGAATCGGTCCCATAATATCAATATCTTCCCTAATCATCTCAGCAGCCCGTTTAGATAAGTTCTTTAGAATTCTTTCACTTACCTCACCATTGGCGCCCTTAAGAGCTAGAGCTAGGGCCCTTGAATCAACCTCACGAAGTACTCTCTGAATTGAGCTGTCATCTAGTGCAATAACATCCTCGAAAACAAATAGTCTTTTGCGAATTTCTTCTACTAGTTTTGGATCTTCGTTTTCTAAAGTTTCCAAAATAGTTTTCTCGGTGCTCCGGTCAACTCTATTTAAAATGTCCACTAGAGAATTTATACCACCTGAAGATGAAAAATCTGTTTGGACAAGAGTAGACAATTTGCTCTCTAGCACCTTCTCTATTTCCATAATGACTTCCGGTGATGCTCTTTCCATTAAGGCAATTCTCTTGGCAATATCACTTTGTCTATCGGAAGTTAGTAATGCTAAAATTGCCGAGGATTGTTCAGGTTCTAAATAAGATAAAATCAAAGCTATTGTTTGTGGATGTTCATTGGCGATAAAGTTAGCCACATGTTTCGGATCAGCCTTCTTCAAAAAGGAAAAGGGCATCATCTTGCTAGCAGCCATAAGCTTTTTTATGATTTCAGAAGATTTATGGTGCCCCACAGCTTTATCAAGAAGTTCACGAGCATACTTGACCCCACCCTGAACTATGTATTCCCTAGCCTGCTTCAACTGAAAAAACTCGTCAATTATCAATCTTCGTTCAGGGGTGGTGATGTTAGGCGTATTTGTTATCTCATAAGAAATAGCTTCCATCTCTTCCTCACTAAAATAATCCTTCATTAGCTTCGAAGACAGGTCTGTCCCAAGAACCATCATAAAGGTAGCGACCTTTTGGGCACCTGTTAGTTTTTGCTGCTTTGTAGTAACTGCCATGTATTTAAAATCAACCCCTATCTTCGGCTAACCAGACTTTTAATAAATTGGCTACCTCGTCAGGTTCCTTTTCGGCAAAGCTTTTGATTTCCTTTTGATTTTCCCAAACCTCGTCCACTATAGCGGGTTCTGTATCTATATCTTTGATGGCAATGGGTTCATCAATAGTTTGATCTAGGTTTGACCCCACAAAACTTCTTGCGATTAAACGAATTACTATAATAGCTAATATTAATAAAGCAAGAGCGGCAGCACTTATTAGTCCCCATTTTATGTAAGCTTCCCTTTTTAATGCTTCAGCTTCAGCTTGGGCAGCTTGTTGCATCTCCGCCTCCATCTTCTCAGTATAGGACGTGTCGAAACCCATGCTACTTACAAATATTTGGTCCCCTCTGTCTCCTGAGAAACCCGTGGCAGCAGCCACCATGCCTTCAATTTCTCTGACTAAGTTATCATCCAACACCCCATCTACAGTTACTGCTGTAGAGAGTCTATTTAACGTTCCCGGAGCTTTCACTGTTGTGACTTCCTTTTGGTCTAACTCATAGTTCGTTGTCTCATCTTTGTGACTAGATTCTGATTCTCCGGGGTTAACCGCTGGATAAGTATCTGGGTTAGGGTCGGTATTAGCCCCTGTTCCGGCAGGAACTCCTTCTCCTCCAGTATTTTTTTCAATATCTTCAATGATTTGTTGTGACCGAATGAATCCTTCTTTGCCATAGGTAATCTCCGTTGTTTGTTGTTGACTAAAATCAAGTTCCGCAGAAACCATAGCCACAGCTTTACCCGGTCCTAAAATCTTCTCTAACATGGTTTGAACTCTTTGCTCAATTTCTTTCTCAAACTCTTTTTTTTGAGCAAACATAGTTGTTGTTTCATAATTTGGGCCTTCTGTTAAAACATCCTGGCTCAATATATTACCGTTCATATCGATAATATTTACACTCTCAGGAGGAAGCCCCTCAACACTGCTGGATACAAGATGAACTATGCCTTTAACTTGTTCCGGTTTCAAATTGCCTAAGGGCTTTAGCTTTAAAGCAATAGAGGCCGAAGCTGCTTTTTCATCTTCTACAAAAACGCTTTTTTCGGGTAGTACAATATGTACTCTGGCATTTTCAACTTCTTCTAATTGAATAATAGTTCTTCTTAACTCTTCCTGCAAAGCTCTTTGATAATTAAGGCGGCGTTCAAAATCAGTCACACCAAGCTTAGTCTCGTCAAATAATTCAAAGCCCAAGCCCCCACCTTCAAAAATCCCTTCGCTGGCTAACTTTAGACGTACGTCGTATACCTGTTCTTTAGGTACTAAGATACTCTTACCTTCCGCTCCTAACTGATAAGGAACATTTAAATCTTGTAGCTTAGTAACTATGGCTCCGGCATCCTTGGTATCTAGATTAGTCATCAGAGGGGAAAATTCTTCTTTGGTTAACCACGTACCGAGCAGAAAAATTATAATGAAAAAAGAGACACCTAGGGTAACAAATAAAATTTTTCGGTTGGTATTGATATTTTGCCATCTTTCCTTAATTGCGTCGAAGTTCATTAATACCACTCCTTTAGGTGTCTAAAAAATCATACCTGCATTCTAGCAATCTCTTGATAAGCCTCTACGATTTTATTTCTAACCTGAACTGTCAAATTCAAAGCAACACTTGCTTGCTCGGCTGCAATTGTTACCTGATGTATGTCTGTCACTTCACCAGTGATCATTTTCTTGGTTAAGTCATCTGAATGCTTTGATAAATCATTTACTTTATTGAGAGCATCAGTGAGTACCTGGCCAAAACCTTCCTTGTTAAACTTTTCACCATCACCTATAGTAAGTTTCGGAAGTTGCATTGGTTGGGGTGTTAAAAGAGAAATTTTCAATTTTACTCAACTCCTATCGTCCTATCTCTAATGCTTTTAAATACATGCTCTTAGTGGCGTTAATAGCAGTTACGTTAGCTTCATAGCCTCTGGTGGCTGTAATCATATCAACCATTTCATTAACGATATTAATATTAGGCATTGCGACATAACCCTCTTCGTTAGCGTCAGGATGTTCTGGATTATAGGCCATTCTAGGGGGTGTTTGATCTTCTGCTATTTTTGAAACCTTCACACCACCACCGAGAAGGTTAGTGCCACCAGAGCCCTCGATTACTTGTTGAAGTTTTTGAGTGAAAATCGGAACCTGTCTTTTAAAGGGCCCACCTTCAGGGGTCCGTGTAGTATTTACGTTGGCAATGTTGTTAGCAATTATGTCTAAACGAAACCTTTCTGCCGTCAACCCGGTTGCACTAATATTCATAGACTGAAATACTTTCACAGATTATCTTCTCCCTTCAGAAATCACATGCTTCAATGAGCTATACTTACCGCTTATCCTCTGAACCAAAGCATTATAATAAATTTGGTTCATTGCCATTAGAGTCATCTCTTTATCGATATCCACATTGTTTCCATCATTTCTCATGCTAGTTGAGCTATCCCGAACGACTTCAGGTTTGACCTTACTGACACTGTTTGCCGCACTGATATGATTGGCATCAGTACCCTGCAATCTAACTTTGGCCTTATCTAAAGTTTTGGTTAAGGTTTCTTCAAAGATTACATCAGAACGTTTAAACCCTGGTGTATTAACGTTTGCTACGTTATTGGAAATTACCTTTTGCCTTAAAGAAGAACTATCTAAAGCCTTCTCTAAAATCGTAAGTGTTTGGCTACTAAAAAGAGGATTCATTAATATCACTCCCATACACGCAAATAAACCTATCCTGCTTTGAAATTTTGGAATAGGTTCGGAAATTTTAGAAAACTGGAAAATAATACATTCATCAACTGATATTTAATTTGACAAAAATGTTTTAAATCCTGCTATTTTCGCCATGTTTTTCTAATTATTTTCATATTTTTTGAGTAATTTGTAATATTTTGGATTTAAGGGGTTCTTGCAGTGCCAAAAATAAAAAGACGGTTCGAAAACCGTCTAAGATTTCTTGTCTATATAGGTCGACATAGCTTCTGGGACCATTTTGTAGGCACCAGCTGTTTGTTGGCCTAATTTAACTCCATCAAGTTCCTTTTTCAAGCACTCAAGCTTTAACTTTACTTTGCCTAACGCCAAAGCATTGAAGTATTTTATACTATCGGCTTTTTGCTGTAATTGGCCTAACAGAGTAACTAACTCTTCACTGTGCGCCACATCTATACTAACCATATCTTTATTGATTTCCATATCTAATCCATTAATCTCCGTACTTAGCTTTAACCATTCTTCCTGCAAGCCTAGTAAGAGGTCTTCATTGATATCTAAACATTCATTTTGTTTCTCTACATTTATTAATAGGGCATCATAAAGCTCAGCTTTCTTTTTAAGCGACTTGACAACATTTCGGTAATTAACCACTGAAATTCACTCCATTAGCTACCTTTTGAGCCTGACTTTTGCTAACTAGAGAAGCTTCGACCCAAACATCTCTCAGTTCAATCAACATTTTCTGTACTTCTTCAATTAAGTTTTTGTCTTTTTTTACGTTAGCATTAATTAGGCTGAAATACATGAAATCATATAAAGCATATAAATTGGTGGAGATTTCATAGTCCATGTTTAATGATGACATTAATTCAGCGATAATATCTTGCGTTCTACCAATAAAGTAGTTTGTTTTTTCAAAATCCTTTTCTTCCAAAGTAGTTTTAGACTGTCCAAGAAACTTAATCGCTCCATCATAGAGCATAACTAAAAGTTTTTCCGGACTTGCTGTTTGCACTTGACTTTGCTGATATTTGGCATAAGGATTCGTGTTGATCATAACGGGTCTCCTTTTTAGTTCCTATTTAGTTGATTCCATCCACCTAGTTGACCTAACTGCCCAGTCAACCAGTCACCTTGATTTATTAATTGGGACATGGTTTTTTCCATAGCATTAAACTGTCTCGTCATGGTAGCTTTTCTCATTTCTAATCTTTCTTCCATCTGGGTTATCCTCTTGTTAATATCCTTAATTTGATTTTGGAAAGATTTTTCTTTAGTGGGAAGTATTCCACTGCCACTTTTTACGAAACCCTCAACATAACTAGTCAGTCTTGTTGCTATACCGTCTGTGGTATCATTAAAGAGAGCATTTACACTGTCTCCGTTATTTTTCATAGCTTCTTTTAAGGCCGTTTCATCTATTGTTAACTTACCTTCTTTACTGCTGTCTATGCCAATGGCTTTTAGATGATTAAACCCGGTTAGGCCAGTAACAAGTCCTGTAGACTTGGTTCTCAAGTTAGTTTGTAGATTTATTAAAGTAAAGTCACCCTGGAGTATCTCCTTTTTCTCTAACTTTGAAGCTATAAAATCTTGCGCGGAATTATATTGACTGACAAAGGTTTTAATCTTCTCAAAGGGGGAGCTGACATCCTGAGCGATTGTTGTCTCACCTACCCCTTTCAGATTAAAAGTTACCCCTTGAACAACATTGGAAATGTCATTTGAAGTACTAGTCATTGTAACTCCATTTAATTTATATACTGCATTTGTACCTAATTCCTGAGTTGCATTTGTTAAGTTTAATGACGCCAACAAGTTACCCGAATTATCATTTAGCTCTACATTAAACCTTCCTGATTCCGTAGACTTTAAGGAGACCTTGTCTTGAAAAGCGTCATAAGACATAATTACCTTAGCATCACTATTCCCATTAACCATATCCATAATGCCTTGCAAGGTTGTGTTGGCAGTATCGTAACTAAAATTCTGGCCGTTTATGGTGAATTCAGTGGTGCCTCCAGCATCAGCAGTTTTAATTAATCCATTTAGTCCAGCAGTTTCCAACGAAACCTCTAGCTGAGCATCTTTACCTAGCATTGAACTTGATACTTCGTATACGCCAGCACCTGATTGGGAGAGAACCTTTGTAGCTTTTAAGAAGTTACTGGTATCAGTTACTGAACCTAAACTGAGCTCAGTAGCATTATCATCCGACCTAATTGTAAAGGTACCGTTTACGTTGGACGCAGTAACCCCCGGAACGCCACCTAAAGCTGGATCTTTATTAATATCATTTATTAAAGAATCCAAAGTTGAAGTAGCATCTACTGAAATTGCAACCCCATTTATAGTAAAGGTTCCTACGTTAGGAGTTATATCCCAGCCACCATAGTTTAAGAGTTGGGTTTGGTCAACACGTGAAGCAATAGGATTACTGCTTATAGCCTTAGTTGCAGTTGCTACAGTTACAACCTCTAAGCTATATGATCCATTGACATTTCCACTGGCAGTAGCAACAGCTGACTCGCTACTGGATGCCTTTGTGAAATCTATATTCTTTAAACCTTCTATTTGAGTCTTAAGAGAGGTCAGTCTAGAGTTTATATCTCGCCAAGCATTCATTCTGTTTTCATAAAGGCTCTTCTTAGTAGTCATTAAGCTTATTGGTTTTCGCTCAAGACTCATTAACTGCTCTACCAATGCTTGAGTATCAATACCCGATGCCAATCCACTAATTTGCATTTTGTCACCTCTTGTTACACGTATTTATCCAATATTATACCTACTGACTTTTTAATGTTTGCAAGTACATCCAACATTTCTTCCGCGGGAAATTCTTTAAGTACCTCTTGGGATTTCGGATCGACGACTTTTACCATCACCCGATCTGTTTCTTCATGGATATTAAACTTAAGGTCCTTATTTAACATATCAAGAGCTTTGTTCATTTCTTCAACAGCTTTAATTAAGTCTTCGTTAGTAACTTTAGTCTTTCCAACGCCAGGATCCATGACATTTTCTTCGTTTTTCTTGTTCGAAGTATGGTTTTCTTGCTTTTTAACAGGAACTTTGTCCTGCATAATAAATGATTGCAGTGCCCCATTTCCAACTTTCATCTCAACACCCCTTTCCCTTCCCCTAATTTAAAATTTAAGAATGAAAATCAACGCTACTGCTTTGATTCTATTCCTAAAATCTAAAATAATAAATAAACCGACCGACTCAGTCGGCCGGTTTATTTGTGGGTTTAAAGACTTATTAACCTAACAAGCTTAATACACTTTGTGGCTTTTGGTTAGCCTGAGCCATCATGGATGTACCAGCCTGAATTAAGATTTGGTTCTTAGTAAACTGAGACATCTCAGCAGCCATGTCTAGGTCTCTAATACGAGATTCAGCTGCAGTTAAGTTCTCAGCAGAAGTTCCTAAGTTGTTGATAGTGTGCTCTAAACGGTTTTGCATAGCACCTAAGTTAGAACGTTGGGTTGAAACAGCTTCAATTGCTGTATCAAGGGTAGTCAGGGCAGCATCAGCCGCTGTTTGAGAAGAAATATTAATACCTTTTAATTCACTTGCTGCTGCATCAACAGCTGTTGATACTGTAGTGTTTCCAGGTACAGCAGCAGCTACTGTAGTGCCTGTGGTGGCGCTTGTCGAAACTTCGATTCCTGCTTCTGCCGCAACTGATTCTAAAGCTGACTGAATATCAGCATGCGTTGCTGTTAGAGCACCCGCAACAGAAGTGTCGCCTGCAGCTTGTGCCAACGTAACAGTGATTGCTCCAGTACCTGAATCGAAACTAGCAGTTGTCTCTGCTATTTCAGCACCATTTACATCTGTTGATGCGGCTGTATACGTAATAGATGTGGCTTCACCGGTAGTACTACGAACTTGTAAACCAGCTACGCCAGTAACATCTGTAGCTGTATAAGCTGTCCCAGTCACACCTAAAGCACTGGCACGCATATCAGAAACCGACAAATCCAACTTTTGTCCAGAGTTAGCTCCAATTTGGAATGAAGCAGTAAGAGTACCATCAACTAAACCTTTAGTATTATACTGAGTATCGTTACCAATACGGGTAATTTCTTTTGATAATTCGTCAACTTCTTTTTGAAGATTCGATCTATCTTGTGCAGTGTTAGTATCATTGGCAGATTGAACAGAAAGCTCTCTCATTCTTTGTAAAATGGAGTGAGTTTCGTTTAAAGCACCTTCAGCAGTTTGAATCATAGAGATACCATCTTGAGCGTTTCTTACCGCTTGGTTAAGACCTTTAACCTGGCCTCTCATTTTTTCCGAGATAGCAAGACCCGCAGCGTCATCCGCAGCACGGTTGATTCTTAAACCAGAAGATAATCTTTCTAAGTTTTTGCTCATTGCAGAATCTGTTCTTTGGAGATTGTTATAGGCATTTAACGCACTAATGTTATTATTAATTCTCATTGTAACTCCTCCTTGATTAATGTTATTCGGCATCCTTGCCTTTATTTTTTAAACCTAACTTGACGGCCGTCTTTTTACAGGTTTAAAGGTAAATTTAACTTACATTTAGGTTGTCGGAAAAAATTCCCCCGAACTTTAGAGCTATATTAAAATTTTATAGAAATTATTTGAAAAGTTGTCCTAAATTCTTAACAATATCTTTATTTAATCTAGTTGCTGCTAAATTTTCTGCTTTAATTTCTTCTTCAAGTTCACTTCTAAGTATGGAGATATTTTTTGGCGCATCGATGCCAATCTTTAATCCTTCAGGTTTAACATCTAATATGGTAACAATTATATCTTCACCAATTTTAATACTTTGTCCTTTTTTTCTCGTTAGCACCAGCATTACTTGCAGGCCTCCTTTGAAGTGGCCTCAGTACCTTTCTCACTTTGTTTCATTAATCTTTCCCTTGTTGTATATCTGTGATCAGGTAAAACAATTTGCTTTGCTCTTTTTGCTTTAATATTGATAAGGATTGGGCCAGCTAAATTAGTTGTCATCTCTGATAGCTTCGAACCATTCATGCTGACAATTGTCAAAGTAGCTACATCGTCTGCGTTTTTTATTTCAAGAAGTTCCTTTTCCTTTTCGCTTAAGTCAAATTCGTAGTCAGGATAAAACTGAAAAGGGTTTGTTAGTAAAAAACCAACTGAAGGTCCTTCTACTGATTGGAGCCACTTAAAAGCTGAACTCTGTGGTAAATTTAGAAGAGCAAACTCTCGATAGCTCTCAAAGGCCAGCAAACCCTCAGGAAATAAAACTAATTCCTCTTCATTGACTTCAATCTCTCCAAATAATTCCGTTGAAATTTTCATATTATCACCCGCTTTTGATTGGTTTAGGATTAATAAAAGTCCCGCTTTCTAAAAGCGGGAAGTTGGATGTATTATCTCATAAAATCTAACAAACTTATGTTCATCATTTTATTTCCTGACATTAGTGACGCCTGATAGGCCGTCTCTTGCATTTTATATTGTACCATTGTCTCAGCAATATCAATATCACTAGTTTTAGACAAAAGGCCTATTAAGTTCATCCTCTCGTTCTGATATCTAGCAACTGTATTATCAATTCGTAATGACTTAGCTCCAACTTTTACTCGTTCCTCTAAGAACTGATCTATATATTTATCCATATCTTCTAGTGATGCAGAAACCTTGTTCGTCTCACCCAGACTGATGGACGTAGCTAATTTTTCAAGCTCTGTGAAAAGGTTATGTTCTGTAGGAGGCACTGTCGTGGAATCAATTGTTCTCATGAACAATGACTTAGCAGAACTATTTAAATCCATTGTAATACTAGGTGCTATTTCTATGTTTCTACTAGTTATTTCTTCCGGCTCAGCTAAACTAAGACTAAAGTTATCCGCGAAGGGCTTCTCCGTAATGTTCCTAGTTGCAAAAATATATTTCCCTTCGTGGCTTGTATTAACCACTTCAAGTAATTGCTGCTTCAATTGATTTATCTCTCCAGCTAAAGCATCTTTACTGACCTGACTACCTGAATCATTTGCTCCCGCTACCGTTAATTCCCGCACCCTGCTAAGGATATTGCCAATTTCATTAAAAGCTGTATCAGTAGCCTCGAACCAGCTTTTAGCTGAATCTAGGTTTTTAATATACTGGTCTGTCTCATTAACGCTTCTTTGCAAAATAAGCGTCTTGGCTGTCGCCGCAGGATCGTCAGAAGGCCTTGAGATTGCTTTTCCGGTTGATAGTTGCTCTGTATATTTTTCTAAACGGGAGGCATTTCTATTCATATTCGTGATGAACGTACTTGCAATCATTTTGTTAGTTACGCGCATTTATATCTCCTACCTTCCCGTTCTGTTAATCAAGGTGTCTAGCATTTCATCTATAGTTGTAATTACTCGCGATGAGGCTTCGAAGGCCCGTTGAAATTTCATCATGTTAACTAGTTCTTCATCGATACTAACCCCTGAAATCTCTTCTCTTCTGTTTGTTAGATGATTAATCAGTGTCTGTTGATTTTCTTCTCTTCTCATTACCTCATGAGTTCTAGCTCCCGTGTTCACAACGATGTTTTGCCAGTATCCTTCAAAGGTTGTATTGGCTACGAGTTCTTTATGTCTAAGTTGCACTACCCGGAGAGCAAAGTCACCATCCTGGGCGAAGTTTCCAGTGGTAAGATTACTGGGATCATCTTGTAATGCTGTAGCTACCTTTATGGACTTGGCAGGATTGTTGGAATCAATCTCAAAAAATGTTGGTGGACCTTGCTCATTTATTTTTTCCGCCAATCTATTAGTTAGTGTATTTAAATTACTCCTCAGGGTGTTTTCTAAATAGTCTTTTGCAACAGCTAAGCCACTAAGTTCACCTTTCTTCGCTCCCGTAATACCTGTGATTTCATTAGTCAGAACATCTCTGGTAATCCCATCATTAAAGGTTACTGTAATTTCACTGCCATTTTCACTTAGAGAAAAGTCTCTAAGTTGCGATAATTCTTCAATTAGCAAATTCTTTCTGTCTAGGAGATCGTTAGGTTGTTTTCCATTAACCTGCGCCCTAATTATCTGCTTTTGTAAATCTTCCAGGCTTTCTACTATTGTTTTACTGGCGATATCAATTTCCTCAGCCCTACTTAAAACACCTTGCTCTATGGTGGTAAAGTTATCATTGAGTTTATTAATACTCTGGGTTAGAGTGATACTCTTTTCAACCAAGTTAGTTCGCATTGCCAAACTTTCTGGGTTCTTTGATAAGTCCTGCCAACCGTTCCAAAATTCGTTAAAGAGGTTGCTTAGGCCAAACTCGGATGGCTCCGAAAAGGCTACTTCCGCACTTTGTAGGATGGAACTTTGGCCTTGTAAAAAGGCTAAATCCCCCGATTCACTTTTGATTTGCTTATCTAGTAAGGCATCCCGATAACGGGTGATGTTTGTAACCTCTACGCCGGTGCCAAAATAACCTACGCCTATACTATTTAAGGGTATGGTAGTCCTCATAACCGTCCCTTGTCTGGTATACCCTGGTGTGTTTACATTAGCCACGTTGTGACCGGCCACATCCATATTTTTTTGGTTTGTTAGCATCCCTTGCTTGGCTGTATGTATTCCTAAAAAAAGAGAAGACATCTAGTCTCACCATCTTTCTTAAACTTGCTTGTTTATTAGAGTATTGTTCTGTTCTTGTTTGACCTGTCCATTCACAGAATAGGTTTGGCTATTGGATTGGTCGGTAAGTCTACCAACCATCTGCATTAATTTTTGCGTATAGGCCAAGTTTTGCTTTATGATCATATTGTTTAACTCATTAGTTTGCTTTAGTTTTTCTAACTTAATTTTTGTTTCTCCTTGTACCGCTTTAAGATGTGTAGCCATACTTTGATTTATCTTTTCTGCTACCTCTTCTATTTTATATTCTTCGAAGCCTAGTTCTAAAGCTAAGCTCTGTTGGCCTAAAATGATTTTCTTTTCTATATCTTTAAAGTCTCTAATGATAAGATCCTGTTTTTGGATGACATCGTTAAGAAGAGTTAAATCATTTTTTTTAAGGGCCTCTAAATGCGCATCACCAGTAGCAATTAAAGATTCAATTACCGGTTGAATCTTTTCCATGTTGTCAATTAATTCTTGTGCTAGACTCATTTTCTCACCTTTTTAACCTTATTTTTTATAAATTTCTTCAAGCATCTTTTGGGCTAGCTCTTTAGAGGAAACTTGATATTCTCCATTTTGAATTTGGGCCTTAATCTCAGCCACTCTCTCAAGATTTATTTCAGGAATTTCTGAAGCTTTCTGCTGTATTTGTGAAAGCTCTTTAGCTTGGGCAGAAATCTCTACTCTATCTGCTTGAGAATTCTTAGCCTCCGTTTGGTCAATCTTAGCCTTTTTATTTTGGTTAGTGTAAGCCTTTAATATGCCATTGGCATTTAAGCTATTATTAATTTTCATAACTTTCCCGCCTTATATATAGTCTCTTACAAAGAATATCGGTCAGTCTCTCCAAAAACTTTAGGGCTATTTGCAATTAAGGTACGCAAAGTTTATTTGGTATAAATAAAACTAGGTCCAGATGAATTTTTTATCCATCTGAACCCTATTTTGACCTGTTTCTAAATAACCTTTAGTCTTTTTTCGTCTTTACTTATGTCAGTCATTAGTCCCCTGACATCGAGAATTAACGCTACTTTACCGTCTCCGAGAATTGTAGCTCCTGAAATTCCAGCAATTTCACCGATGTATTTGCCCAGAGTTTTAATAACAATCTCTTGCTCTCCTAATAAATCATCGACAACGATGCCAACTCTTTTTTCACCGATTCCTACAACTACCACAAAAAGTCCCTTCTGCTCTTTATGGCTTCCCTTGGCAGTTAGACCAAACAATTCAGCTAACGGATATAAAGGCAATATTTCTCCCCTCATCACGATTACTTCCTGTTCATTAATAAACTTAATGTCCTTGGTTGTAACCTTAAGGATCTCAGTAACATTAACCAATGGAAAGGCATACATTTGTTCCTTTACTTTTACCAATAAGGCTTGGATAATGGCTAAGGTAAGAGGGAGCTTGATATAAAAGGTTGCCCCATAACCGATTTGAGAGTCTATTTCAACAGTTCCATTAATGCTCTGAATGTGGGTTCTAACTATATCCATACCAACACCACGACCTGAGACATCATTTACTGTTTGAGTCGTAGAAAACCCGGGATAAAAGATGATTTCTAAAGCTTCCTGTGAACTCATTAACTTGGCTTCTTCTTCTGAAATCAGACCCTTTTCAATAGCCTTAGCTTTAAGCTTTTCAGGATCTAATCCTTTTCCGTCATCTTCCACTGTAATCAATACGTAATTTTCTTGATGTCGTGCAGAAAGGTTGATTGTTCCTATGCTTGTTTTCCCTATTGCTTTTCTTTCCTCAGGACTTTCAATTCCATGATCTGCAGCGTTTCTAATAATATGAACCAAAGGATCTCCTATGGCCTCAATAACCGTCCTGTCTAGTTCCGTTTCCCCACCTGAGATGTTAAACTCTATATCCTTACTTAATTTCTGAGCAATATCTCTAACCATTCTTGGGAAACGGTTAAAGACTTGATCGACTGGTAACATTCTTGCTTTCATGATTTCGTCTTGCAGTTCATTGGCCACCTGGGCAAGATGAGAGGTAATTTCACCTAGATGCTCTACTAACTCATCGGTTCCTATCCTGACTCCGAGCTCGTTGGTAACTTGGGTCAAGCGACCACGGTCAATTACCAGTTCGCCAACTAAGTTCATTAACTTGTCCAACTTGTCTACATTTACTCGAACAGTTTGAGCCGGCTTTTTATCTGTATTAGGTTTTTTACTTTGGTTTTCAGGTGTACTATTGTTAGGCTTAGTTTTATTTTCAGTTGTGGTGTTATCCACTTGTTTTAGCTCCGGGCCTACCTGCCCAGCTTCTGTTTTAGATTCTAGGATAGTCTCTTCTTTACCGTAATCCACAAATAACTCATTTATTTCTATAGACTTAATTTCTGATATTCCTTGCAGAGAAGCGCGCACCATATCTCCCTCTTCATTACTTAAAAGGAGTACCTTAAAGACTTCCTCAAAATTGCCATCCTGTATATCCTCTACATTAGGATCACATTTAATTACTTCTCCAAAATCTTGTAGGTTATGGAACACCAAGTATGCTCTAACACCTTTCATTTGGCATTCTTCTTCTACTGTTACCGTGATCCAAATTGGTTTTAATCCGTTCACCTGAGCGTCTTTGATAACCTCTAAATCAATATCATTTAGCTCTTGTCCTTCCAGTGGGCTAGATTCGGTTAAGGAGGTTTCCTGCACCTCAGGCTCAAACATAGCTTTTATTTTCTTTACTATTGGTTCAATCACGAAGTCATCTTCTTCGGAAATTATCTCTTCTTGGAGTAGTTTTAATGAGTCTATACATTCAAATAGCAGATTAATTATGTCAGTATTAACCTTTAAAATCCCACCCCTAATTCTGTCAAGAATGCTTTCCATCTCATGGGTTAAAAGGGTCATTTTTTGGAAACCCATAATTGCTGATGAGCCCTTAATGGTATGGGCAGCACGAAACATTTCCTTAACGGCTTCTTCATTTTCATGTTCTCTTTCTAAAACAAGTATGTTTTGACTTAAGGCCTCTAGTTTCTCTTCTACCTCATCAAGGAATACCTGCCGTTCGAAATCACTAAATTCCACTAATTATCCCACCTTTTCTGAAAAGGTATCCTGATCACCTAAAACTTGTTTTAAGTCCAAAATAATAATTAAATCTTCTCCGTGTTTACCTATGCCATGCATATACTTAGAATCTAGTCCCTTGGCTAGCTGACTGCCCTGTTCAATATTTTCAGAGCTTAGAGAAAGAACTTCGGACACACCATCAACAAGTACCCCTACAACTACGTGCTCTTCTTCAAGAATAATAATGCGCCAATCTGAGACTTCTTCTACTGCTTCAAGCTTAAGACGTTGATATAGATCTAAGACCGGAATTATTTTACCCCGGAGATTTATAACGCCTCGTATGTATTTAGGTGTTTTAGGAACGTAAGTAATAGGAATTTCTTTAATAATCTCCTGCACCTTTGCAATATTAATCCCAAAGATCTGCTTCTTTAGATTAAAGACTACAAGTTGTTCCTGTACTCCTTCGATCACTTCTTTCATAAAGAACCTCCTAGGACCTCTATATTTTGAATTTATCCGTAACTTCTTGTAAACCATCGGCAAGACTGACCAAATGTTGGGTTGAGGCGGCAGCTTCTTGGTTGCCGGCAGCCGTTTCTTGAGTTATTGCCGCTATTTCCTCTATAGCTCTGAGAACCTCATTAGATAAATGAACTTGCTCCTTTACTGCTTCCCCGATTATTACAACCTGACTGGAAGTATTACCAATATATCCTTCAATTTCTTCAAAGGCCAGTCCTGTCGCATCAATTTGACTAGTGCCCTTGGCAACTGCTTTAACTGTTTGTTCAATTCCCTTTTGAATCTTGGTTATTAATCTATTTATTTGCTTCGTGGATTGACTAGATTTTTCTGCCAGTTGTCTTACATGTTCGGCTACCACTGCAAACCCTTTACCATGTTCACCTGCTCGTGCTGCCTCGATAGCAGCATTTAATGCTAATAAATTTGTTTGATCAGCTATTTCCTCGATTAAGCCGATTATCTCCCCAATTTGGCTTGAGTTTTCGCCAAGCTCATTTATTAATTTATTTACATTTTGCATTCCATTAATGGAATTAGATACTACCGCCCTACCTTCATGCGCTTTTTCATTGGTTTGCTCAGAAACTGTAGACGCCTCCTGAACAGATTGATTAACTTTTTCTATTAAAGAAGATAGTTCTGAAATCGATTCTGAGATAACATGTACTTGATGTGCTTGATTTTGGCTACCTGCTGATATTTGCTGATTTGTAGCCGATATTTGCTGAGATGCTTCGGCTAGAACAGTTGACTTTTCTTTGACTTCTAAAATTAACTGATGCAGTCCCTTTGCCATTTGGCTGAAGGAATCTGCTAGATGCCCAATTTCATCTTTGTTCTTTATATCTATATCCGTTTCAGTTAGGTCACCTGCGGCTATTTTTTTGGCGGCCTTATCTAAAGCTTTAACGGGCTCAGAGAGAGATTTTGATAAATATAAACCAAAACCAAAGGAACACACTGCCGCAAAAACAGTTCCAAATCCAACAATAATTTTAGCAACCTCAAAAATTTTCTCGCTGCGCTGTTCTATGGCTAAAACATCATTATTAACATCTTGATGTTTACCCTCCGACAAGCCTGTCAATTCCACCAAATTATCTATTTCTGAGTTTAATGAATAAATGTAATAAGTTGCAAATCCTCCACCAAAAGACATCATTAAAGCAACCGCTAAACTCGCTGCCATTAGCTTAACTCTAACTGAAAGTTTCACTAGCGCGCACCCCCACAAATTCTTTGTTATATATATACAACAATTTTCTTTCTTTTCCTCTTTTTCTTTGGATAATTATGTTAATATCGACAAATTAAAGAAGGAAGGTATAATCCTCCCTTCGTTAATCACATGTTTTTGAGTTAAAGTTGTTTTAGTTCTTCTACCTTATCTTTAGCAACCAATTCATCGAGCTCTAAGAGAATTAAAAGTCTTTCCTCTAGTTTACCTACACCTTTAACGTACTTGGCCATGACATTTGTTAAGCTTGGTGGCATTTCGATTATATCACTATTTAATCGAATTACCTCTTCTACTTCGTCAACAATTAGTCCCACTACATGACCACTAAGCTCTACGATAATTATTCTAGAGTCCTGGGTTGTTCTGGAATAGTCTAGTTGAAAAGTCTTTCGCAAGTCTAGGACAGGAATTACCTTACCTCTTAGATTAATGATTCCTTCTACAAAATCCGGTACCGATGGAACCGAGGTTATCTCTGTATATCTAATGATTTCTTTAACTTTAAAGATGTCAATCCCGTAAAACTCATTACCAAGCTTAAAAACAACAACTTGTTCTTCTTTTACTAAATTAGTGACTTCCAATGACTTAACCCCCATAACAATAGTGGAAATGTTTTCTTTTAAAATAACATATTCTAGCAAATTTTTCAATTAAATACTTTATGCCGATACCTTAAACTTGTTTACCAATTTCGAAAGTTCATTAGCCATTTGGCTAAGCATGCTCGAAGCTGAAGCTATTTCCTCGTTTGAAGCCGTTTGTTCTTCTGTTGCAGCGGCTACTGACTCAACTCCAGTAGCTATCTCTTTAACGGCTGTAAGCAAGTTCTCCATCGAATACGATACCTCTGTAAAGTTTGAAATTATATCGTTAAAAGAATTACCTACACCCTCAATTACTTGAATTCCTTCTGCAACTTCTTTCGACCCTACCTCTACAACGCTAACTGCCCGCTCAGTTTCATGTTGAATTGTATAAATTATTTCTGTTATTTGTTTAGCTGAAGCAGATGACTGTTCTGCTAGTTTCCTCACTTCTTCAGCTACAACCGCAAACCCTTTGCCTTGTTCACCTGCTCGTGCTGCTTCAATGGCGGCATTTAGTGCTAATAGATTTGTTTGGCTCGCGATACCTGTTATTAAATCAACAATTGTTTCTATTTCTCTTGATTTATGTCCCAAATTTTTGATTACTTGTGTTGATTCAATAGATGAGGAATTTATGGTATGCATCCTTTTAACAGCTGTCTCAACCTGTCCTCTTCCTGCCTCTGCAACTTTAGTAGCCTTCTGAGTAGATTCAAAAACTTGTCGTACCGTTTCTAATTGTTCATTTGTTCCAAAGGCCAATTGCTCTGTAATTTTAGCCACGTGATCTGATGCCGAAGAATTTTCCTCTGCAGCACTATTTATTTCTTGAACCGATGCTGAAACTTGTTCGCTACTTTTAGTGACTTGTTTTATAATCTCGCGAAGATATATTATCATTTGATCTAAGGAATTAGATATATCGCCTATCTCATCTCTTACTTTTATATTTGCTTGCTGGGTTAAATCGCCATCTTTAACTTTACTCATGGCATTTTGAATTATCGGTAGTGGTTTTAAAATTAATTTTGAAACAAACCACGCACCTAAGCTAAATAAGCTGACCCCTATCAATCCGATTATAAGTAGATTTGTTCTAAATTGTCCTAGCACTTCTTTCATGGGTACTCCCACATACCAGATTCCAATGATTTCGCCATGAGAGTTTTTTATTGGTTCATAGGCTGTTTGGTTTAGAACTCCAACTACATCAGCCTCTCCAAAATAGGTCCTACCTTCTTTTAGAACAGTCTTAGATACTTCTTCGGAAACCTGTGTATTTACAGCCCTGGTTCCGTCCTCTTTTTTCACATTAGTGGAAACCCTGGTATCACCTTGAAAAATAGTAACAGTGTTTTTTGTAATTTCACCAATTTCGTCGACAATTTCAAAATTGTCATTAACCCTCAAGTCACCTTTATGTAACACCCCGTCCTTAATCATCCATTCACCCGGATTTCTTAAATTTAAGTATTCTCGGGCTAAAATCAGGTCTGACTTTAGTTTTGCTTGGGTTCTTTCTAATAGGTTTGACTCCATGGCTTTGATTGAATATAGTATCATAACTGTTGAGATTACCAAAAATGTTAAGGTGAAAACAAGTATTAGTTTGGTTCTTACTGTAACCCTTAGTCCTAACATAAAAATCCCCCTCTTATAACAATTGTCACGTAGGGAGTTAGTCTACCATAGCTTTCTATATATCTCAATATTTAGAAAATTTTATTTATTTTTGTTCATTAAGAAAGAACAAAAAGGAGGGTTATAAACCCTCCTTTACTCGAAATCATCTGGATTTGTTCTCATATCATAACCGTTGTTCATATTACTAATAGCAATATTTAAGCTCTCCCAAAATATTCTTTTAATTAAAGGCTGTTTTGAAAGGGGCTTTGACTCAATATTTAGTAATGCTGCCATAGCAACAGTAGCCTTTTCGATTTGACCTTGTCTTAAGAGAAAGTCTACAGTTTTTTCTAAGTTTATTTTGAGTAAATCCTTTTGAGGAAATAAAAACTGGTTCACAAACCGTTCTTTAAGTGACTCTAATTGTTGCCTATACATTTCTTTATTCTTAAATTTTCTCTCTAAATCTAAATATTTATCGGCAAATTCATAAATCGTAGGTTCTGCAATAAACCAGTCTGAAAACTCGGGCATCTCATGCAGAAGATCTGTATCTTCATATAGTTGTTCATTAGCCAAAATTTTCCCTATATCCAGCACGGAGAAATCTGGTTTAAAGGATTTCGGATAAAGAGATTTAGGATCAAAACAGGTGCTCCAGTAACCATATTCAGTTGGAATAGGATACCCCTGATCTAAATTAATGTTTAGCCCATCTCTTAAGAGTAATAAAGCATACTCTAATTCATCTTCTAAAAGAGATACGCCTTCTTCCATCCTATCTATCATCTTGTCTAACTCTTTTTGGGTTATTTTAGTAAAGCCCCAGCAATCTTTAATTCCCATTTCCGTGTTAATTAAAAAGTTGGTTGTCTGAAGCAAGGTTTTGCGATTATTGATTCTCCAAATAAACCATATGACCCGACTACCACGGCCATCAATCGAGGAAATCAATACTTTATACAATTCCCCTTGTTTGTGCCTTAAGGCTTGCGGGTTTCCCTTTGGCTCTATGCCTAACATTTTTAACTTCTGTAACTCTTTTGTGGCCAAGGAATTTATCCTAATTTCCGGTATTTCAACAAGTTCTTTCAAAACCCCAGCGGAGGCTGGTGTTCCTATCTTGCCTAAGCCATGAATAATATGGTTAATCAAATCAAAATCATAGGCTCTAGCTAGGTAATTTAGCATATTAATCACAACTTCGGATCCCTCGGCCGCAAATTCATCTATCAACATTATCTTGACATCCTCGGGATATGCCGAAAATTCATTTAAAAAATTAGGAATATTTTGCTCATCACTAATGTCAGCTAAAATCTTTTGCACTGCATTTTCCGCGACCTGATCAAAATCCTCAAATATTTCTTCCATAGGCAAATCTACGGGATCAACACCCATACCACATAAAATGTTCAATATAACAGTCTTCTGCTCATCGGAAAGTATAGGGTCCTTAACTATCTGCATAAGAGACGGAATAATTGACTCATCTCCTAAAACCTCAATAATATAGCTAAGCTTAATTAGTAAATCTTCATCTGCAAATTTTAGTTTGCTAAGGCAAACAGGAATAACTTGATCACCCATGTGTACAAGATCGCTAATGATTTCATCAAGAGCATTATTGGTTAACTTTTTATCGTTCAAACTATCTAGATAGTCGGAAATTTCTCTTCTTTCAAGTAACCTGTAGTCAATATTACTTTTAGACTTCTTCAAATAATTACACCCCTCGAACTAAACTATTGACCTTTATTAGTTCGACATTCCTATGGCAAATCCTTTACTATGATCAAACTATTAATTCTTTTAACGCATCTACAAGGCCAAAACAACCTGAAATCATCATATCACCAAAAGGAGCGGCCCTATAGTAATCCAGCTTTTCAACTAAGTTTCTATTAGGCCCAGTAACAGCAACAAAACTAAAAGTTTCTTGGTCTAGATAGTCCTCATGGATAACGGCACCATGTCCATTAGTATCAAACACTTGGGAGTTTCTCAGGCTACCGCTTTGCAACGCCTCAATTAGCTCCTTTAATTTATTTGTTGTCATAAACTTGGTATGATGCTCAAATAGCCCATAGACTCTTGATCCTTTAACTAATAAGGCTATTGTATGCTGATTACCAATATTTACTATGGTCACACCCTTATGAACCTGCGCTAAAACCTGTTCATCTAATAAAGCTCCTCTAACTGCAGCAGGTCCCGTATCCATTAAAATAGCATTAGGAATTTGCTTTTTTATAGCTCCCATGCGCGTTAAGTAACTAGGTGGATCTAGATAGGTCAGGTTCGACAAGCCTCCACCTGTTTGAACAAAGTCTTGCCAATGTTGAAACCGAAATACTCGATTACTAAGTTTTAGGTTTTCACCGTGATCCTGAACCGCCACTGCAATATTCTCAGGAAGATCAACATCAAATAAGCTTAAAGCCCGTTCAAGGGAGTTTAAGTCCACATCTGTCATATATATTTCCTCTGTCTGGGTTGGAACTTGGTCCACTATAACAATTCCCCTCGCCCGTACTACTTCTAGGTTATCTTTTATGGTCTTGGCAGGCTCAGGAAAAGAAAAAACTTTATACCCTTTCTGTAGGTGACCCGTGATTGCTCCTACACAGGCCCCACCGCCCATTAATCCTCCTGTAAGGCAAATATTTTTACCTTGTTCTGTTGCTTTTCTAATTCTATTAGCTACTATAACAGTTTGAGATGGAAGGACTAGTTTAAAGCAGTTCTCCATGGTTTTGTCCTCATCATAGAGTAAAATGTCCTGGGTTCCACCACCAATATCAATTGCTAAAACTCTAAGTCCTGACATATTAAGCTGACCTCCAAGGTTTCATTTTTATTTAAGGTTCTTATTTCGGATTGAATTAAATTGATTCATCCGTATCAAACTAGAATGTAAAGACACTTTATGCAGAACTATAGTTGTAAGTTTGTTACGATAAAAGTTACGAAGGGACAATTGACATGAATAACACTGATACTTTTACCGCAAAGATACATAACAAAGAAATTTTAGAGCTATATATAGGTTTATCCTTAACGGATAAAAATATTTTAAATGACTTTGGAGCTCAGCAGCTACTTACAGTTATTGACTATGATGGCTATTACCCCTCAAACCTTTGTCAATATCTTTGGGTTTCGGCCGCTAATATTATTCCTCAAGGCCATTATCAGTTAGCTGAAACTCTACTGTTACAAGCACTTAATTATGCCAAAGACACTGAGGATTTAGGCCACATCCATGCCAACCTAGCACAAGTCTATGCAGATCAAAGGAAACTCGAAGAATGCCTTTACCACTGTAATAAAACAATGGATACGGGATTATTTACTAAGTGGGCTACAGATACGATCGAGAGTCTTAGTTAATTTTGCTTTTTTTGTCTAGTTATGTTCAAAAAGAATGATCCGATTAGGGCAACTATTTCACCACTATTTACTTTAAAATGGATATCTTGAATCGTACTCTCTTTATTTATATACCCAGCATGGTTTATATCAACAATTAATGATTCAATATAGCAACCTCATCTCACTTGTTTTTCTCTTCAAGTTATTTCAATCCGTTCAATTCCAGAGACATCCCCTAATTTTTATCTTTTCTACATAGTTTAATTAAAAACCTGCTACGTTACTATAGAATACATAGCAAAAAACCTTACCAATAAAGGTAAGGTTT
>JUEG02001293.1_pt1 | contig 61302 bp, 55 predicted proteins | sample 432341 | NCBI WGS metagenome assembly JUEG02 (sample SAMN02953476, study PRJNA257561) | rock porewater metagenome | biome: terrestrial; feature: Opalinus Clay rock; material: porewater; isolation source: Opalinus Clay rock BIC-A1 borehole | place: Switzerland: Mt Terri URL, St-Ursanne ... | reverse complement strand
TTCGATCAATACGTTGAGCTATTTAATTCCCAAGGTAAAGGGGCTGCCATCGAATATATAACCCAGGAATGTAACATGGATTATTTAGCATTTCAGAGGAAACTGCGAAATAAATCTAACTATGTTTATGATCGTGGTGCCAAGAAATATAGAGTTCGAGACAACGAAGATCAATTTATGAGCTTAGAGGAGTTATGTACTACAAAGGTGGCTTCAACAAAAATGGAGATCAAAGCTAACGCTAATCGGGATAAGCTAATCTTTGATACGATTGTTATTGACCTAATGAAAGACCGGCTATCTGAAATTGCAAAATATATTATCTTTGAACAGAGTTCAAAAGAGATTCATATTAACTCTGAACGTCTTCAGCGAGATGGTTACACTTTAACAATCAATTGAATTAGGGGGTCAAATTTGGATGAAAAACTGACCCCTTTTATCCAATAGTATAGGGGTCAGTTTTGAGTGAAATTTTTATGAAAAAGGGGTCAATTTTCATTGACAATCAACACCAGGTTACCAACGAAGAAGAAATTAAACAACTTGTTAATAGCGGTAATGCAACATTTTATATTGGATTTGATCCAACTGCGGACTCATTGCATGTTGGACATTTTATGGCACTATCCCTTATGAAGCGTTTACAAATGGCGGGCAACAAACCTGTAGTCCTTTTAGGCGGTGGAACTGGCTATATCGGCGACCCATCTGGTCGTACTGACTTGCGCTCTATGATGACACCTGAAACAATCCAATATAACTGCGATTGCTTTAAGAAACAGATGGAAAGATTTATTGAATTCGGTAATGATAAGGCAATCATAGTTAACAATGTAGATTGGCTCTTAAAGCTGAATTACATTGAATTACTTCGTGATGTAGGATCTCACTTCTCCGTAAATAATATGTTACGCGCAGAGTGTTATAAGCAGAGACTGGAAAAGGGTCTGTCTTTCCTAGAATTTAACTACATGATTATGCAGTCCTATGATTTTTATCACCTTTACAAAAATTATGGATGTAATATGCAATTTGGTGGGGATGACCAGTGGTCTAATATGTTAGGGGGCACAGACCTAATTCGACGTAAGTTAGGCAAAGATGCTTATGCCATGACAATTACACTACTAATGAATTCAGAAGGTAATAAGATGGGGAAAACTTCAAAAGGGGCTGTTTGGCTTGACCCCAACAAAACCTCCCCTTTTGAATTCTTCCAGTATTGGCGTAATATTGGTGATGCTGATGTTCTCAAATGTATACGTATGCTTACCTTCTTGCCACTTGAACAGATTGAAGTAATGGACGAATGGGAAGGCAGTCAGCTCAATGAAGCAAAGGAGATTCTGGCATATGAACTCACTAAGCTGGTCCACGGTGAAGTAGAAGCTCAAAAAGCTAAGAGCGTTTCTCACACTCTCTTTGCAGGTGGCACGGACGATTCCAACATGCCGACTACCGAGATTGAAGCCAAGCAACTGACTGATGATGCTATCAGTATTTTGGATTTGATGGTGTTGAGTGGTATAACTGCTTCTAGGAGTGAAGCAAGAGGTCTGATTCAACAGGGTGGTTTATTTATTAATGATAATAAAGTTGAATCTATTGATGAAAATATTACTTCGGAACAACTGAAGAATGGTATAAGAATACGTAAAGGAAAGAAAACTTACCATAAGGCTATAATGACGTAAGGAATAATAACCTCGCAAACTAAAATATTTGAAGTATCCGTAGATATTGTATTTGACCGATGGTTTAGCTACTAATTCTTACAACGCGTATAAATGGGGTAGCCACAATTTGGCGTTTTTTGACTTACCAAGTCATGGCTATTTCGGCTTTAAAATCTACGGATTCCTTTGCTAACACAGTTTTATTGTAATTTGAAGTCTGAGTATTTTTTCTCGTACTTATCGATAAGCGGGTAAAAAATGGCGGTTGTCATCATGCTGAGATAGGCAGTGATAAATCCAAAACTGAGCATCGAGAGGAGTCCCCCTAAGTTTAATGTGATTGGATGCGTTGCCAGGAAGACTGCTAAACCACACCAAAATCCTTGACAGAAGGGACAACTCAGGAGCTTCTTGAAGACATATCCTTTGGTTTTAAGGGTGTTTCTTATACTTTTAAAAAGGACGAAATCAAAAAGGAAAAAGCGAAGACTTAAAACCAGTAAAAGGTCATAAAGCATGGTTACTCACCATTAACGTTTGCGCAGCATTCTAAAAGGATTTTGAACTGGTCCGTCGTTAGGGATACTTTTCCACCTAAATCATCCGTAATAATGACCTGATTCGTATCGGTGTTGATTTCAACAATTGGGCAGCAGCCCTGTTGACAGAGGGTTAATTTGAACGAATCTTTCATGTGTCCCGCTCCTTTGCTAAAATGTTCCTTATAGTTTATTAACACCGGAAAGATTTCGTGACAAGGGTCAGTACAACCACCGGTAAGCTAAGAGGAGCCATGTCAGCTTTGTTAGTTTTAGCGTGAAATACATTGACTTTTGTATCCGAGCTTCGCATTGTTCTAATTAAGCCTAATAACCACATGAACAGCTGTCCTCCACTGATATTCAACAACGCGAGGGTAGCTGTTCATTAATTTATATCCATTACTATTATCAGTGTTGGACGGCATGAGGAAAATGCGAATATAAGATAAATTTTCAATTCAGAGTGTTAAACTCCTATCTCTATTGAGGCAGGAGTTCTTTTTATTAAAACTTTAGAAAGTCTTAAGTTTTTCCCTCCTAATCTCTTAAGTTCTTTTCGTTAAGATTAGTCTTGTTGAGGGAGTGAAAAACATTGGAATTCAAAAATTATGAAGCACATGCTAACTTAACTGATAAATTAACATTCTTAATGAAATTTATAGAATCCCCCACGCAAGTAGGAAGCATTACGCCAAGTTCCAGGTTTCTTGCCGAGAAAATGGTTAGGCCCATTGATTGGGATCAGGTAAAAGCAGTTGCTGAACTCGGTGCGGGAACAGGTGCTTTTACCAATTACATCAATGCGCTGAAGTCTCCCAATTGTAAGGTGGCAGTTTTTGAAAAAGATGAAGAGATGCGCGATCAGCTTTACAACTTGTATCCCTGGGAAAGTATCTATTTAAAGCTCAAGAACTCCTTGAACATTTTGGACACTATGCCCTTGTCTTAAGCTACTTTTTCCCTGTGGTTCGTCATCTTGCCCCTTATCTTGTAGGAATTGGTAAAATACCGTATCGTAAATATCCTGCTTATTCCTATTCCACTGGTTTCTTATGGACTGTTCAGGCACCACATCCCCCCGCCTAAGATAAGAGCTATCTAAGGCGGGGGGACGTCGGGAATCCAAAACGTTATACGACACCGTTAAGCTTTAGTACTTTATTGCAGTTTAAAACTAATTAATTATCATGGGATAAGATCGATTAATTTTAATAGGCTTTAGTGAAGAGGGAGATTAAATGGGTGAAGATCATTTAAAGCAGTTTAATACGAGAAGGAAGAATGCACTTATTATATTGGTTGGGACAATATATTTGAGTTTTGCTGGACTTATATTAGGTCAAATCCAAGCAATAGCAGACTTTAGTTATAAGCTACATGAGTTACTATTTCTACCTGTTAATATATCGATTTTTTTAATCCCATTGAAGGGAATAAATACTATTTGGATATTGATGGAAAAAAGATAAGATGCACTTCAAATGAGTATTATTTAGTTATTCCAAATGAAGACTACTTAGTTAATTAAGATTTTAATAACTACTCAAATAAAGGTAAATTGAATACGATAAAACCCATTAATTAGTTATTAGGGATATTCTTAACCACGGCGTCGTATAACTTCTAGAGATTTTTGAGGTTCGTAGACAGAGAAAAAGCCTTCGATTAAATTCAATAGCTAAAAGAAATTGTAATAATTCAATTCCAGAGTATTGAACCTCATGAATCTCCTGTTGTACTGAACCCTCTGCAGATAGACAGTTTGTGTGTCTATGGGGTTTCAATCTTTTCTATCCGGGTATAAATTGTCTTGGAATGGATGTCCTAATGAAAGATTCTCGTCCACAGTGAAAAACTGCAAGGGAAAACCCCGAAAAAGGGTAGACTTTCCCCCTCCCCAACTGGGTTGTTTTCCAGAGTTTTAATACGATTATGGACTTGCAGCCGAACATTTAAGTAAAAACTGTATAACATGAGGACTACCACAGTTAGGGCAGGTTTTAGCATTTTGGAGGTCTTAGATGGAGAAGACGGATTGTTTCCAGTAGGCGTAAGTATTTAAAAATCTTTGTCTTAATATTATGGCTACAGAGAAGGCCATAATGTCTGATCTTAACGAAACGATTGGGCAGAACATGAAGAAAAAATCGTCTTGAAAACTCAGCAGCATCAAGAGTCATAACCTTGGCCTTATTGCCATCCTTGTAATCTCGCCAAGCAAAACTCACGGTCTGACCGTCAAAGGCTTGAATTCTAGAGTTGCTAATCGCTACTCTATGAGTATAACAACCAAGATAACGAACAACATGCCCTGGAGATTTAAACGATTTTTTACAAAAGACAACCCAATTGACACCGTATAAATTATCAACAAGAGAATGGAAATTGGACTAAGCAAAGTCCATCATTGGAAAGTCCCCCGCCAGGGACGATACAATGAACGTGGGGATGAAACGAGAGATTTTGTCCCCACGTATGAAGGACCCGTTGTAGCGCCAATCGTAGCCCCGAGAAATTTAGGGTCTTTAGCAATGTCCTACTGATTTAATCAAGAGGGAATAAGAAGCGCTTGATTTTGCAAAACAAGGGTGTTCAGTTCCTGAAAGGATCGTAAAAACGAATGGAAGTAACCGACCGGTAAAAGCTTGGACATTTGAGCCTCAACCCATTCCTGCTGAACCGAATGTTGGCATTTGGGACAATGCCTGTTACGACATGAGTTGAAGGAAACATCCAGAGCACCACAGTCTGTGCAGACTTGGGTATGGGAACCAAGTGTAGAGGTCTACAAACTCGAATCATATTAAAGGCTTTTGCCTGAGCCGGAGAAAGAGACTTCAGACGGACGGACTTAAAATGTCCTGAAGTTCAGGCAACCACGTCCGTCAAGAGGACTTCTCACCGAGGAGATATGCTTAGTTGATAGGTGGATATAGTTTGAGGTCGTTGAAATATCACTATGGCCCATGTACAAAGTGTTCCCGCTGAGTAATAACGCGAAGTAAGGTATTTGGGTTTTCTTTAACAATCTATTGACTAGAACCTTGGGTGTTAGTGTATGCTTCTCTTGAGGTGATAGATATGTTGATTAATGAAGCAAGTAAGATAGCAAATTTGACTAAAAAGGCTATTGAATATTACACTGAACAAAAATTGGTTTTTCCTAATATCTTAAATAACGGATATCGGGATTTCGGCGAAAAAGATATAGAACGTTTAAAGAAAATTTCTGTATTCCGTAAACTCGGGCTTAGCACGGAAGAAATTAAAGCAGTGCTTGCCGATGAAACAAACAACACATTGCAAAAGATATCAGTACAAAAAGAATTAAATGTTCAGAGGGAACAGGCAAAAAAAGCTATTCTTGACCTACTAAGTTATGGCGAAAACTGTGCAAAAATATATGCTGAACTGATAGCTATTGAACAGAGTTCAACTGTAACCGAAAAGCTATTAGAGGCGTTTCCAGGCTACTACGGTCGATTTATTTGCCTGCATTTTGCACGATTTTTACATGATCCTATTTCAACTACAGAACAGCAAGCTGCGTATGAAGAAATCATAGCATTTCTGGACAATGTACCATCTTTGAGCTTCCCTGAAGAATTACGAGCGTTTTTAATCGAAAGTACAAAGCATATCAGCACTGGAAATATTTGCGATATGATAAAGAGTACAAAACAGTCTATTGACAATCCTGATAAATTCTTGTCTGAAAACAAGGAAATGTTAGAACAATATTTGGCATATAAGCGGTCCGAGGAATACAGAAATTCACCAGGTTTTAAATTTCAAACAATGCTTATAGAGTTTAATAGTACAAGTGGTTATTATGATGTATTTATTCCCGCAATGAAAAAATTAAGTGTTTCTTATGCGGAGTATCATAAGCAAATGGAAATTGCAAATGAAAAATTTCTATTAAGATACCCTGAAATTCAAAGCTGAGCAACTAAGCGAATGAGCTAATTGGTATTAATGCAGCGTACCATTCTGAATATGCTGTTACGCATTCGTAGTAATGCTAAAACATATATTATTCATCCGTGAAGGAGAATGAATGAACAAGAAATCATTTATGGTTATTGCATCGGTATTGGTGGTTATCCTCGGAATCATAATGTTTAAAACTCTAAACCCAACTCCCATCTGGGAGATAAATGCTAAAAAGTTTACTAAGTCGTTTAATGTAATAAGTGGTAACGCAACCATAGATAATTTGTCGAGTTTTACTAGTTTTGAATGGGATACTTTCTACAGTTTTGCACCATATACTCCAGAGAAGGTCGTATATCAAGTTGTAGGCTACCAATGGGATAAGATTAATTCAACAGTTAGCGAAGGAATGAACCAAATTGTATTTCTCAAGGAAGGTAAAGTAGTATGTTATATAGACGGATATCCTGACAAGTATAAAATATTTTTTGAATTTGGCCAGTATACTGGCAATCACTTTAAATTAACTTCTTCTGATAAATTGACTTTTCATATGATGGTCACGGATGGTGAAATCAGAAAGTTCAACTATGTCAAATAAGACATTAAATGCCCTTTCATTTTGTTCCTACTTGTTCGCATTATTCTTAAACCCTTCAATAAAAATGCCGTCCCACCTTGTGATGGACGGCATTCGTAGGGACTGGAAATTAGTGGTCTGTTTTAATGGAAATGTTTTGATCAACTGGGAAAGGCTATTACAGGAAATATTACCAGGACGGATGACGAAAGGAGAACCTTAATGTTAGGGCTACTTGTATTTACCATAATTCCTCTCTGGCTTATGGCGTGCGTCTTTATAGTTCCTTGGTCAATCGTTAGAATCTTTGGGCATTTAAAGGTCAAAAACTATAGTCTGTTAATTATGCTATCCTCATTATACGGAGGCTTAACTTTTATTAAATTATTTTCAGCGGTGGTTAATGATCTTGGTCGCGGAGGAAATAATCTAGTATTAAAGATATTTCCGACTGTGTTTAACTATTTGGCTCAAATCCCTTCCGATGAGACCATGCCTAACGGACTTGGCACAGGACTATATGTAGTTGGAAATTGGTATGCAAAAGGTCACTATATTCACCTTGCTACCTTAAATGAAATTCAAATAGATGTGTATCATGTAATAATTGGTTTATGGTGGATTATTACAGTTGTTGTTTTTCCGATATGGAGCTTTACTCTACTCAAAAGAAGATAATAAATGGTCTGTTTAAGGACTTTAGTCCATGTGGCATTAGTTATGCCAAAAACTTCCAGTATTCTTAAACTGGACCTTATGGTGGTAGGCTAATGGAGAATAAGTATACTATATCTAATAAATTTGGGGGTGTTATTTTGCTAAAGATAAATAATGTTCAGCAGTTAGAGCAGTGGCTCGATGAGAACCACTGGTTTCATGATGCCCACATCTATAATCTTTCTCCATTAGATACAAATAATAGAGTACCCGATGAGGTAAGGTTTACTATTTCCTATCAAATCTATGGCAATTATGAAGCTGGTACACCTAAAAAAGACAAACAATATACCGTCACAGCTAAAAATATAAGACTATGGACTTTTAATAGTGAAACATACTACAGTCCGGATCATTGTATTGAGGGAATTGAAGTCATTGATAATGCTGGAATTGGCTTGAGGTTTGATATTCCAAGTATTGTTGAATTTATATGCAGTGAAATTACAATAATTGGCCCCCAAGTTATTGAAGGGATAACAAAAGCTTGGACGAGCGAAAGGGAAATTTCCGTAGAGCTTAATAATTTGCCAACAGCTTCAGATTGGGTTAATTGGCTGTCTAAAGAAGGTTCTTATGTAGCATGGCGTTATGGATATGGAGAAGCTAAGTCGCCTAACAAATTACCCTACCCGGATTACTCTGGGTGGTTTCTACAAGAAGACAAGAGAATTGAGAACACAGACTTTGGTGTACTATTTAAGTTTGTTGAAGTCAGAGATCAGAAAGGTCATATTACTATTGAAAAGTATGACGTTAATGCAGAATCTTTATGGTTAGCGATTAACAGAATTGTGGCTAACCAAAGGTTAGCTATTATAAGAAGCGGTAATTGTAAATTTGAAGGGCATGAATGGTTAGACTTTGTGGATCATGGTTTAATGCCAGAGCGATATATCTTTAAGTAAGACTTTCCTCACACTTAGAATAGATGATAGGCTATATTTGATAAACGATTAATATTAAGTGCATTATTCTTAAAACCATCACTATAAATACCGTTCATCTCAGTGATTGCCGGCTTTCACAAGATAACTCAATGTAAAGAAAATCCTTTATGGTAGGAGGCATAGAGAATGATTGTTAGGGAAATGGTTGCAGATGACATATCTGACCTTGCAAAGTTATATTCACAATTCTGGAATGAAGAATCTTGCGTTGAAGCTATGCATAAGCAGTTTATCAAACTTCAAAAAAAAAGTTCGCACATAGTACTAAGTGCTATTGAAAATGACATGTTGATTGGTTCTGTTATGGGAGTAATATGCGAGGAATTATATGGGGATTGTAAGCCCTTTTTAGTGCTAGAAAACATGATAATTGATAAAGCATATAGGAACCAAGGAGTGGGAAAAGAATTAATATCCGAGCTTGAGAAAATTGCTACTAAAAGGAATTGCACTCAAGTGATACTTGTAACAGAAAGCGACAGAATTGATGCCTGTAAATTCTACGAGTCAGCAGGATATAGTTCCCAAACGCATAAAGGTTTTAAAAAGAAGCTCAAATGATTTTATTGGTGTTACGCATATTCTTAAACCGTGGTTTATTATCGGATAACACAGGGGGGAGGTTAAACATGGGTAGAAATAAATATGTTGGTAAGTGGACTGAAACAGGGGCAAAGAAAATTGATGTACAGTTTACCCGTGAAAACCTCGATTTTCTGCCAATTTTTTTATAATGAGCTAATACAAACAATTAAGATTATGGGGTTACTGTAATACGCATTATTCTTAAAACCGTGACGATGAGTAGGATGATGGGAATGAGGTAATATAGTGCAGAGCATATCTGTTCGATTTGGGGGTCAGCATGGATAAAGTTTGGAAAAGGTCTCTTAAAAAAGCGATTAAATCACAGGAATTAGAGGTCGGAAGGTTTATCTTGGAATTTGACCCTCTTGGCATTGGTAGCTGTTGTCCAGTAGATGAGTATGATGATTTAGTTCGTAACGTAGTAAGCATTTTAAATCGAAAAGATTACACCCTAGAGGATAGGAAGGAAAAATTAACGGAAATTATCAGGGGATATGCTGACATATCAATAAAGTATAACGATGTAGTTATTGAAAACGTAAATAGAATATTATTTTGGTGGCAAAGTCAAACTATAAAATAAAAACTGGATGGTGTGTGGTCCTAAGAACATTATGTCAATGACTATCGTCAATTCACATTTATTCTCAATAGGTGGTAATAAATATCTAAAAGGACTGTTTATGAATTACTCAAGTATAAAAGTTGCAATTTTAGATATTTATGAAGAAGAAACCCTTTTCGTGTAGTTAACCATTTGGATAATCACGGAATCCAGTTAGAACGGGATAAGATTCTTATACTCTTTCAGTTATCTACGAATGCCGCCCAACTTGGTGTTGGGCGGCATTCGTAGATAACTGGATGTTCACTAAATGGGAGTTTAGCGAACAAAAAAAAGTTCTAAACTACCAGGTTAGTGCATCGATTATTGAGAAATCAGTTACTTGTGAGAGATCCTACGCAGGAGGAAATATATGCTAATATGACGAAGACATATAAAGTAAGATATTGATTTTTTAAATGGAGTTATTTAAATATATTTCTTGGAAAGAGAGGATGGAGTGGTTTGAAGAAGTTCGCCAATCTTATTATTATTCTCTTTACCTCTTTATTAGCTGCTTGCGAAGTTTTGTTTTTAGGACTAATTTTCTTGAGTAATGCTCTTAGTTCATTCTCAGTCGGATTCGTTGGAATTATGTCTAGTATGCAAATATTTCTTAGTTTCTTTTTTGTTGCAATATATGTAGTTGTCTTATTCTATTTCATTAAGACTAAACAAAAAGCAATGATAATAACTTCTTTAATTGGTCTGGTCTCTCATGTAGCTTTATGGATGTTTATTTCTAAACTTTGAAGATTGGAAAATTTCATGAAAGTTGTTGTTTATACATTAAATGCTTTTGCAAAAACTGAAAACGGAGGAAACCCTTCTGGTGTTGTTTTGGATGCTGAATTCTTATCTGAATTTAAAATGCAGGACATAGCAAAAAAAGTTGGGTTCTCCGAAACCGCATTCATTCAAAAATCAGACGTTTCAGATTATAAGATTCGATTCTTTACTCCTAAAACGGAAGTTGATTTGTGTGGACATGCCACTATAGCAGCATTTTCTCTACTTGCCCAGAAAGGGATTATTGAGATAGGAGAGTATACACAGGAAACAAAAGCAGGAATTCTGATGGTGGAGAATCATCAAGATGAAACTATTTATATGTGTCAAAACAGGCCTACTTATTACGAAGAAATTGACAAGCAAGAGCTTGCAGATTCTCTGAATATTAACGAAAGCATTATTATGCAGAACTATCCTACTCAAATTGTATCTACGGGATTAAGAGATATTATTATTCCGATAAACACATTGAATGATCTTCACGAGATAAAACCGAACTTTACTAAGATAGCATCCGTAAGCAAAAAATATAATGTGATTGGTTATCATGTTTTTACCTTAGATACGAAGTATTCTTCAACTGCTCACTGTAGGAATTTTGCTCCTTTATATGAAATTACAGAGGAAGCCGCCACAGGCACATCTAACGGAGCTTTGAGCTGCTATTTATTCAGATATGGAATTATATCTAAAAATACTGCAAGATACCTAGTTTTTGAGCAGGGATATTCGATGAAAAGACCTTCAGAAATATTGACTAGCTTAGATATCCAGAATAAAGAAATCATAGGGGTCAAAGTTGGGGGAGTTGCCAGATATATAAGTAAGATGGAGATTGATTTATAAAAAGTATGGAATGAAAACGGCTTAAGGTTCTCAGCGTCCATGCTGCTCTCGGCTCTGCGGGGCTTGGTCCGTCGTATAACAAGGCATTACCTCAACTTTGCCAATATGCATGTGGTTGGGACGCTGCGGTAATGCCAAAACGTTATTCCCATTAGTCTAGTAGCATATTCTGTACGTCCAGACGTTTTCAATCGGGTTTCAAAATAGAAATGCCCTTCGCTAAAGACCCATATTTTGAATGTATCTTAAAACTTTTAACTTCCACAAATTCTTAAACTCTTCAGTAAAAATGCCGTCCCACCTTGTGTTGGACGGCATTCGTAGGATCGTGGAAATAAATGGATTATTATATTATGAGGTATACAGAATATAGTTTGAAGTATGGATTTCATGAAATATTGCTGGTGCATACTTGTAAGTAAATGTATATATTATGTGATGGATATTCAATGGCGAATCATTAAAGTAATTGGAGGAAAGTAAGTGGGCTTCTATTGGATTCTTAATGTGTCAGTAAACTAAAAATAAACACGTCTGTTATTTACAGGAGGTGGCAATTTGAAAAAAATCCTTATATCTATCATGGTCTTAATTCTTTCCCTGACTGGGTGTGCTCAAACAAAGCCAGCGGTGGAGATTGATTGGGTTGATTTTATTAACCATAGGAATATTACTTACATGGCAACAGAATTCACCGCAAGCGCAGATAAGATTGAATCTGAAATTGGTAAAACTTTGTTTAAGGTATCCGATAATATCCATGACCCAAATTATAAAACCAAAGATGGCGATGCGGCCTTTTTAGTAGTAGGGACACCAATCTATAAAATTAAAGATTACAAGACTGAATTTAGAGTTGCCGTAAAAAAAGAAGGCCAATTTATTGTTTATCAAGTATCCCGTAATCCAAACGCTAAAACTGGAAAAGACCTCTTTGATATTAAAAATAAAGTTGTTTCAGTTTCCATAAACAGTGCAGTTGACAATTCTAAGATTGTTGATATTGCGGATCGGGTAACGATTGAAAAAATCGTTTTAAACCTACTTAATGCACAAGTTATCAGCCCAATGGAAGGTAAGAGTGAGAAACGGTATTTTTTATCATTCAATCTTCAAGACGAGACCTCTTTTAATCGTACTTACTGGTTGGATGAAAACATTGTTTGGGGGGATTTAAAACCGTCCGAGGAATTTAAGCAACTAATAACCAACGCCCTACCTAAAAATCAGGACATTTCATAAAAGAACAGTTAGTTAAACACATATAAAAGATTATTTGGGTTTTATATTGCCAATTTGTATCATTCTGATTACTTAGGCATACAAGTTATGAAATTGATATTTGCTGTAATTGCTCCACTACCTATGTTGCTTTTACATATAGATTTTTGGAGAATTGTTGAAAAAAAGGTTGTAGCTATATTGTTCTCACTATTCTTACAAACCTTATTAATTGCGGTCTTTTGGATACTAATAAATAGCTTTTAAGGTGTATTGTTGGTGCAAAGCTCTTGTACAAGGAAATCTTAAGAAAATCGTAATAATACAATGATCTCTTGGTGACTTCTGACTTTGAATGAGAACTCTGACGGATTCCTCTAAACTTAAGAAACTATTGAGCTCTATCAGACTATCGGCATATTAATCAACACTTTTGAAGTAAATGGTAAATTATTATTAACGATTTGGAGAAATAATATAAATGCAAATAGGTAGCGAGGAGGATATTAAAAAATGAGTCAGAAGCCTATAATTGGAAGTGGTAAAGGGAAAGGAAAAGAACCAAGTGAAACACATTGTAAAGCGAAAAAGAATGTGTTAGAAGGCAGAGCACATGAGAGTTATATAGAAAAATAAAAATAAGGGGTAGCAATAGTAATAGTTGCTACCTCTTAATGCTTGCCAACTAATTCATAAAGAATAGAAGCATTTTCTTTGACTAAACGAGCATAAATTGGTGAAAAAATTATAACGGGAAAGGAGATAAAATTTATGGGGCACGGTCACCAGGGACATGATCATGGTATAAGCCGTGAAGAAAGCAAAAAAGGACTAACCACAGCATTAATAATCACTTTCTGTATTATGATATTGGAGTTTATTGGTGGACTAATTACTAATAGCCTTGCATTATTATCTGATGCTGGACATATGCTAAGTGATTCTAGTTCATTAGTTTTAAGTCTGGTGGCTTTTTGGTTTGCAGCCAAACCACCATCTCCAAATAAAACATATGGATTTTACCGCTTTGAAATATTAGCCGCTTTTTTTAATGGGATCACTCTTTTTCTTATGGCAGGATGGATTGTTTACGAAGCATATGAAAGAATTGTCGAACCTCCTACTGTTTCAAGCGAAGCTATGATCCTTATTGCAGGTATCGGATTAATCGCTAATCTTTTAAGTGCTTATTTCCTTATGCAACACGGAAATGTTGAAGGAAATGTTAATGTAAAAAGTGCTTATTTACACGTTATTGGGGATGCTCTAGGCTCTTTTGGTGCAATTATAGCAGGTATTCTAATAATGATTTTTGATTGGTACGTCGCAGACCCAATCATTAGCGTCGTTGTTGCATTATTAATTCTAAAAAGTGCTTGGGATGTATTAAAAACCTCTATTCATATTTTAATGGAAGGTACGCCAATTACAATTGATCAAAAAGAAGTTAGAAAAACATTATTGTCTATTGAAGGAATTGAAGATATTCATGATTTACACATTTGGACCATAACATCAGGCTTAGATTCATTAACATGTCATGTGTTGATAGATGATAATCAAACTGATCAAGATATATTACAGCAAGTAATAGATTTAATCAGAGATAAATATGAAATTGTTCATACAACTGTACAAATAGAAAAAAGAGATTTGCAACACAAAGTATTAAAAATATAGCCTTATCTTTTGAAGGGTTCGTTTTCTTTACCAAGAAACCATGAATTGTCACCACTTATTCCAAATAAATTATTGATAAATTGTACTGTGCCCAACTTCCAATGGTATAATTGGCAGAAGTAGGGGAGTGGGGGGACATTTGTAAAAATCCAGTTCTACGAGCTTTTGAATGGGAGTGTATTAATTTATGATTAATAAAAAAATAAAGAAACTATCGCCATCAATAGATGAATGGCTCAAAGAAGCAAAAACTGATCCGGCAGCGTTACAGGAAGGGATGTTTTTAGTTCATAATGGTGTTGTGCGCCAAACCCCTAAAGCCAAGGTGCGCCAAGGAATTGATGACGGTTCAATGGTAACGGGAATGGAATTTGCTTATGATGCAGCAAAGGTTGATACGGCCATTGAAGAAACCTATATGATGGATGGTATCTTCTATGTCAGGGTTTGGCTCAATGAAGGCCAACTTGAAGTTGGCGACGACATAATGTATGTGTTAATAGGCGGCGACATCAGACCACATGTAGTTGATGCACTACAATTTCTAGTTGAAAAAATCAAAAGCGAATGTGTTACTGAAATTGAACAAAAATAGTTTTGCTTTGAATAATAGACAGTTTTTAGACTTAACTAAAGCCGTCTATTTTTCTATCATCCTTGCCATTAGTGGTTCTAAATCTTCGAATATAGAAATTATTAAATTTTTCATAAGGTATCAGAATCAGTCCTACTGTTACGTCTATTAAATATAGTAGAGTACCTATGAAAGCTATGAGTAGGCTTAGGGCGCTATACGCTTCTGAAATGTATGGTATGAGAGCATTAGTCAGACATCTTTAAAATACTTAGAGAAAAGGTAGGAGGTCGACGACGAGGTGGAGGTCAATTCGTCCTTTGATGAGACCTATGAACGACTATTTCCCTTGATTTATCGATTTGTATCGATTCGTGTCCCCAAAGCGGATGTGGAAGATGTGACCGCCGAAATTATCGTGAAAGTATGGCGGGGGTTACCGAATATGGAGCAAAGGACAGCGCTTAAGTCTTGGTCGCTAAAGATTGCTTCCCATCATATCGCAGATTATTATCGAAGTAACAAACGAACGCCAATGATGACCTTAGAAGATACACCTTTACCCCAGCCACCTGATCAAAGTGAGTCCTGGGCAACTCTCTTAAGTGTCAAAGAAACCTTAGCTAAGCTTTCCCCACAACAAGTGAACGTGATCCAACTCCGATTGATTGAGGGATTTAGCGCTGTAGAAGTAGCAGAGATCTTAGGAACAACCCAGCAGGCCGTGGACAGCCTTTTATACCGTGCTAAGAAAGGGTTCCGAAAAATCTACCAGGGGAACCTGGACAGAGGAGGCAGAGTCCGATGAAGAGGTTTTTTAAGAAAACGGATCTCACCGCTCTCTGGGAAGAGGATGGAGATTTGCAGCGTATGAAAGAATTTTTCTATACGATTGAGGCAGATTCAGAGAGTCACGAGCAAATTAAACAGAGTATCAAGCAAAAAGCTCTTGAGAAATTGGCAAGAACCGACGAGTTTGATTTTATCGGATTACCTGAAAAAAACAAGGAAGGTTTGTCTCAACGAATTCGTGCCGGGATCCTTTCGTTGGGTAATATGGGACGACTAAGGCTCAGTGTTTCAATTGCCGGGCTCGCCATCCTCTTGATTATCGCGCAAAGCACATTAACCGGTTCGTTAAACCTATTTCCTCGTATGGGAAACTCGGCGAAATTAGCCCAATCCGAAGATATTGCCGCTCCTCAGGCTCCTTTATTAAATGGGGCTATGGAAGCTGATGTGGAAATCAAATCTAGAAACAAAGTTTCTAATGATAGCTCCATGGAGTACAGCTCGGAGGGCTCTTCAGATATGAGTAGTGCGGCTGGGATTCTACCTATTCCGCCTGATCAAGCTATTGTGCCTCCTGCTGATGCAGGGCTTCCCCGTAAAATGATTCATGATTTATCCTTAACCCTCGAAGTAACAAACATTAATGACACGGTCACATTAATAAGTAAAGAGGTCCAAAAACTTGAAGGGTATGTAATTTCATCCCGTCAAAGCGGGCGAAGTAATCATTCGTCCGCCCAACTTACGGCTAAAATCCCAGCCGATAAATTAAGTGTATTACGCGATTCCTTCTCTTCCTGGGGCAAAGTACTTGATCAACAGTTAATAGCTAATGACATTACTAATCAATACTATGACACCCAGACACGCTTACAAGTTCTTGAGGCTGAAGAGAAGCGGTATCTTGAAATTCTAAATCAAGCTAAAACTGTAGACGATGTTCTGAAAGTAGAGAACGCCTTAGGAAACGTCCGACAGCAAATTGAACTCTTAAAGGGACAATTAAAGCTGTGGAACAATCAAGTCGATTTCTCTACAGTAACGTTTGAGATCATCACACGACAAAGCCCTAATGTCAATGTCACTGATCCTTGGCAGCCAATAGCTTGGAGTGAAACTTGGAAAGCAACTGGAGATGCTGTGCTGAAGACTTTGAGCACTACCTGGAATGGACTCAATTATCTAATCGTAGGCTTAGGGTATGCCATTCCCTATCTTCTAATCGGCACCTTAGGATGGATTATTTATCGAGTATGGAAAAAGAGAGATTCTAATAACTAAAAACCGTAACCAACTTTAACTAATGAAAGCCTAGACCTACAATTCAAGCTGGTCTAGGCTTTCTTCGTACTTCAGACCCCTATGCCGCTTCGCGGCACCACTAATGAATTGAAAATGTGCTTGACTTTACGTATACGTTTTATGTCGATATAATAAATAAATATAATCTTCATCCATAAGTTAAGGGGGAATTTAGTTGAAGCTCACAGAGCGTACGAAATTTATTGGAGGGATTATAGGGATTGCTGCCGGAGCCATCCTTGCTGCATACGGAATTCAGGGTTTTATTGTTTACTCTGGTTTAGGGTCAGGTGGAGTTGGTGGGATTGCTTTACTACTATACTACACCTTGGATCTTCCGATTGGAGTTATGACATTTCTGTTGAATGTACCCTTATTCGTTTTGGGTTGGCGAGAGGTTGATAAACGGTTCGTCTTTAAAACCATATGGGGCTTGGTAATACTCTCGATTTTCTTGGATGTATTCAGCGGTGTTAAACCTTTTGATTTTGATGATGTTTTTTTAGGAGCTCTGTATGGAGGAGTCATTTTTGGATTTGCTACAGCAGTTGTATTTCATTTTGGTGGGAGCCTGGGCGGAACTGACATTGTTTCTAAAGTCATTCAAAAGAAGTATGGTGTGCCCATGGGTACATCCGCTCTTGCAATTAACGGTGTCATTATCCTGATATCTTGGGCTGTCCTTGGTCCAAAAGCGGCACTCTATACCTTAGTTATGATTTTCGTCTTTGGTCGGGTTCTGGATCTCATCCAGAGCGGTGTTCCAGCCAAGTCGATCACTATTATTTCCGATCGATCCAAAGAACTTGTTGATCGTATCATGATAGATCTTGGCCGGGGTGCAACGTTTTTACATGGTAGAGGAGCTTACTCTTGCGAGGCAAAAGATATTATTATCTGTGTTGTTAGTTTGCCTGAGATTGGCCGTCTAAAAAGAGCCGTACGGGAAATAGACCCCCATGCCTTCATAATTATCCAAAATGCTGGGGAAGTGTTTGGCAGTGGGTTTATTTCGAATGAGGAATAACCTATCACTTTGTATCAGAATCCAACATTCTAAGCTCACTCAAGGTAGCTAAGCGATACCCACGTTCTTTTAGAGCATCAATAATGGATCCCAAGGACTTTACGGTTTGAGTACGTTGATAACCGCCGTCATGCATAAGGATAATTGAGCCAGGAAATACATTTTTCATAACGTTGTTGACAATTTGTTTAACTCCGGGATTTCGCCAATCTTTGCTATCAACACTCCAAAGCGCTACTACATGCCCATTGCTTTTGGTTTTTTCTAGTTGGCTTTTGGAAACAAACCCGCCTGGAGGGCGATAGAAATAGGTATGGTTGCCAGTTGCCGCAAAGACCACTTCATTAGTTTGATTCATTTCTTCAACTAAACGGCGTTGCTGATAATCATGGCTAAAACCATGATTTCCAATTTCATGCCCTTCTTTGGCTAGACGTTTTAATAGGTATTGGTTAGATTGTGCCGCCTTTCCTAAAACAAAGAAGGTGGCCCTTACTTCCTTTGCTTTGAGAATATCCAGAATAGCCGGTGTATCAACGGGATCAGGTCCATCATCAAAGGTTAATGCTACGACTTTTTGCTGTGTATTCACCATATAGTAAGTGCCCGGAGTCTTAACCAGTGAAGGGATTGTTGTCATTGAACGTTGAGAAATTGCAAAAAATCCTCCTACAGTAAATAGAAACAAAAACGTTAAAAAAAGCTTACGCCGAGACAATATAATAATACGCAATGTCATTCACCCCCAAGTTGCTTCTATATACCTATTGATAAACAACTTGTTACATGCCTGCTTAGGCTATTAAACTTATAGAACAACGTGTTTTACTCTTACTAGGGAGGGGATTTGTTTGGGTTTCCGGTTCGTTTTTGGTCGGGCAGGCAGCGGCAAGAGCACGCTGTGTTTAGACGAAATCCGAGGTGAGCTTCGCAGGGAACCATGGGGAGCACCCCTGATTCTACTAGTCCCTGAACAAGCAACCTATCAGATAGAAGTTGCACTAGCCAATACACCAGATCTTGGAGGTAGCTTACGAGCACAGGTCCTAAGTTTCCGGCGCCTAGGTTGGCGTGTATTTTCAGAAACCGGTGGAGGGCAAAAAGTCCTGATTGGTAAAATTGGTAAACGGATGCTCTTACGTCGAATCCTCCTAAAGCATCGTCTTGAATTGAAAGCATTTGCCCGCTCGGCTACCAGATCGGGTATGGCAGAACTTCTAGCTCAAGCAATCGGAGAATTTAAAACCTACCGAATCTCCCCGAAGGATTTACGGAAGGTTAAACAGACAAACGGTCTACTACTTGATAAGCTTGAAGACCTGGCCTTAATCTATGAAGAATTTCAGGCAGCACTGGGACAAGAAATCCTTGACCCTGATGATGAACTATCAGTTTTAGCAGATAAGATCCCTTTAGCCCCCCTTATCCAAGGAGCTAAAATCTGGGTTGACGGTTTTACAGGATTTACACCTCAGGAATTAGAGGTCCTGAAGGCCATAATTGTAACTGCTAAAGAAGTCGTTATAACCTCCCCTCTAGATCCGACCTATCTTACTGGGGAGGGTCATTTAGAATCTGGGGCTTTCAAAGCAGGGGAGGAGTTGTTTGCCGGCCCTTGGAAGACATACCAGGACCTACAACGTATTGCCCTAGAGACAGGTACTAATATCCACCCTTTTACCCTGCTTGAAGGTTCGAAACGCTACAAGCATCCATGGCTTTGGCATTTGGAGAAGTATTTTGCTGCATATCCAACTGTTCCTTTCGAAGTGTTCCAGTCTTTTGAATCCAGAACTCCTATGGAAGGAATTCAAGTCTTATCAGCAGTCAACCGGAGGGCCGAAGTAGAAGGAGTTGCTCGGGAATTACGGCGATTGGCAAGGGATGAAGGGCTTTGCTGGAATGAAATGGCTATAACAACTCGCGATCTCAATAGTTATCATGACCTGATTACTCAAATGTTTTCATCTTATGAAGTCCCACATTTTATAGATCATAAACGTTCAGTCCTTCATCATCCACTGATAGAATTACTGCAATCCATTCTGGAAGTAGCGCATAGTCACTGGAGTTATGAACCGCTTTTTCGCTGCTTAAAAACAGACTTTTTCCCACTGCAAAAAGATGCCGTCGATCGCCTGGAAAACTATGTGCTTGAATATGGAATACACGGCGAGGGTTGGACTAGGAATGTTCCTTGGCGTTACCACCGTCAATGGTCTCTAGGAAAAACTGAAGATCAACGTGCCACAGAGCTCAAGTTCCAAGCGGAACTAAATTCCACTCGTCAGACCGTTTATGACTACATAGTACCTTTGACTCATGGGGTCTTACCTGAAAGTCAAACCCCATTAAAGGTACGGACAATTACAGAAGCACTCTATGCCTTTTTGGAACGCCTCGAAGTCCCATCAACCTTAAAGAAGTGGTCGCAAAGGGCCCAAGAGGAGGGCGCTCTCAGCGAGGCTAGGTTACACGAACAAATCTGGGAATCCGTCATCCAAGTTTTAGATGAAATAGTAGCTGGATTAGGAGAGGAGGGTGTAGAGCTTGTAGACTATGCTTTAATCCTCTCCTCAGGCCTGGAAGGAATTGAGCTTGGTTTGATCCCTCCTAGCCTCGACCAAGTTTTAGTTGGATCTTTAGATCGTTCCCGGAATCCTGAAGTTCGGGTTCTCTTTCTCTTAGGGGCAAATGAAGGTATACTTCCTGCTCGGCCTGTTTATGATGGTGTACTTGACGCAGAGGAAAGGGAGCAGCTAGAGAAGGCCGGAGTTGCTCTTGCTCCAAAGGGAAAGTCTCAGACGTTTGAAGAACAATTCTTTATCTATGTCGCTCTTACCCGCGCTGTAGAGAAACTTGTGGTATGTTACCCTCTGACGGATGAAGAGGGGAAAGGGCTGACAGTTTCTCCTGTTGTCACACGACTTAAACATCTTTTCCCCATGCTTATAGAGTGTTTCCTAGGAAACCAGGAGGATATTGATCTAATTAGTCAACCAAATTCAGCTTTTCAAAGATATGCTGAACAACTCCGCATATTGCGCCAAGGTGAAACACTTTCTCCTCTTTGGAAAGCTGCTGAAACATGGCTGATTGAAGATCCACTTCTCCAAAATCAAACTATGAAACTAAAAGATAGTCTTTTAAACCAAAATCAAGAGGTTAACCTTCAACGTCCATTAGCCCGACGGTTATACGGTAAACGCCTAATGGCCAGTGTTTCCCGTTTGGAACAATTCGCTAAGTGTCCCTTTGGACATTATGCTCGTTACGGTCTAAGGCTGCGTGAACGATCCACTTATCAACTATCAAGCCCTAACATGGGAGAGTTTTTCCACACTCTTTTGCACGATTTTGCCCTTCAATTAAAAGCGCGGGGTTTAGATTGGGGCAGATTAACGAAGGAAGAATCCTGGGCAATCGTCAACGATCTGGCGGATCAACTAGCCCCTAAACTTCAGCATGAAATCCTTTTAAGCAGTGCGCGTAACCGTTACTTAACCTACAAACTTAAACGTACAGTTCATCACGCTGTACGAGTCTTAGGTGAGCATGCTAGAAAAGGGGTATTTATTCCCATTCAGTTGGAAGTAGGCTTTGGACCCAACTCAACCCTCCCTGGAGTCGAGATCCCGTTAACTGAGCAGGATTCCCTAATTCTTAGCGGGCAAATTGATCGAGTGGATGCCGCGTTCTTAGATGGACAGGTCTATTTACGGATTCTTGATTATAAATCCCGTGAATTATCCTTATCCTTGGATTCGGTTTATTACGGCTTAAATCTACAATTATTAACTTATTTAAATGTCGCTTTACAGGGAGCAGAAGTTCTGTTAAATACAACCTCAGCTTTACCCTCAATGGAAGAAACCCAACTTGAAAAAACCGCCTTTCCAGAGACATTTCCCGCAGGATTTCTATATTTCCCCGTACTAGAACCCCAGCTTGAAGAACAAAGCCCACTTAATGCAGAAGAGCTGGAACAGCACCGGATCAAAGCTGTGAAGGTCAGCGGTTATTTATTGGCTAATCCAAGAGTCCTAGCAGCTATGGATTCAAGCTTTTCGTCAGGACAATCTGATTTACTAGGGCTTAAATTAAAAAAAGATGGCACCTTTACAAAAGGCGCAAATGTACTAACAGAGGATCAATTTACTCTGCTTAATAGCTATCTTCATCAATGGTTTCGAGAGAAGGGTGAAGAGATATTGGACGGTAATATTTCCCTCTATCCTTATCGCCGAGGAAAGAGTACAGGATGTCAGTATTGTGCATATAAGCCAGTGTGCCACTTTGACCCTTACTTACCCGAAAACCAATATCGAAACCTGTCTGCCTTAAAACCTGAGGAGGTCTGGGCTCGCCTTGAAGCAGCAAAAGCCGACACCCTTGATAACCCCAGCAGATTGTCAGAAACGAAGAATTCTAACCACCCAGTCTTAAATTGGCTAGGAGAAGAGGGAGGTGATCTGAGTGGGCAAAACTAAATGGACCAAGGAGCAGAGCGCCGCAATCCAGTTGCGAGGGGAGCTTTTGGTTGCCGCTGCAGCCGGTTCAGGTAAAACCGCTGTGCTCGTAGAACGCTTAATTCATCAAATCACAGATGCCGAACACCCAGTTGATGTCGACCGTTTTCTTGTGGTTACCTTCACTAAAGCGGCGGCCAACGAAATGCGAGAACGTATCGGTAAGGCCTTAGACGAAGCTTTATTTCAGGAACAAGAACCTAAGGAGATAGAACGTCTTATTAGCCAACGTACCCTCCTTCACCGGGCAAGTATCACTACTTTGCATTCATTCTGCTTAGAGTTAATCCGGAAGTACTTTTACCAGCTAGAACTTGATCCAGCGTTTCGAGTTGCGGATCAAGCAGAGGCAGACCTTTTACGCCAGGATGTTATTGAGGATCTTTTTGAAGCTAAGTATGCCCTTGAAGATCCTAACTTCCTTAAACTTGTTGAGGCCTTTGGTACGGATCGTGATGATCAACCCTTGATGGATCATGTTTTGCGTCTTTATACCTTTGCCTATAGTCAACCCCAGCCAAAGAATTGGCTAAATTCCTTAAAACGAGCCTATGCCTGGGATAGTATTGAATCTTTAATGCAAAGCGAATGGGGTCGAGCAATTTGTCAAGGATTAACCGATCTTGTAAGTGAAAGTCTAAACTTACTTGAACAGGCTGAGGAAATCGCAGGACGTCCCGGGGGACCAATTTCCTATGCAGAAACGTTACAAGAGGATATTAACCGAGTTAAATCCTTACGTAACGCATTAAACCAAGGGGATTGGGCTCAAATCGAAGCTCATTATCAATCTGTGATTAGGTTTCCGAAGCTTCCGCCTATACGATCGACAGCCAAGCAAAAGTCGGCTCCCATAGAGCAAGTGGAAGTTGATGAGTCTTTTAGGAAAGGGTTACAAGAAGAATGCAAAAAAATGAGGGATGATGCTAAAAAGAGACTTAATTCCCTTAAAGAAGCGGTCTTTACCTATCCCCTTGAACAGCAATTACCAGCCCTACGTGAGATGGAAACCATGATCCAAACCCTTAGTGACTTAGTAGGTGAGTTTTCTCAACTCTATGCTGCCGCAAAAGGACATCGAACGATCTTGGATTTTACTGACCTTGAGCACTTTGCTCTCCAACTACTAGAAAACGACGAAGACGCTACGTTGATTGCCCAGGGATTAAAAGAGTACTTTGAGGAAGTATTAGTAGACGAGTATCAAGACATTAATCCGGTTCAAGAACGTATCTTACAGCGGGTATCTAGACAAGGGGAATCTCCCAATCTCTTTATGGTAGGAGATGTCAAACAAAGCATTTACAGATTCCGTATGGCAGACCCTAACTTATTCATCGCTAAATACAATACCCTTCCTCATTGGCAGCCAGAGCTGAAAAGTGATATAAAGAAGATGGTTATTGATCTAAACCGAAATTTTCGAAGTCGCCTTGAAGTGGTTGAAGGGGTGAATTTTCTCTTTCGTCAGATTATGACCATGAACGCAGGAGAAATCGCATATGATGATCAAGCCGCCTTGCAATATGGTGCTTCCTTCGTTTCTGATCAGGATCAGATTCGTACTGCAGAAGGCCCAATTGAAGTTCACCTTATTGATCCTAAACGTATAAAAAGTGAGTTGTCCTCATATTCTGATGAAAGAACGAATGACTCTGAAGAGGAATTATCCTCTGGAGCTGAAGACACTCTATCCTCGGAAGACCTCGATAAGGTTCGAATTGAAGCACGTTTTGTCAGCGAACGGATCCAGCGCATTGTTCAAGGAGCAGAGTTTCAGATTTATGACAAAACTATCACAAACTTTCGCCCAGTTCAGTATTCAGATATTGTCATCCTGATGCGTTCCTATTCGGCAGCAGCCCCCATCTATGTTGAAGAATTTCAAGCTGCAGACATACCGGTTTATGCCGAAACAACCAGCGGATACTTCGGTGCCAGTGAAGTAGAGACCGTTTTGTCTCTACTTAAAATCATTGATAACCCGCACCTGGATATTCCTTTGGCCGCTGTACTACGCTCTCCGCTGGTAGGCCTAAACGGGAGTGAGTTAGGTAAAATTCGAATGATGCTCCCTGAAGGAGACTTCTATGAAGCACTAACCTTAGCTGTATGGGCTGGTTTTGAGGATCAAGTACCAGAGGATGTTAGCGAATTTAAAGGAATCTTAAGTGTGTATGAGGAGTCACTGCCCAAAAAGCTTGTGGATGCTCAAAAACTCTTGTCGTCTGCTCCGTTGCTGAAGGACAAAATTTCCGTGTTTTGGACCAACCTTACCACCTGGCGAACACGATCACGTCATACATCTCTTGCTGATTTGATCTGGTCTTTATATGAAGATACCGGCTATTTAGCTTATGTTGGCACCTTGCCGGCCGGCGTACAGCGCCAGGCTAACCTGCGTGTACTCTATGATCGTGCCCGTAACTTTGAAGCTACTAGGTACCGAGGCTTATTTCGATTTCTGCGTTTTCTAGATCGTTTCCAAGGAAAAGGTAAAGATATGGGAAGCGCTCGAGCCCTAGGAGAAAATGAAGAGGTCGTTCGCTTGATCACAGTTCATGCCAGCAAAGGGTTAGAGTTTCCAATTGTCTTCGTTGTTGGTCTTGGGCGACCCTTTAATTCCCAAAGCCTAAAGGGAAAGATGCTTCTACACTCAAACTTGGGAATAGGTATGCCGATCATCGATGTGGATAACAATGTCCGTTACCCTTCCTTGATCCAATACGCGGTTAAACATCAATTGGCTCAAGAAGCTTTGGCAGAAGAGTTGCGTATCCTTTATGTTGCCCTAACAAGAGCTAAAGAACGGTTATATCTCTACGGAACCTTAGAAAATTTCGATAATACACTACAAAAATGGCAACGTACTTTAGATTGGAAAGAGATCGCCTTACCGGAAGGGCAGCTTCGGAGTGCCAAGTGCTTCCTTGATTGGATCGGTCCTGCTTTAGTTCGCCATTCAACTCAACTCTTTGGGGAAGCTAATTCTCAGGTAGCCTTACCAGATATGGGTTCAAAATGGGACCTCTATCTTCACCAAAGCTTAATAAGGGAAAGTGAAGTAAGCCCGGGGAGTAAAATCTGTGAGAACAATGAAGAATCTCTCTCGGCATATGCGGAAGAAAATGCAGAGCAGATTAAGGTTGGCAATGCTTATAAAGATCACACAGTTGAGCACTGGTATTCCGAGATCTCTCGTCGATTAAGCTGGCAGTATCCACACCTTAAGTCAGTTCAACAGGTGGCAAAAACTAGTGTAAGTGAGCTTAAGCGTCAGTACTCCTGGCATGCAAACGAGGAGACAGCCTCAAGGCCGACGCTTTGGGGGAGTGATACCATCACACGCCCAAAATTCCTACAACTTACAAGGCCACTGACCGCCGCTGAACGGGGTGCCGCTTTGCACACAGTCATGCAACACCTCCCGTTTAAGGAATTAGCATCGTATTGGGCAGAGTTGACTGATAGTGACCGGCATGAGAAAATTACTTGCTTTTTAAACAAACTTGAGGACTGGGAAATACTTAGCGAGGAGCAGAGGAGGGTCATTCAACCAGAACAGATTATTTGTTTTCTGAGTACACCATTGGGCCAGCGCCTATTCAACGCTGATCAACTACTACGGGAAGTGCCCTTTACATTACTAATGCCTTCTAAGGATATAAAAAAAGTTTTAGTCCAGGGCGTCATCGATGTTGTTATTCTTTACAAGGACGCATCCCAGGAACTAAAAGCAGAGATTCTGGATTATAAGACAGATTCATTTCCAATAAATTGTGAGTTAAAAGCGGAGGAGATTTTGAAAGAACGGTATACACTTCAACTCTCACTCTACGCCCAAGCAATAGAACGCTTAAGTAAAATTAAAGTTGAACAAGGTACACTTTATTCATTTACCCTAGGACGGGAAATAACCCTATCCAAGGAACTTCTCAAGAGCATGGATTTACCAGGGCTTCCAAACTCGCTCGAAACAATTGGAACAGCTCATGCTTAAATTATTCTAAACTATGTTTCGTATTTAGAATCCTATTTTCCAATAGAATAAGGTAAAGTTGTGGGCTATTTAATAGGGTATATGTCAGTAAAAAGGCTTAATTAGGTTATTTTACTATAAAATTATTTAATTCCATAATATTTTGTCATCTTAAAAAAGGATTTTTAACTTTGATGGCGAATTTATTTAATGTTCTTTGTGATTGTTGTAACTATCTTTAATAAGGAGTAAGGATGAAAGAGGGGTTGTAATGAGTCAAAATAAAATAGGTTCTGTTTTGATTGTTGGCGCAGGGATTGCCGGGATTCAAGCTGCACTGGATTTAGCAGAGTCGGGATACTTAGTACATTTGGTAGAAGAATCGTCAGCAATTGGCGGAACTATGCCAATGTTGGATAAGACCTTCCCAACCAATGATTGCTCTATGTGTATTTTATCCCCTAAATTAGTTGAATGCGGACGCCATCTTAACGTCAGAACCTACACCAACTCACAAGTTGTCAAAACAGAAGGAGAAGCTGGAAATTTCAAGGTAACCATTAAACAAAAAGCCCGTTACATTGATCTGGAAAAATGTACAGGTTGCGGAGCATGTGCTGAAGCTTGTCCGGTAAAAGTCGACGATGAATTTAATCAAGGCTTAGGTAAGCGTAAAGCTGCGTTTAAACAGTATTCCCAAGCCTTCCCAAATGCCTATGGCATTGACGAAAAGAACTGTTTGTATCAATCCAGGGGCAAAGCCAAAGGCAAAGAAATCTGCATGAAATGCGTTAAAGCATGTCAAGCAGGTGCCATCGACCATCATATGGAGGACAAGGAATTCGAAGTTGAAGTAGGATCAATGATTCTTAATCCTGGCTTTAAAATATTCGATGCCTCTTCCCTGGATTATTATGGTTATGGAAAAATCAAAAGCGTTATCACAAGCCTAGAGTTTGAACGACTTCTTAGTGCTTCCGGTCCATTTGACGGCCATTTAGTAAGACCTTTTGACAAAAAGGAACCACAAAGAATTGCTTGGATTCAGTGTGTAGGATCCAGGAATGCAAAAATTGGAAATAATTACTGTTCCGGCGTGTGTTGTATGTATGCAATTAAGGAAGCTGTAATTGCTAAAGAGCACAGTCATATTCCCGTAGACACAACTATTTTCTATATGGATATGAGAACCCCCGGAAAAGATTTTGAGAAATATTACAACAATGCAAAGAATCAGCAAGGGGTAAATTTCATTCGTTCCCGTGTCTATGAAGTAACAGAAGCTACAGATGATTCAGGAGATGCAGTCATTAGATACTCCACAGAAGACGGTCAAATATTATCAGATCAATTTGATTTAGTTGTTCTGTCAGTGGGTCTTGAGCCAGGCGATAGTTCTAAAGAATTAGCTAAGCTGTTAGACCTCCAAGTTAATAAATATGGATTTGCTGAGCTTGAACCGCTGAGTGGGGTAAACACCTCTAAAGAGGGGATTTTCGCTGCAGGTGCTTTCAGTGGCCCAAGAGATATTCCAGAAACGGTTATGCAAGCAAGTGCGGCTGCTGGTGCTGCCTCAGCATTATTAGCCGAAGAGCGTGGAACCTTGGTCAGTGAGAAAGAGTATCCACCTGAAATGGATGTTGCTGGTGATGTGATCCGAACCGGTGTCTTCATTTGTCACTGCGGTGTCAATATTGGCAGTGTTGTTAACGTACCGAGCGTAGTTGAATACGCTAAGACTCTGCCTACTGTTGCCTATGCCACAGATAAAATCTATGCTTGCTCACAGGACGCTCAGGCTTCCATTAAAGCCCTGATTAGTGAACAAAAATTAAACAGAATTGTCGTTTCATCTTGTAGCCCACGTACTCACGAGCCTTTATTCCAAGAGACATTGAAAGAAGCTGGTTTGAACGCTCACTTGTTTGACATGGCAAACATCCGTGATCAATGTTCTTGGGTTCATATGAACGAGCCTGAAAAAGCAACCGAAAAAGCGAAAGACCTCACAAAGTTGGCTATCGTTCGTGCTTCCATGCAGCAACAAACTCAACCAATCTTCATGGATATGAATCATGCTGCTTTGGTAATCGGAGGCGGAGTTGCAGGCATGACCAGTGCCCTCTCCCTGGCTGACCAAGGATATGAAGTTCATTTAGTTGAAAAAGAAAGTGCTTTAGGCGGCGTAGCCAGAAGATTCTCCACTGGCTTCAGAGGAGAAGACATGAAGGCCTTTGTTGCTGGGCTAATCGAAAAGGTAAGCAACCATTCCAATGTCAAACTTCACGTAGGTGTGGGGATCAAAGATGTTGGTGGTTTCTTAGGTAACTTTACCACCACTTTAGAAAATGGCGAACAGATTGCCCATGGGGTTGCACTTCTGACCATTGGAGGTCAAGAATATAAGCCAAATGAATACCTATATGGCCAAGACGAGCGCGTCATGACTCAAATTGAAATGGACGAAGCTCTTTATAACCATGATGCTAAAGTGGAAAATGCTAAGAATTTTGTCTTCATTCAATGCGTTGGTTCGCGTACTGAAGAAAATCCTTATTGCAGCCGTACCTGTTGTACAAAATCAGTTAAGTTAGCACTTAAAGTTAAGAAGAAAAACCCAGGGGCAAATGTATTTGTTCTATACCGTGATATGAGAACTTACAGCTACTTTGAAGAGGACTATGAGGAAGCAAGACGAATTGGTATCATCTTTGTCCGTTATAGCGAGAATGCCAAGCCTGTTGTCAACAAGGAAGGGGATACCATCGTTGTAACCGTCACGGATCATGTCTTAGATCGTCCCCTTGAGATTGAAACAGATGTACTTTGCTTAGCTGCTGCTATTAAAGCACCAGCAGACGGCAAAAAACTCTCAAAATGGTTCAAAATTCCTTTAAATGCTGATGGTTTCTTCTTAGAGGCTCATATGAAATTACGCCCCGTTGACTTCAGTACAGACGGAGTGTTTATGGCTGGGATTGCACACAGCCCGAAAAACATGGAAGAAGTCATTGCCCAAGCTAAAGCTGCAGCAGGGCGTGCAGGTGTAGCCTTATCTAAGGATCAAGTAGAATCAGCGGGTCTAAATGCCTTTGTCAATAAACGCAAATGTACCGCTTGTGGAACCTGTGAAGCTGTTTGTTCAGCTAAAGCAATCACCGTTGATAAGGAAAATCGTGTAGCAGTCGTCAATGATGCCTTATGCAAAGGCTGTGGAGCTTGTGCTTCGAGTTGTCGTTGCGGAGCCTTAAGCCTCAGAGGATGTACTAATGAGCAAATTGTCGAGATGTTAAACTCCCTATAAAGTGTGGGCACCTAATAACTAGGGAAAGGTAGATGATTATGGGAGAAATTCAGGTAGATGCTGAAAATAAAAAGTATGAACCAAAAATAGCAGCTTTCTTGTGCAACTGGTGTAGTTATGCAGGAGCAGACTTAGCTGGTGTCGGTAGAGTACAGTATCCAGCAACCATTAGGACCATCAGAGTCCCATGTTCCGGCAGAATCAATCCTTTATATGTATTAAAAGCAATGGCAAATGGGGCAGATGGAGTCTTAGTATCCGGATGTCACCCAGGGGATTGCCACTACATTAGCGGCAACTATGTAGCACGAAGAAAATTTGCGCTTATTAAATCATTACTCAGCCATGTAGGTTTAGAGGAAGATCGAGTCAATTTCTCTTGGGTATCTGCAGCAGAAGGTATTCGTTTTGCCGAAGTCGTTAAAGGAGTTACCGAGCGTGTTAGTGCCCTTGGTCCTAATAATGGGATATTTAAAGTAGATGACGGGGGTGCAGCGGATGAATAATATCATAAACGAAATCCGAGAAAAGGCCCGTCAGTTGCTGGCCGAAGGCAAAGTAGATGTAGTCATTGGCTACGAAAAAGGATCCTTACCCCTTAAAGCGACTCCTTGCTTTGTTCATTCTCCTGAAGGGGTTGATTCCCTAATCTGGGATGAAACCTGTGAGAACAACTTAGCAGCTTATGCAGCCAAAACTCCCGGCAAAAAAGCCATTATCACAAAAGGCTGCGACAGTCGAGCTTTAGCAGTCCTTTTACAGGAAAATCAACTAGTGAGAGATGACTTGTTTATCATTGGAGTTTCCTGTTCAGGCGTAATCGACCAAAGAAACATCTTAGCTGAAGTAGGGGAAATCCTCGAAGCTAAGATTAGTGACGGAAAAATATCCGTTAAAGGGATGGAAGGGGACAAAGAGTATCTATTTGCTGAAGTAAAAGATGCTACCTGTCAGACCTGCCGTTACCCAAATCCAGTTATGGAGGATCTTCATATTGGAGAAACCATTGAAGTTGCTCAAGATGCTCCAGCCTTTGCAGATGTTGTAGCCTTGGAAGAAAAATCAGCAAGTGATCGCCAAGACTATTTCAAAGAGCAAATGAGCAAGTGCATCCGCTGTTATGCTTGTCGCAATGCTTGCCCATTATGCTATTGCCAAGAATGCTTTGTGGACTGTAACTCTCCAAGATGGTTAACTGGCGGAGTAAACCGTGCCGAAAATCTCTTCTTCCAAGCTGGACGTGTGCTACACTTAGCTGGTCGATGTGTTGATTGTGGTGCATGTACTCGTGCTTGTCCTCAAGGTGTTGACATCCGTGCCTTGAATCGTAAAATGACGAAAGATGTTTACGTCATGTATAACCATGAAGCCGGTATCGGTGAAGAGGGTAAACCTGCTCTTAATGAATATACAACAAATGATCCTGAACAGTTCTTGGTAAAGGAGTGAGGTGAAGATAATGAAGATAAGTAAAGAAAAATTTGGCCAGGCATTTGATGCATTAGTCCCTGAGTACCAAGTAATTGCTCCGGTTAGTGATGCTAACGGAATTGCTTTCAAAGGAGTCAAAAGCTTCTCTGAAGTCAAGCAAGATTATCTAAATTCTAAACTTCCTCCCAAAGCCTTCTTTTTCCCTCAACATGAGAAACTCATGTCCTATAAAAAAGAGGGTAAAGATGTAACCGTTAAGAGCGAACTCAAGGTTGAAGATACCATTTTATTTGGAATTCGACCATGTGATGCTAAAGGGATGCAACTCTTAGATATGGTCTTCAAAAATGATCAATATACGGACCCTTATTATTTTGAGCGACGTGACAAATCTGTGATCATCGGGCTGGCTTGTTCAAAGATTGCCCCAACTTGTTTTTGCTCCTCTTTCGGAATGTCTCCTGCCGGGAGTGAAGGATCAGATATCCTTCTCATCGATCTGGGAGATTCCTACGAAGTAGAAGTGATCACTGAAAAAGGGAAAGCCTTAGCTGCTCGTTTTGAAGCCCTCTCAGACCTTTCTGCAGAGGAGCAAGCCTTGGTTGACAAAATCAAGAGTGCAGAAACTGCCAGTAAGGTTGATGTCGCAAACACCACCAGCAAGCTTGACAAGATGTTTAACAGTCCTTTCTGGGACACTCTCCAAGAAAAATGCATAGGGTGTAATGTTTGTTCCTTCTCTTGTCCTACCTGTCATTGTTTCGATATTTCCGAGGAAGTGCGTAAAAACGAAGGTACCAGAGTTCGAACCTGGGATGCTTGTATGGCTCCATTATTTACCCTTCATGGTTCCGGTCATAACCCACGGGATAATAAAAAAGCCCGTTGGCGTCAACGGTTGATGCATAAGTTTAACTATTTTGTCCATAACAATGGGGCTATGGCGTGCGTAGGCTGTGGTCGCTGCATTAAGAGTTGCCCAGTTAACATGGATATCCGACAAGTCATTGATGGGGCTAACAAAGCGGAATTGGTGGTGGAATGATGCAACAGAATCCATATATCCCAATAACAATGAAGCTCGTGAAAAATTTAGTAGAAACTGAAGATAGACTGATCAATACCTTTACCTTAGAGTTTCTAAACAAACAAGATGAAGAAAACTTCAAATATATGCCTGGTCAGTTTGCAGAACTTAGCGCCTATGGTCATGGAGAAGCACCTTTTGGAATCGCAACCTCTCCAACCGAGCCTGGAATCCTAAAGTTTTCAGTTGCTAAAGTAGGATGCGTCTCTAATGCCCTGCACCTCTTAGAAGAAGGAACTATGGTAGGGGTTAGAGGGCCGATGGGTAATTACTATCCCTTAGAGAAGTTTAAAGGGAAAAACGTCGTTATTATCGGTGGAGGTTTTGCCTTTACAACCCTGCGTGCACTGGCAAAATATATGCTCGATGACAAACATAGGGGAGACTATGGTGATATTACGGTTATTTACGGTGCTAGAAACCCTGGCTTGTTGCTCTATAAAGAGGAATTAGCCGAGTGGGAAAACAATCCGAACATTAACCTGGTAACCACCATTGACCGACCTGCAGAAGGCTGGACTAAACACGTAGGCTTTATTCCTAGCATTACGGAACAAATTGCTCCTTCATCCGTGGATACCTATGCTGTTGTGTGCGGACCACCTGCTATGATTAAATTTACCTTACCCGTTCTAGAAAAGTTGAACTTTACTCCTGAGACTATTTACACATCCTTAGAAATGCGCATGAAGTGTGGTCTGGGTATTTGCGGACGTTGCAATATCGGAACAGAATATGTATGTAAAGATGGCCCGGTCTTCTCAATGGCTCAATTAAAAGAATTGCCTAATGAATATTAATCAAGTCGGAGGTGATAGTAAGAATGGCTGAACCCATTAGAGTTAGAGAATTTGATCCAACCCTGAGAGATGAAGTGGCTGGATTATTAAAAGGGTATGATTTTTCTAATTGCCTTACTTGCGGTATGTGTACCGCTGGGTGTAAGTATAGTGATTTGGTTGAGGATAATGACCCGCGTAAATTTATTCGCAAAATAGCCCTTGGAATGCGTGAAGAGGTTGAAAATGATCCTTTTGTCTGGAATTGCAATATGTGTGAACGCTGTACTGTAGAGTGCCCAATGGGTGTCAATATTGCAGCTATTACAAGAGCTTTCCGTGGAAAAACTCCAGTTCCTCCCGGACATTTACAAATCATTGCCGATGACCATGTAAGAACTGGTAACCAAATGGCTGTAGAACAAATAGATTATGATGAAACTCTGGAATGGCTTGAAGAGGAACTTCAGAAAGAAATGAACGATCCTACAGTTAAGATTCCCATTGACAAACAGGATGCTGACTTTTTGTTTGGCTTCAATGCTCGAGAAGTTAAACACTATCCTAATGAACTGCAGACAATTTTACACATTTTCACTGCTGCTAAAGTAAACTACACACTAAGCAGTAAGCGCTGGGACGCAACTAATATCTGTCTGTTCACAGGAAAGAACGATCAATTCCAAGAGATTACACGACCACTCTTTGAAGAGGTAGAGCGCCTCAATGCAAAAGAATTAGTCGTTACAGAATGTGGTCACGCTTTCCGCTCTTGTAGAATGTTTCAACGCACCTTCTGGAAAGGGAAACAGTTCCCCGTTCGTCATATAGTCGAGAAGTATGCAGAGTGGATCAAAGAAGGCAGACTAAAGCTCGATAAGAGTAAAAATCCTCTCCCAGTGACACTTCACGATCCTTGTAATACAGTTCGTAAAGAAGGAATTTATGAGCCACAACGCTATGTTATCAAACAGGTTGTGGAAGACTATCGCGAAATGAATCCTGAAGGCAAATACAACATTTGTTGTGGAGCTGGTGGTGGAGCGTTAGCCGTTGCTGCAACCAGACAGCAGCGTATGGCCAAAGCAAAACCTAAAGTAGATCAATTAGTGGCTACTGGAGCAAAAATTGGCTGTATCCCTTGTCACAACTGCATTGACCAGTTTAACGACATGAATAAGTTCTATAAACTCGGCATGAAAATGCATCACCTTAGTGTACTCATTGAAAATGCCTTGGTTCCCGATGAAGTACCTGAGAGTGCAGCAACAGAAGAATAAACCATAGATAAGCAGCTCTTCTAAAACCAACTTATCCTAAGTTTTAAGATTGATTATTAGATGAATTGGAAAGCCCCGTCAGCGGAAAAATAACCGCATGGTACGGGGCTTTTTTCTTACGTCTATGGTTTCGTTATATCATCCTATCTTAGGAGGTCTACCTCCGGTTAGAATGTCACTTTGGATTTAGAGATTCTTAAGATTATTATACAAGGTGTGTTAGAAAAGGTTATAATATATTGTAGTAACTACTAGGTCCTTAACGACTGATAAAACATGCAGATATAGTTAGATGTGGCATGTAATGAAAGCGAGCTAAAAGAATGGCAGTACAAATTTTAACTGATAGCACTAGCTACTTACAAGAGGGGATAAGAAAAGAACTAAATATTAGAATGGTTTCTTTAAATCTTTCTTTTGGAAATGACAGCATTAGGGAAATGGACATCGATAACAAAACATTTTACACAATGATGGCTGAGAAAGGAATTCCAACCTCTTCACAGCCCTCCGTAGGGGAAATGTATCAGGAAATGAAAAGTGCCGTTGAGATGGGGGATAGTCTATGCTGTATTTTCTTGTCTTCTGACATGAGTGGTACTTTATCAACGGCTCAAACTGTAAGAGATATGATTCTGGAGAAGTACGAGAATGCAAAGATCGAGATTATTGATTCCAGATCGAATTGCATGCAGTTAGGATTTGCTGTGGTTCTGGCGGCAAGAGCTGCAAAAGCTGGTAAGACACTTGAACAGGTCAAAGAAGCTGCTTTGGAAACAATTAAGAGAAGCCGGTTTTTATTTATTCCAGAGAATCTCGAATATTTAAAAAAAGGCGGTAGAATTGGTGGCGCAAGTGCATTAATCGGGAATCTATTTAAGATTATTCCGATTTTAACCGTCGAGGACGGTAAAACCAATGTATTAATGAAGGTTAGAACAAAAAAGAATGCTATTCTGGCTATGGTTGATAAGATGTTACAGGATATTAAAATCTATGGTGTGGGAGAGATTGTTGTTCTACATATTAATTGTCAAAATGAAGCAAACGATTTAGCAAAACTAATCACAGAAACGATAAATATACCAATAGATATCATGGATATTGGACCAGTTATCGGCTTACATGTCGGTCCAGGCGCAATTGCCATTGCTTATTATACAGAAAAGCCAATGAGAAAATGATATAATAGTTATGATCACGACACAGAAAGAGGTTAAGTTATTCATGATGTACCAATATAACGGCATAATATTTAAAAACGCTAATCCCAAACACGCTGATGGAACTAAAGCCTGGAGCCAAATATGTAGAATATGTGTCTCAAACTATAAAATTAAACGAAGTATGTTAGAGAATGTTTGAAGTGGAACTTGTGGTGTGCAGGGTTGTACACGTCAGGCCGCGTTTTATATTAATTTCGAAGATGGAGAATTAACCGAACTACCCGATTAAATTTATGCAACTTCTCAGACTCGTGTTATAATGGGTTATAGTACATTTTATAGGCTACTTCCCGGAGAATAATAAGAGTTACGGAGGGTTTAGCATGCCAAAACTTAATAAGATTCTTTGGTCTATAGGGATTTTATTTATTGTCAGCACAACATTGGTTTTTTCCTTTGGTATTCTTTTAATAGGTGCCGGATTGCTAAGTGTCTATGGACTTTATCGACATTTCTTCCCTAAAAAGAAACGCCCGCCTATCTACCATTCCAGATCACAGATGTTTACTTTCGGAGAAGTTATTGACCTCAAATCTGAAGTAGTTCACGAAACCATAGAGGTTAAGAGAATTGATAAGTAATGAATTCAAAGATAAGCCATCGCTTTAGCGGTGGCTACTTTTATTCTGTCAGAAAGCATAACTTTAGGGTCCCCTTTCATTCATGTCATCCTGAGGGCAGCGTAGGATCTAGATCCTTCAGTCGTCCTTCCTTCAGGATGACACAGTGCTTAAGTTGCTTTTATAGCAAAGACATGTAACGTAAAAAGACGCAAGTTTTTCTGTTATGAATTATGACCGAGCTTACCTACTGTCAGCCAACTTGTTCATGGAATATAATACCACATACCCATGGAAGGAGGACACAAGGTGATACGTGAAACTAAACGAGTTGACGAGATGAACTATTTTGAACTTATAGCCTGGCTAGGCATAGGAAGTTCTCATCCAGGGGGCTTTCCTGCCACGAAACAAAATCTAGATGTTATAGGTGTAAGACCTGAGGAATATTTGCTTGATGCCGGGTGTGGAAGCGGTCTAACAGCTTGCTATTTAGCGAAAACGATCGGATGTAAGATCATAGGTATTGACATTAATCCTCATATGATTGAAAAAGCACGTCTCAGGGCTGAAAAAGAGGGTGTTTCTCATTTAGTCGACTTTAGGGCAGCAGATGTCTATGAACTGCCTTTTGAAGATAACCACTTCGATGTGGTCTTAGCCGAATCTATAACCGTTTTTTTAGATAAAGAAAAAGTGTATCAAGAATTCTATAGAGTATTAAAGCCTGAGGGCAGAGTTGCCGATCTTGAAATGGCACTATTAAAAGATTTGCCTGTTATCGTAAGGCGCCAAATGGAGGAGTGTTTTGGCTTAGGAACAAACCCATTATCCTTCGAAGAATGGGGCAATGCATTAGCCCAAGCTGGTTTTCAAAATGTAGAGATTAAGAATCCTCAACCCTTAAGAGACAATAGCAACGTTGTTCTAAATGAACTCAAGAAAGACTGGGTACTGGTTAAAGACCTCATGAATAAACTCCATAGGCAACCGCGATTACTACCCAGATTACAAAAAAACGCTTCGTTTATGAAGAGAAACCGTAGTTACTATGGATTTGGCCTTATTTATGGGCGAAAACCCCTTCCTAGCCCTCCCGTAAAATTGGGCTTCAAAGATTGGGTGCGAAACGTTATATTCCGAAGAAAGCCTAAGAAATTTAACTAATATGACATGAATGTATTTAATTTACAATATTTGCTAATCCTATTAAAGAACTATAGGAGGTAGCAAATTGACCATGTCTAGCGGAATACAAACTATTTACTTTAATCGCTGTTTTTCTTCGACACCCAAAATTATTCAACGGTTTCTAACTAGTAACCCCTCAAATTTTAAGATATATATATCACATGTTTGTCCAAATAACGATCTACAGGAAGTGGCAGATTATTTTGAGGTAGAGCCATCTGTTAATGGAAGAGACTATGTTGATTACTGCTTAGATTTCTGTTTTAAGCACGGTGTTAACTTATTTGTGCCCAGGTATAACGTTACCACATTAATTGAATACAAGGAACAATTTGACCGTCTCGGGGTAAAAGTAATGTTTGTTGGGGATAGTGAAACGTATCAACTTCTAGATAACAAACTAAAAACTTATGAGGCGCTAGAAGGGGCTAACCTTGTAGCTATTCCAAAAGCGTTCAGAATTGAGAACATTAAGGACTTTGAAAATGCCTATAATCTAATAACTAGGATAGGTAGTAGTGTTTGTTTAAAACCTATCTCTGGAATTGGCGGAGATGGTTTTAAACGAATTTTAGACGATATGACAGAAATCGATGAGCTTAATAAAACAACGAATTCAACGATTTCGTTAGCTAGGATTAACCGGATATTAGAGCACTCGAATATTGTAGAACCCTTTATGGTTATGGAATATCTTGAAGGGGACGAATATAGTATTGATTGCTTAGGGAATAATGGTGAGCTTGTTGTTGCCGTCCCTAGAAAAAAAGCAGATCTTTATCGCCAAACTATTGAGTATCGAGAGGATTTAATTGCTATAGCTCAAAGATTAACTAAGGAGTTTTCATTAAGCTACTTGTATAATATTCAAGTAAAGTATCACAAAGGTGCAGCTCATCTCATTGAAATTAATACCCGGATGTCCGCGGGGATTCATAAATCCTGTTTTACTGGTGTAAACTTTTTAGATCTTGCTATTAAACAACTAATGGGGGAGAGCATTAAAACTCCAGATACTATTGATTGGAGTTTACAGATACGCACGATTGAGAATTACGAGCTCACGCACATAAATATGTGAACTCGTTGGATAATCCATATTTAAACGATGATCTGTATTTTAACATCGAGGCCTAGCAAGCCTATTAATAATAAGCCGAGAAAGATTAATCATAATCTTTCTCGGCTTTTATTAATATAGTTGATTTATTATTTGGTAAAAAGTAAATAAATCGTTCTAATCAGCTTTTCATTATGCTATTATGGACTTATGATGTTGAAAAAACCGCATTGATTTAACAATACGGTCGTTCATTTATCTAAGTTAATAAATTTTCATATGGTGCCGATGACCGGAATCGAACCGGTACGGATGTTAAGTCCGCGGGATTTTAAGTCCCGTGCGTCTGCCAGTTACGCCACATCGGCTAATTAAATGGAGGCGGCACTCAGATTTGAACTGAGGAATAGAGGTTTTGCAGACCTCTGCCTTACCACTTGGCTATGCCGCCACGAAAATGATAATGGAGCGGGTGATGAGAATCGAACTCACGTAGCTAGCTTGGAAGGCTAGTGCTCTACCATTGAGCTACACCCGCAAAATCGTAGTTCGAGGTTATTAAGATGGTGCGGAAGACGGGACTTGAACCCGTACGGAGTTACCCACACGCCCCTCAAACGTGCGCGTCTGCCAATTACGCCACTCCCGCATTTGCTGGAGCCATTGACCGGGATTGAACCGGTGACCTTATCCTTACCAAGGATACGCTCTACCAACTGAGCTACAACGGCATTCTGGGGTCAAATTTTGTGGTGCGCTCGGAGAGATTCGAACTCCCGGCCTTCTGATTCGTAGTCAGACGCTCTATCCAGCTGGGCTACGAGCGCATATTTAGTGGGGCAAATCGTTGGTGGGCCATCCGCGACTCGAACGCGGGACACCCTGATTAAAAGTCAGGTGCTCTAGCCGACTGAGCTAATGGCCCATAATGGCTGGGGTGGGAGGATTCGAACCTCCGAATGCCAGAGTCAAAGTCTGGTGCCTTACCGCTTGGCGACACCCCAATATCGAAGTGTAATGTTCGATATTCGATGTTCGAACAGTGAATATGGTGGGCAGGGATGGATTCGAACCATCGTACCTCGCGGAACAGATTTACAGTCTGTCGCCTTTAACCACTCGGCCACCTACCCATGATAAAATTGATAGTATTAAATGGCGACCCCGATCGGACTTGAACCGACGATCTCCTGCGTGACAGGCAGGCATGTTAACCACTACACCACGGGGCCGAGTTTGGTGGGCGATGACAGGCTCGAACTGCCGACATCCTGCTTGTAAGGCAGGCGCTCTACCAACTGAGCTAATCACCCGGAACAAGACGATTATTAGTATACACAAAAATGCGCCAAAGGTCAACGATAATTTCTACCAATTCTTTCATAAATTTACATATACTCGGTTAAATGGGGGAAGTATGAGTTGAAACCACAACAGACTGGAATAATCAAGATTCACATAGCCGTTTTTTTATTTGGTTTATCAGGACTCTTTGGAAAACTCCTTGTATTACCAGCTATGAGTATCGTCCTAGGCAGAGTTTTCTTTTCAAGTATCTTATTGCTATTGATCCTGCTCTTCCTCAAAAAGGATTTCAAGCTAAAACACCAAAGGGATTATTTTTATTTATTTGTGATGGGTGTCGTTTTAGCTGCCCACTGGAGTACCTTTTTTAAATCCATACAAGTGTCTACAGTTGCTATAGGATTACTCACATTTTCTACATTTCCCGTATTTGTTACTTTTATGGAACCGTATTTCTTCAAGGAAAAAATAAAGATAACTGATATTGTTATAGCAATTATTACTTTCTTCGGTGTATTTTTAGTAATTCCTAAGTTTGAATTAGGTAATAATTTAACCCAGGGAGTCCTATGGGGAATCATGTCTGGCTTTACTTACGCAATTCTATCACTGCTAAATCGGAAGTACGTAAAAGAATATTCGGGCTTAGTCATTGCATTTTATGAACAGCTTGTAGCAACAATAGTCTTAATGCCTTTTGTATTGATTCAAAAACCCAGCCTTCAAACAAATGATATACTGTTACTTATCCTATTGGGTACGGTATTCACTGGTATCTCTCATTCACTATTCATTAGTGGTTTGCAGTACATCAAAACACAAACTGCAGGTATTTTATCCAGTCTTGAGCCCGTTTATGGTATTCTTTTCGCTGCCTTTTTAATACAAGAAATACCATCATTCAAAGAAATTTTAGGCGGACTTATTATTTTGAGTATGGTTCTGTATTCATCCTTCTGCCGCAAGCAAACCTAACTCTCTTTTTGTACGTTCTGCCATTTGTTTAAGAATCCGATCTCTATCAGTATTGTATAATGGCCCATAAAAAACGATCCCGTACTTTGATAACATTTTCGCTTCTATAGCTCGTCGAGTACGTCCTTCTTCAGGGACATAAAGCGATTTTCTTTTAGCTTTGTGGAACTTCTGGTGATGAGCCTCATCAATAAACACTGCAAGGTTTGCAGTTCTTTCATCGTCGTTGATCTCATTTAAATGATGCACGATTTCCGTTGCCTTTAACTTTCTTTCTAAATATCTCTCGATTATTAACCTTGAGATCTCAGTTGTCTTGGTATCACTAAAAACGCCATTTTTCATTGGAGACTCCTTTCAAGTGTTACCAAACAAAAACAAGCAACAACTATTAGGATAAAGCATGAGTTCATCCTACTAGTCAAGTTGCCCTGATTTCTAAGGTAATTATTGATTTGATTTATTCACATATTTAGTATACTATAAATTGTTAATAATCACAACAGCATTGTGACTATTCGATAAAACATTATGAATGGTGAAGGTCGTATGATTAATTATAAAAAAGTAGAAATAACCGATAAAAAATGGATGGAACCTTTAATTACTGCCGCAGACATGCCCGGATGTCATCAAAACTTTACCAATATTTTTGCATGGTCCGAGATTTATAAATATAGGGTAGCCCAAGTAAATAATTACCTGGTACTTAAAGGTCTTTTTGATAATCTTTCCTATTATTTTTACCCAGCAGGTTTTGGTGACATTAAAAGAGTCATTGAAATAATGAAAGAAGACGCTGCTCATTGTGGTCATGATTTTGTTATAACTGGAGTATCCCCTGAGGATATGGTTATTCTCAGGAGCTTGTATCCAGACAATTTCGAGTATCAAGAAATGCGTTACGGTTTTGATTATGTTTATCTTTTGGAAAAGCTTGTAACTTTAGCTGGGAATAAACTGCATTCGAAGCGCAACCATATCAACCGATTCAAGCAAAATAATTCTTGGAGTTTTGAAGAGATCACACCTGAAAATTTAGGCGAGTGCTGGGAAATGAATATCGAATGGTGCAAAGCACATGGTTCTAATGACCGAGACGAGCTTGCCAAGGAAAACTGTGCTGTCCGCAGGTGCTTTGATCATTTCGCTAAACTGGGTTTAGAGGGTGGACTCATTCGGGTAAACGACCAAGTAATTGCCTATACAATGGGAGAAAAACTCAATTCAAACACCTATGTTATTCATATTGAAAAGGCGTTTGGTGAGATACAGGGAGCTTATCAAATGATTAATCGCGAATTTGCAGCCTATATCCAAAAGAATCATCCTCAAATGATTTATGTCAATCGTGAAGAGGACATGGGTTTAGAGGGACTGAGAAAAGCAAAATTGTCTTACCGACCCGACAAAATGGAGGAAAAATATATTGCTCGATATTTTGAAGTTTAAAGGCAGCCAGAATTTTTAGGGGGCTTGGCAAGGAGAGGTTAGATGAAGGAATGCAGATTGGCAAAAGAAGGGGAGACAAATCCTCAAAAATTACTTTGGAGGCATTGCTTCGGAGATAGCGAATCCTATATAGATTTTCACTTTGCCCACAGAAACAAAAAGGATAAAACGGTCATTTTGCTTGATGATGAAGAGATTGCAGCAATGCTTACAATGATACCAGTCAAAACGGTAACACCTAAAATACTAAGCATTGATACAGTCATGTTTTATGCTATCGCAACACATCCGGATTATCAAAACAAAGGGTATGCCACTCAACTCATGGATTTTAGTAACCAATACCTTAGAGAGAACGACAAGCACCTTTCAGTTCTTGTACCAGCCTCAAAAAAGCTTTTTGGGTTTTATAACAAACAAGGATATTCTGATGGATTTTATATCAGAGAGACCCAACTGACTCGTAAGGCGATCAATAACCTGCCAATATGCAAATCCTCCAAATTCACAATCTCCGCTATTTCTCCTAAAGAGTATAACCAGAGGAGAAATAATCAACTAGAAGGTAGGCTTTATGTAGCGTATGCTGACGAGGACATAGCTTACCAGAAAAAGCTGTCACAGCTCTCTGGTGCAGATATCTATGGCATAGAGAGTTTAGAAGTACAAGGTTGTGTCGTAATCGAACGAGTAAATTTGGATAAAGTATTGATCAAAGAAATCCTACTTCCCGCACAGGCTATTAATGGTGCTATCAAAGAGATTTCTAACCAACTGTATGCACTGGAATATATTTTACGAATGCCTGCCTATTTAGGTGAGCATTTAGAAGGTTCCATCCGCCCTTTTGGTATGATCAGAGGACATAGAGAGATTGAATTAGAGATTACACCTGAATCTTTAGGCTATCTAGGATTGGCCTTTGACTAGAATAAGAATGTTTTCAAAGGTTTTGGTTAAATTAAACTAGGGAATAGATCTCAAAGGGAGGGTAATTTAGTGGATAAATTGGACAAAATACTCGATGCTCAAGAAAAAGCCGAACAGAATAAAAAGCATCAAGGTAAAGGAAATCCAGCAAATAAGTTGCCCAATAAGCAACATAGTACCAATAAATAGTCCTTCCTCAACCATGATCTCAAAGATCATGGTCCTTTTTTGCCAAGTTAGTTGTAATTCCACGAGTTTACTAATATAATTTTAATCTAAAATAAAATAATGGAGCGTAAGATAAATGAACATAGCTTTTTTTCTTGTACCTAAAAAGAACATTATTTTTCTTAAAGAAAATGCAACCATGCGTCAAGCCTTAGAGCGGATGGAGTATCATAGTTATTCAGCAGTCCCTCTAATTGATGATGAGGGAAAATACGTTGGAACGATTACTGAAGGAGATTTACTATGGAAGCTCAAGAATACACCAGGGTTAACCTTTCAAAATACAGAGGATATTGTTCTAAGTGAAGTCGAACAACATGTTCAGAATTTGCCGGTAACGATTGATGCCCAGATGGAGGATTTGATTACAAGAGCGGTGGTTCAAAATTTTGTGCCTGTTGTAGACGATCAACAGATTTTTATTGGAATCGTACGTCGACGGGAAATGATTGAATATTGCTCTAAACTTTTAATTGAACGTAGAACTGAGTCAACGAACGATTAGGTTGAACGATTGGCTTAGGAACCTTGGTAAGTTGACATTCAACTAAATGCGAATCCTTGATAGGTACCAAAATTCTTGTTATACTAAGAATGGCAATGTTGCTAAAATAATGTAAATGAGGACGTAACTAAATGACAACACTTCTTATGATTTCAAGAGGCTTATTACTTGCTTGTGTACTATTTTATATTTACTACTTTATCCGCAGGAAACGTCAAAATAACGTGATTAAGATGTGGATTATCATTGTCGTGGGATTACTTGCCGGCGTAGTTGGGAAACTGATCGAAGTAAATCTTGGTTATTCAACTTGGAGCTCTATACAAATAAGTGTTCTTTTTTCAATTGCTTTGATGGGCTATAGCGCATGGAAATTGTCTTTAGAACTAAAAAACCGACGTCAGTAACGCAGTGAAACAGGGGGACAGGTACAGTGTTTTAAAACACTGTACCTGTCCCCCTGTTTCATTTTTCTTTGCTTAATCCATCGAGTTTGAGTGACTATTGATTTCAGGAACCGATTGATCAAAGTAATCCTTTAATCTTCTTGGTCCCGCCAAGACTTCTCTGCCGATGAACAATGTACCATCATCTTTTGTTTTAACATTCCATTTGACAAGTGTAATGTTTCCATCTGCAATTTCGATACCTGTTATACACCGAGGGTGGATACTGCTCCCATCATTAAAATATAAGGGTTCACCTACTTCAGGAAACATAGGTCTATGGGTATGTCCTGCAATAAGCATATGTTTTTCTTGCATTACCCATTCAGTCAACTTTCGTTCCACGGCATCTTTTTTTTCGTAATTCTTTGCTGTACTGGTCGGGTCATTTACTCCAAATAACTCCAGTGGTCTCCACAAATACCGAACTAGAAATCTTGTTAGTCTCCACATATCATAATCAATAAAACTTGCCTGATGCCCGTGAATCAAGAGAATTTTATCATTTGTTACTCTATGCTTTAGTATTAATCCTTCATGAATCTTAATATTTTTAAATAATGGAATATACTTATTTTCTCTTTCATCATAGTATTGATACATATTGTTAACTACAAATTTTTCGTTTCTTTTGGCCATATCATGATTTCCAAAAATAAAGTAGAGACGACCATCATTGTAGAATTTAGATAGCAGCCAGAAAGCATTGCTATGCACATATACAATGTCGGAAAGATTTTTGTTCTCCCAAAGTTCATCACCATCACCAATCTCTATATAGGTATAATTTTCATTATAGTAATGATTTAAAGCTGCGAAATAGAGATTTTGGTTCTTTGAAAAATCATCCGCCCAGCTTCCGTCACCTCTATGAACGTCACTCATCAAAATAATTCTGGAGGAGTCGTCAAACAGAATTTCATCCGCTGCTTCAAAGACTTTAGAAATACGTTTTAACTTATTCATCTCTAGCCTCCTACAGAAACATTTTGAGATTCCTTACACATGCATGAATCAGTTTCTCTTAACTAATATATTGGTGTAATAGAAAAAGGGTGCTTTCACAGCACCCTGGAATTTTATGACACATAAATTATAATTCATTAAAATTTATTATCATCGACAAATTCGAACTCGTGTTCATTTTCAATGATTGGTATATCATCGATAGAATCACATTGATCCTCAACTTCCACTACTTCAACAGAGTTAGTCTTTGTTAAGGCTCCATTCTGAATCTCATGTACTAGTGTCTTAAAGTTACTAACTAATTTTTGTCCATTTTGAACCCAACTCTTACCAGTATCAACCGTTGATTGAGTTCTTTCCTCAACATTTTGCCAAGCAACTTGGGCTTTGTCTTTAATTACTACGGCTTTGTCGCCCAGATGATGAGCCTGTTCTACAATATCTTGACGCAATTCATGTCCGCTTTTTGGAGCAAGCATTAAGCCCAACACTCCACCAACAAGACTTCCAAACATCGCAGCCTTAATGACTTTCTTTTTTTGATTTTTCTCCACTTCATGCCACTCCCTCTAATAGTTAGTTTTAAGACTATCTCCATTACCTAGAAGACATATTGAGGTACAGACTAATTTTTATTGGAAACTTCCTGGCACTCAGATCCCATGGTTAGTTTATGAAATAAACGCTTCTAGGCATTGGTATTCTATGTACATAAGTAGTGTATGATCGTTTTTGTTAACAGGTTCGTAAAAAGAGAAAAAAATATATTACTATGCCCCATGGTCGCTTAAGCAACGACCAATACATCACGTTCGATTTGAAATAAAGGGAAATTTGCATTGTGTCGAGAATTACTTCCTGTGCCTATATGGAGTCTGAGATTAAGTGTTTAAGTCTCAAAAAGGAGTACATATGGATAACTATTCAACAAAAACCGTGGGTAAAAGAATCAATGGATTAGAATTAAAAATTCTGGATATTAACGAAAAGGAAGTAGGCATTCATATACCTTATACATCATTGGGTAAACTTGATAAGAAGCAGCTTAAATTAAACTGCTTCAACTTATAGCTGGACATTAACTCACTACGAACCGAATGAAGACCATAACAGAACCATAACAATACCTTATTAAGTCTGCCATACTGTAACAACTATACCAGACAAGGAGGCTACTGCCTGTGAACGTTGCCCTGGATTGTATCCCTTGCTATATAAAGCAATCGCTTAATACTTTAGCACAAACTGAAATCCACGAGGAAAAAGCTCGAGAAATAATATATCAAACTCTGGCACTGTTTCCTCAATTAGACCCTCATGCAACACCGGCAGAAAACTCGACCATTGTTCTTAGAAAGGTCAACGAGTTGTTGGGAGTGGAGGATCCATTCCAAAGTGCTAAGAAGGAGTCCAATGAATTGGCTCTTAAACTCCTGCCGCAGTTAAAGGAGAAGATTAGCCAAAGTACAGATCCACTACTCATGTCTCTGCAGATAGCAGTTGCCGGTAATATTATCGATATGGGCATCTTGAAAGATTTTGATGTTGAGGAGAGCATAAGGGAGGCTCTGGCAAAGAAGTTTGCCAGGGATGATTACGCATTTTTCCAGGAACAACTCAAAAAATCCCGGGAACTATTAATTCTCGGGGATAACAGCGGTGAAATTGTATTTGATAAGTTATTAGCTGAGCAACTGTCAAAACTCGGAATGAAGGTAACCTATGCTGTTAAGGACCGACCAATTTTGAATGACGCCACGCTGGAAGATGCGGCTTATGTAGGAATGACCGAGCATATACGAGTCATCACGAATGGAAGCGGTTTTTTAGGCACTGTCCTTAAAGACTGTTCGGAAGAATTTAAGCAAACCTTTGAAAAGGCTGACTTAGTGATCAGTAAAGGGCAGGCCAATTATGAATCGTTAGAAGCACTAGGCAAAGAGGACCGCAGGCTGTATTTCTTGTTGAGAGCCAAGTGTGAGATTGTAGCGGGAAATTTAGGAGTTCAGCTTGGTGAAATGGTATTTTGCTGCAGTTAGAAGTGCTTTATCGTGACCAAAGGGTGAAAATCAAGTATATGAAAAATTGTAGAGGTTGGTAGAAATTAGAATGGACGTAACAATTAGAAAAGCAGTTATAAGTGATTATGAAAGTTTGTGTGAAATTTACGTCGAAATTGATGAGCAACACAGGATCAATCATCCTGAACTTTTCATTAAACCTGATGAATACGCAAGGGCAAAAGAATATATTCAAGAAATGATCAATGATAGTAACAAGGCTCTCTTTGTTGCAGATGTTGATTCGAAAGTTGTCGCTTTTGCAGAATGCTACATTCAACAGTCGTCTAACTTTCCCGTTATTAAGAAAAGGGAATGGGTACAGCTAGATGGTATCGCAGTGAAAAAAGAGTATCAAAATCGTCATATAGGTTCACTGCTCTTAGAGAAAATAACTGAATGGGCTAACAGTAAGGATATACAGAGAATTGAATTAAAAGTCTATTCATTTAATAAGAATGCCGAAGACTTCTATTCAGAAAAGGGTTTTCAAGTCTTAAGTAAAGTTATGTATATGGATTTGTAACCTTTAATGGACGACAACACAGATTAGTTCGTTTATGACGAATTAATCTGTGTTTTTATTATGTCCAGGTTCGGTTTAAACCTAAGGTAGGAATTGTTTCGAGGTGATATTGACATATGTTTTAAATGGAGTATACTGAGAGTATATCGGGCATATGCCTGTAACGTTGGTTACATATCGTGACAAGAGGCGATGAAATTCGGTTAATCGGAGGCTCCATAGGAGTTGCCAGCAGAGGATTGGGAAAAGCTTCTCAAACTTAGTAAAGAGATTATGAAGAAAAGAATTGTCGAGTCAATAATTATTTAATATCGGAGGGGATCGTAGATGAAAGAACCGATCAGAGTTAAAAGTTTAGATCCAACCTTACGTGATGAAATTGCAGAATTATTACATGGCTACGATTTTTCTAATTGCCTTACATGTGGGATGTGTACGGCTGGTTGTATTTACAGTGATCTACATGAGGATCAAGATCCTCGTAAATTCTTACGTAAAGTCATTCTAGGTATGAGAGAAGAAGCTGAAAACGATCCCTTTATCTGGAATTGTACAATGTGTAATCGATGTACAGTGGAATGCCCAATGGGTGTGAATATAAATGCAATCACTAGAGCCTTTCGAGGAAAAGTTGCTATGCCGCCTGGTCATTTGCAAGTTATTGCGGACGATCATATCCGGACTGGTAACCAGATGGGTGTGGAACAAATGGATTATGAAGAGACCTTACAATGGATCGAAGAAATGATGCAGGAAGATCTGAAAGACCCCACATACAAGATTCCTTTAGATGTTCCTAATGCAGATTTCTTCTTTGGCTTCAATGCACGAGAGATCAAACATTATCCAGCCGATCTGCAAAGCATTCTAAATGTCTTTCACGCAGCCAAAGCAAACTTCACCATCAGCTCAAAGCGCTGGGATGCTACTAATATCTGCTTGTTCACAGGTAAAAATGATGAATTCGATGCAATTTCTCGTCCAATGTTTGAAGAAGCAGCACGACTAAACCCTAAGGAAATTATTGTTACTGAATGTGGCCATGCTTTTCGATCGACTAGAGTGTTTGCCCGGGATTACTGGAAAGGAAAACAAATCCCTGTTCGCCATATAGTTGAGCTATACGCCGATTGGATAAAAGACGGAACCCTAAAACTAGATAAAACCAGGAATACAATCCCAGTAACTCTGCATGATCCTTGTAATACTGTTCGCAAAGAAGGTATTATTGAACCCCAGCGTTATGTATTGAATAATACCGTTATGGATTTTCGTGAAATGTATCCTAATAGGGAGTATAACCTTTGTTGTGGAGCAGGTGGGGGAGCAGGTGCCGTAGCTTCAACGAAAGCAATGCGTATGGTTAAAGCCAAACCTAAAGTTGATCAATTAGTAGCTACTGGCGCAAAAATTGGCTGTATCCCTTGCCATAACTGTATGGACCAATTTGTTGACATGAATAAGCATTACAAACTTGGCATGAAAATGATGCATCTCACTGCATTGATAGAGATTGCCTTAGGTTTAGTGGATGAGAATAAGCAATTTTCCCACTGAGTACCAAACAAGAGGAATTATTTACAAATCATGTTAAACGATGCTATTCCTAATAATCGTTGTATTTTTTAATGATCTATTGTAATATAAATACAGTAACTAAGATTGGAGATGAAAAGATGCGTAATTTTTCTTGCTAATATATAGAGCATAGCGAGGGTACAGGAATGGTGTAGAAACCGCTTGTTTTTTGTTGTGCTTATGCAAGAAAGTTACTATCTCTTTTCACTCAAATAATACATCCTTACCATACCCTATAGGGGTCTGGCTTTGCTGTGTATTTGCGAGCTGCAAGAATTAACTTTCTTACAGCTCATATTTTTATACAGGAGGATAAAGTATGTCTCTAATTGATGTTACAAATCTGACCTTTGCTTATGATGGAAGTTACGATAACATATTTGAAAACGTGAGCTTTCAAATAGATACGGATTGGAAACTGGGTTTTACGGGAAGAAACGGGAGAGGTAAAACGACTTTTCTTAACTTATTGCTTAATAAATATGAATACAGTGGTAATATTTCTGCAAATGTAAGTTTTGAGTATTTTCCTTACAATGTCAACAAGAGGGATAATACAATAGATGTAATCTGCAACATTTTTCCGGACTATCTTCACTGGAAATTGATGCGTGAGCTGTCAATGCTCGAAGTTTCCGAAGATATTTTATACCGTCCTTTTGTTTCATTATCCCATGGAGAACAAACAAAAGTGTTACTCGCTGCGTTGTTTCTTAAGGAAAATAGTTTTCTCTTGATCGACGAGCCAACTAATCATCTTGATATGACGGCGAGAAAACTTGTTAGTGACTATCTCAAAACCAAAAGTGGTTTTATTCTGGTATCACATGACAGATCCTTTCTAGATAACTGTGTTGACCATATTCTTTCAATTAATAAGACCAATATAGAAATTCAAAAAGGCAATTTTTCCAGTTGGTGGGAAAATAAAAAAAGACTGGACAATTTTGAGCTCGCTGAAAACGATAAACTTAGAAAAGATATTAGTCGCTTGTCGGATTCAGCTAAACGGACGAACACATGGTCACACGAAGTTGAAAAGACAAAGAAGGGAACAACAAATTCGGGGTCGAAGCTGGATAAAGGTTATATTGGCCATAAAGCCGCTAAAATGATGAAACGTTCTAAATCAATCGAAACTCGTCGACAATCTGCTATTGATGAAAAGTCTAAACTCCTTAAAAACATCGAAGACTCCGACAGTCTGAAGATTTCTCAAATTGCTTATCATAAAAACCGTCTTAGTGAACTTGAAAATGTTTCAATATTTTACAATGAGAAGATAGTTTGCAAAGATATAGCTTTTACTATTGATCAAGGTGACCGCATCGCGCTTATGGGTAAAAACGGCTCAGGAAAATCAAGTATTATTAAACTTATCTGTGATGAGAATATAGCCTATACAGGGACTTTTAGGAAAGGGAGACAGCTTAAAATATCCTATGTTTCACAGGAAACATCCCATCTTCAGGGGAATTTGACTGACTATGCTTCAAGTAAGGGGATTGATGAAACCCTTCTTAAAACCATTCTAAGAAAGCTTGGGTTTTCCAGAGTTCAATTTGAAAAGGATATCTCAACTTTTAGTGGTGGACAAAAGAAGAAAGTGTTAATAGCCAATAGTTTATGCGAACAAGCACATCTGTATATATGGGATGAACCACTTAACTATATTGATGTACTTTCACGTATACAAATCGAAGAGCTTCTGCTTAAATACCAACCAACCATCTTGTTTGTAGAGCATGATAGGACATTCAGCGAGAATATCGCCACAAAGTTCGTTAAGACCTGATTGACCTGCCCTATTTATCCACTACTTTTCTTATATTAGACAGGCAACCTAAAAGTTGTTTAGTGGGATGTTCTTAAATTATTAATTGATTTCTTAACACTAAAGAAAAGTCATATAAATGACACACTATTTGTCATTTATATGACAAACTATCTGCTATGTTTTATATAAACTAGTAAACATATAGAATAACTATGTTTTTGCGCTTACATAAGCTCTAACAGTATATAGGGACTATGGAGCGTTACAAAGCTTAAATTGTTCACTACTCTCACAGGAGATAAAACTGAGTATTATGGGGTGTTGACTGGAAGAAAGTCTGCATCCCTTTTTAAACTTAGGTTCTATTTTCAAAATGATTTATCTCGTGCTACACTAAGAGTGGATACAAGTATTAATTATCGACTTTTATTAATTATGGGGGCTAAGTGTTGAACAATAACTCAATCCCTTGGTGGATGCGCCTTAAAGTACATTTTCTATTATTTGGAGTCACTATGTCCATTCTGCCTCTGTTTCTTCTTGGTAACTTAGGTTTTACATCTGTGCGACATAATCTACAAAAGAATATTTATGAACAAGACTTTGAGCAAGTAACAATCATTGCCAATGAAATACGAGACTTCATCAACCATGTTGAGAACAGTTTAACACTTACAAAGGCGACTAGTGCCAACGCTCTAGTTGGTAAAGATGAAACTTCACGTCAAATTATTTTAGAAATACTTTTACAAAAAGAGTCTTTTATCGAAGAAATTAGAGTTATGGATGAGAGTTTTAATGTCATTGGTCAGATATCTCGCCAAGAGGGGATTTCTCCTTATACATCTGCTGACAGAATTGAGCCCCCGATATTTACTGATAAATTCTCTGTTTTGAGTGATGTAGTCTTTTCCACTGACAGACGCCCGGCGATCTATATGACTACAATAGTTCATGACCCTCTTACAATGAACAGAATTGGTTATTTACAAGCTAAGATTGACTTACAAAGCATCATCAGTCGATATGTTAATATTCGGATGGGTGAGGGAGAGTATGTATTCTTAGTTGATCAGAAGGGGAATTTAATTGGACACACAAACTTTAATTTTGGATTAGATTATAAGAAAATTCGTCAACATTCTGCAGTGGAAAGTTATTTAGACGGGGCGGGGTTTTCACAGGGAAGTGAGTATAAAAATCTTGACGGCGTTTCCGTTATAGGTGCGTTTACTTCCGTGGGTACTCCGAATTGGGCAGTTTTTATTGAACAGCCTGTCCAAGAAGCTAATAAACCGATTTTTGAGTTTGCTTTTCAACTCATCGTAATCGCCTTTTTGATCATGGTCCTAGTCATGATATTAAGTATTGCCTTTGGTTTGAAAGTTGTTTATCCGATTGAAAATCTCGAGAAACAAGTTAGACGAATTATTTCGACTGGAGATTTAGAGTCCCATATACCCATTGAGAGTTGGGATGAAATTGGAAGGCTAGTCAAATCTTTTAACCAGTTGTTAAATTCATTAGATCAAATGAATGAAAACCTAAAAGATGAAAAGGAACTGTTGGCCACAGTCGTAGATGGAGTAGGCGCGGGAATGGTTCTTCTAAATACTGATAAGCAGATTATATGGTGGAATACGAAGTTCGCTGAGTGGTTTGGATATCATTTAGAGAATCTCCCTTGTGATCAAGTTGTAAAAGGGGAAGGGATGGAGGGCGTTTACAATGAAAAAGGGCGTAATATATGTACCGTTTGTGTAAACGAGGAACGACGACATTTCCGTCAGATGTTATATGAGTTATCATTAGATAATCCAGAGAGTGCAGCATACCTTTTACTCCTTGATGATGTTACCCAAGAGGTGGAAATGGAAGCTCGTATAATTGAGACGGATAAAATGGCGGCCATTGGACTTTTGGCCTCGGGAGTGGCTCACGAGATTAATAACCCATTAGCGATCATTGCAGCTCATAGTGAAGATTTGCTGGACCGCTTGAATGAGGAAGAGGTCAGTCCGACTCAAGAGGAAATCAAATCAGTTTTCAAAATCGTCTTAGGGCAAATCGATCGATGTAAACAGATTACGGGCCGCTTACTTGGTTTCGCTCGTCAACACATCAGGGGTAGTAACCTCATTGATATAGGTGTTGTCAGCGTCCAGACACTAGGTCTTTTAGAACATAAGACTAAACAAAAGCAGATTAGATTTGATCTCCAGATAGAAAATAATCTATTTATCTTAGGTAACGAGAATGAGTGGCAACAAGTGGTACTAAATCTGATTAACAATGCTTTGGATGCCTCCTCTGAGGGAAAAGTTATCGAAGTGAAAGGGTATCGCGAAGGTGAAAAAATCTATTTTATTGTAAAAGATTATGGAGAGGGAATTTCTCAAATCAATCTCAAAAAGGCTTTCGATCCCTTTTTTACAACGAAGTCTGTGGGACAAGGAACAGGTTTAGGTTTGTATGTAAGTTACGGAATTGTACAGAAGATGCAAGGCGAGATGACCTTGGAAAGCACTGAAGGCGAAGGGACATGTGTGAAGATAACCTTAACTCCTCATAACGGATAAGATTCTAGCAGATAAACAAAAGCCACATATTTGGTGCAATATTTATGCACCTTGTATAACGGAGTTTTGATAGGAGAGGGTAAACAATTGGGCTATGTATCCAAAACAAAAAAATCACTAACTCCTTCCGGGAGCTGGTCCAACCTTTGGAAACAGGAAGATTATTGGGCTACGTGGCTGGGAATAACGATTGTACTGTTAGCAATCCTGTTTTGGAGTATTGGGAATAGCTTTATGAATTGGACTATTATTAAGATACCAATCTATAGTGACTATAGCACTGCTCTTAGTTATATCGGTAGCCATAAGCGCACACTGTTAACACTGTATTTATTTTTTCTTATCTTATTTTCCATCGCTATTAAAGCCCTATCCGGAGAAGTTAAACGATTTCTCATGGGATTTACTTTTCTTTTTTTACTGAGTGTTCTTGTTTCAGTATGGGGTTCTTGGGATGTCATGAAAACATATAACGTTGAAACTCCACTTCTAGCACTCGTAGTTGGACTAATAATTAGTAACCTTTTAAAGATTCCATATTGGCTAAGCACCGCGCTTCAGACCCAATTTTACGTGAAACTAGGAATTGTTTTGATGGGGGCTTCCTTACCATTCACTTTAATCGTCCAAGCCGGTCTGACTGCTTTTGCTCAAGCAACAATTATAGCAGTTGCTACTTTCCTTACTATTTACTGGACAGGAACTCGGATTTTTGCACTAGACAATCGTTTTGCTGCAACACTAGCTGCAGGAGGCTCGATCTGTGGAGTTTCTGCTTCAATTGCCATTGGTGGTGCTGTTAAAGCAGAAAAGCAGCACGTTTCAATTGCAATTTCTCTGGTTATTCTTTGGTCGATCATCATGATTTTTATCCTCCCCTTAGCAATTAGAACATTGAATATTCCACCTGGTCCTGCAGGTGCTTGGATCGGTACGTCAGAATTCGCTGATGCTCCTGGTATGGCTGCAGCAGCGGCTATAAATGAACAGGCAATCAAAACGTTTACCCTGATGAAAGTCGTCGGTCGTGACATGTTCATTGGAATCTGGTGTTTTATCATGGCCTTCACGGCAGTCACAAGATGGGATAATAGGTATGCCGGCACCAAACCTGATGCACTTGATGTTTGGGTGCGCTTTCCAAAATTCGTTATAGGGTTCTTTATAGCCTCAATTATCATTACTTTCTTAGCAGCTTCTCCGAATGTAGTGACTCCCAAAGCGCTCAATAATAATATAATTAATCCCATTATTGAATTAAGAAATTGGGCCTTTATCTTCACCTTTCTCTCGATCGGCTTAACCAGTCGCTTGAAAGAGCTAGCCTCAGTCGGTTGGAAGCCTTTTGCAGCTTTTACCGCTGGTGTACTGGTAAATATTCCACTTGGATATCTATTATCAGTTGTGATTATGGGTAACTATTGGATAACTGTCAAGTAAGCACTCTATCGAGACTGTTATGTATTAGTGACATTGAAATATCTTGCAAAGGAGAAGCTCATGAATCCAAATAATGATACCTGTGTTCAGAGAGCGAGCTTTATCTTTAATTATTACGAAAAGAATAAGTGGTTGCCTGGCGAAAAACCTCCTCTAGTTGACATTATTAAGGTTAAGGATGTTAAGCCGGAAAAAATTAGATATTTCGCCGAGTTTATGCATACTCGCTTAAATCGTATTGCTGAAATGATGGATATTCTTCTAACGGTACATGATGATTGGGTGATCACAGGCAGGAGGGACCATATAATGATGGAGACTGAGTCCTTTGATTTTAATGACGCTCTTAAGGCCTTAGCGATTCAAGGGTACTGTGATGATGAATTTGTATTGAAGGTGGAATATAAGCGCAAGTGGGGTATTCTCTAATCCCTTCAAAAATGTTCATTTTTTCACATCCTTAAATTGACAAGAGAATGGTTATAATATACAATACAGTTAACAGTGTTAATAATATTAATACCGTTAACTGTATTTTGCTATATGATCTGGTACATATCAGTATAAGGGTGGGAATCATGAATAAAGATATTCAGAAACAAAGAATGAAACGACTCTTTATAGATGAAGCAAAGAAATTACTTATAAGTGAAGGTGTGCAAAGTGTTTCAACCCGAAAGGTAGGAGAGCTAACTGGATACTCATATGCTACAATCTATAACTATTTCAAAAACCTTGACCATCTACTTTGGTGTCTAGGAATAGATTTTGTCCAAGATATAGTTAAGATTTATGAAAAGGACTTTATAAAAGATCACTATACCCCTGAAGATATTAAACAGCTCTTTGCAAGGTATATAGATTATTACTTTTTAAATCCAAATGTTTTTAAGTTCTTCTTTTTCTACCAACTCGAAGAACCACTAGATGAGATGAAAGGGGAGTTTGTTAGACCTAGTCTTGAAAAAGTTCTGATAAATATATTAGAAAACCTAGCTTTGCAAAGAATTATTAAAGAAGAAAAAGTCCAAATAATCAGTAGTCTGATCATGAATTCAGTGCATGGAATGTTGCTCATGTACTTTTCAAAAAAAAGAAGGGTTACTGAGCAGGAAATTCATAGAAAGTCGGATGAGATAATTGAATTCCTTTTAGGAGGACAATAGGAGGGGCTTAAAATGAAGAATAAGATTCTATTAATTTTAAAAAGTCTTATCGTAATTATTGTCACGATTTTAACCTTTGGATTAGCTAGTAAAATGATTGGTGATGTCGGTAACATGCCCCAAAGCCTTATTAATACTTACGGAGAAAGTATTTTTATAGTTAAGGGTGCAAAATTGCCAGCAATTATTGGGTTGTGTTCACTAATCATGGTTTTCTTACTAATCAACTTTTATCTAATCAAGGATGGTATACATAATAAGCGGCTTTTCAAAGGCTTGATATACGGATGTTCTTTCGGTATTCTGTGGTTTTTTGGGTTTACGGAACTTATCGTTATATTTGATTCTGGAAGCTTTTCTCACTTAGAAAGTAGCATTCGGGATTTCACAAGTTTGACTGTATTCGGATTAGTATCAGGTATGCTTCTATGTAAATCCGAAAATACTAAAATTAAAAGAAACCCGCGTTCTTTGTTAGCCATACCCATTGTTGCTATAACTTTTGCCGTTTTTCATGGAGCGCAGTACTACTTTACATTAGAGCCAATCAATCTGAAAATAAATAGTTCGATGGATGTCCTATGGCTTCTTGCCACTGGTGCATGGATAGGCTTTATGTATTATCTATTCCGCCCAGGAATTAAACTCAAAAATAAGTATTTAGGGGTATTGTTCTTTTCCTTCTCTGTTTTCGGAACTAATTGGTTGCTGTATACTTCGTTTTATAATATATTCCTGGATATACCCCTTTGGGACGTATTGTTGAGATGTTTTTCAAGTAGTACTGGAGTTTACATTGGATTAGCTGCCTATGAATATATATTTGGTTTAGATAGGGTACATTGTCTCTACGACGATAATTTAGTAGACCTAGTAGAATAATTAAAATTAGCAGTCCTTTACCTGTCACGCCGGACAAAGATAAGATTAACGAGTTAGTGATTGAGATAAACAAGAAGGCGATCAAATGATTAACAACAGCAAACTCCCACGGGAAGCACTAGAAGTATTAACTACTCTAAAAGAAAATGGCCATGAATCCTATCTGGTAGGTGGTTGTGTCCGAGATTTGTGTTTGGGCAAGGCTCCTAAAGATTGGGACCTAACAACTATTGCTTTGCCGGAACAAGTTATTGGTTTATTTGATCACGTCATCCCCACAGGATTGCAACATGGCACAGTTACGGTACTGGTTAATAAAACCACCCCCATAGAAGTCACTACATTTAGAAGCGACGGGAATTATTCAGACAGCAGAAGGCCAGACTCAGTGCAGTTTGGTCATAGCATCGAAGAGGATATTTCCCGTCGAGATTTTACAATTAATGGACTTCTATACGACGGTGAAAAGGTAATCGATTATTACACTGGATTAGATGACTTGGAACAAAAAATCATTCGTACGATTGGAAATGCAGGGGCTAGGTATGCTGAAGATGCTTTAAGAATGATGAGATGCATTCGATTATCCAGTCAATTGGGTTTTCAAATAGAAAATTATACCTTTGACTCCATTCAAGCAAGTTCTGAGCTAATTAAAAGTGTGTCTTGGGAACGTATTAGAGATGAATTAGTTAAGACATTGTTAAGTGATAGGGCTTCTGAAGGCATCAATCTATTTAGTAAATCAGGATTGATGCAATATATTTTGCCGGAATTACAACTATGTATTGGATTTGAACAGCGCAATTATCACCATCACAAAGATGTATTCGAGCATATTTTGAACGTCATAGATGCCACTCCAAGCAGCTTGAATGTCAAATTGGCTGCATTATTACACGATGTGGCCAAGCCAAAAACATTTTCCATTAGTGAAGATGGGGTTGGACATTTCTATCAGCATCATGTGGTTGGAGCAGAAATGACAGAGGAAATACTGAAGAGATTTAAGTTTGACAATAACACCATTGAAAATGTACGAATACTTGTTAGAGAACATATGTCCCGGTATCCAAAACTGCGTCAGGGATCGATTAAGAAATTAATAAATAGACTTGGGAAAAATAATGTAGACGACTTTATTAACCTGCAATTAGCCGATATTATAGGTTCCAAACCCCCATTTGATTTCGATACGGTCATTGATTTAAAGCGAGAGATTAAACGCGTTTTGGAGGCAGATGAACCACTATCGGTCAGAGATCTGGCTATAAATGGGGATGACCTAATTGATACAGGAATTCAACCTGGAAGGCGGATGGGGGAAATACTGGATGAGTTGCTTCAAATTGTGTTAGAAAGTCCCGAATTGAACACCAAGAATTATTTATTGGACGTTGTTAGACAGATGCCTTGATAGGGAAATTAATACGAAAGCATCGTGTTACCACAATGGAGCAGAATCCTACTATGCTGCCAGGGGTTTTCGTGGCTCGCTAAGTGTCTAAATTTGGACTTTGAATTTCAAAGTTTTGAAGAAGAGAAAGTTCAGACTTGTAATGATATTCACATTGTATAAAAATATCATTATTGGGTCCTATAATAGATATTATGTAAAGTAGAATATAAATACCGCAGGGGGGTATCCATATAATACCATTGAGTGATATTTAACCAGTCAATCGATTGGGATATGTTTTGTCTAGAGTTTCCTGTTCTTCGGATTATTGTAGACAGTAAATAAATCGAGATTATTTCGTTTACCAGTAAACACTACCCATTCTCTAAGAATCACTATATATCTGAACATATCTGAACCAAGGTTAACCTCCCGAACTGTATTCATGAGAAACAGTTTCAGATTCCCTTAGAATGCTCTAAGGATTCTTGGCCAGTAGTATCATCTAAATTAAAAAAATCTATGGTGACACGGGTTCGTACGTGCGTTAGGATACAAATTACTAATTGATGGCTGAGCCATTCCTAAAACCTCAACGATTTTGTTGTAAACGGTTTATGCCGATTGAAATTCCAACTATAAGGAAACGATTTAACCTTTTTACTAGAAACCGCTTCTATTCTGATTTCAACTATGCGTTAAATATCTATTTAGTGAAGAGTTGTGCGCTTTATCTTTACAGTTATAAATATCAAATTTTCTGCTGTTGTTGAATTTTCTATAATTCATTCTCAATATTACTATCTCTATCCCCTTCCCCATGTTTAATTATCATTTAAATGCCTACTTCCACAAACAATCCTTGTTCACTCACACTGCCTCACAATAAAATTTATATTTATAATTCATTAGTGACATCCCCTCTCCAATATAGAAAACCAATATTTCTCAGACCAATTAAATACATAAATACTAATTATTAACCAATTGCAATACCGATAATGCTAGCTTAATTGATAGTTTCCGAATATCCCAGTATGCTTACCTTTTACGTTGAGCACGACCTCACATAATCAACTGGGACCCCCATACGATTAGCCGTTTCTTCAATCGAAAGTCCAGTTTCGATAAATCTCTTAACAACAATATTCATGTTTTCCCCTACTTCAATAATGTGCTTATCCAAGTCATAGAAACGAACTACTCGCTGACCCCACGAATGTTCAAAGAGCGGATGAATATTACACCCCATAATGATCATAATCCACAGGATAAGCTGCGTGACATGTCGTTATTCACTCTCACATGAATGAAACACCATAGACTCGAATATCTGCCCATCTATGCTGATTATTTCATCAATGGGGATCGCGGTGCCATCGGTCATAACGATGACTCGTTTATATTCGTCTATCTTTTTAGCTGTACTGATAGCAGTAACATAGGCGCCGCCATTCTTCTTCGCATCCGGCTGAAAGTAGGTAATTGCGATTTCGGGATACTCTTGAATCCGATCTGCTAGGATTTGCAGCCTATCACTCAAAGCGTCTTTCATATATTCGTCCAATTTTACTCTCTCGTCAGTCAGTCTTGCGGTTTCTTTGATGGCGGCATCATAGCCGGTCAGTGCGGCGAAAGGGGAAAACTGAGCTGCCCGTTCAATAGCAGTCATATGAGGGCGTGTCGTAGAGACATGGTGAGGTAGATTAATGATGTCGTCATATGTCCTCCTCATGCCTTGTGCCCTCCAATCTGCCTGTTCCGGTCTACAGTAGTAGCGCCATCCTCCAGATTCATACCCTTTAGAATGGCGTTCTTGCCGTATTTCTTTTTTATTTCAAGCATTGCTTGCTGCATCTTTTTTTCTCGTGCAAGTTCAGCTTCTTCATCTTCTTTTTTCGCCTGCGCAGCCGCGTAATCCGTAAAGAGATCAAGTTGTTCAAAGGTGCCCGTCTTTTGAACAGTTGCCTCATCAACGACATGATTGGCTGTGATATTGACTCTTCTGATCAGAAGATTTTTGTCAACGATGCGTTCAAACAGATCTGTGACGGCATCCATGATTAGCTTTGTGGAGGAGGTCTGTCTGTCAAGATTTACTGAACCATGCGCGGATTTCGGAAGGTTGCGTCCATAGTGGTCGGTGGTGATTGCTCCGTGATATGATTTCTTATTCTCTGGATTTGTTAGATTATCGATATCATATCCGACCGTCAAAACAAGCTGGTCGCTCACAAGCCTTTTATCTACTAGATCAAGCACCAGGAGATCAGTCATTTCCCGTACGATCAGCTTCGCTTTGTCAAAAGTATAGGCATAGTGTAGTACCTGCCCCGATCCAATACTGTTTGTACTTGGCTTATACGCTTTAATATCGGCAATTGTGCATGGCTCCCACCCCCACGCATGGTCGATCAGCAGCTCAGCGTTGATGCCGAACAGCTTATACAGTAAATCCTCATTGTAGTAATCGGTAGGTTTACCGAGAGAGCATCTTGCAATATCCCCCATTGTAAAGAGGCCTTTTTCCTCCAGCTTCTTGGCATATCCTTTTCCAACGCGCCAAAAGTCTGTTAGAGGCCGATGCGACCACAGGGAGCGACGGTAGCTCATTTCGTCCAGCTCGGCGATCCGCATACCGTTGTTATCAGCAGATATGTGCTTTGCCTGAATATCCATAGCGATCTTGCTTAGATATAGGTTTGTGCCAATTCCCGCCGTTGCTGTAATGCCAGTTGTTCTGAGCACATCCAGAATCATTTTCGCGGCAAGCTCACGAGCTGAAAGATTGTAGGTGTTCAGATAATCGGTGGCGTCAAGGAATACCTC
>JUEG02001291.1_pt1 | contig 61889 bp, 57 predicted proteins | sample 432341 | NCBI WGS metagenome assembly JUEG02 (sample SAMN02953476, study PRJNA257561) | rock porewater metagenome | biome: terrestrial; feature: Opalinus Clay rock; material: porewater; isolation source: Opalinus Clay rock BIC-A1 borehole | place: Switzerland: Mt Terri URL, St-Ursanne ... | reverse complement strand
GCTCATTCCTTCGCCACGAAGTGTTCCTTTGGGGTGGGTGGCTCGGCGATACTGTCCTCCGGACACTATCGTGCTTTTCGTATACCGAACACGGAAGTTAAGAATCCACACTGCAGGAGCGTGCGTTACAAGTCGCAGTGTGGCGAAAGGCTCATTCCTTCGTGTTCCTTTGGGGCGGGTGGCTCGGCGATACTCTATCCTTCGCCGGAAGGTATTCCTTTACGGATCACGGCTTCGGCGATACCCTCCACAGGAGACTATCGTACAGGAGACTATCGTGCCTTTCGTTCCAGGGCCAAGGATACTTGGGGCATAGCTCCTGGGAAAGTAGGATCCAAACGGCAGGAGGATTCGTCACGGGACGCCGTTTGGCGAAAGTCTCCACTGGAGACTTTCGTATCGCCAGGTAAACAAGCAACGGTCTGTGAATTTAGGAAGCAATCTGATTGTCGGCTGTGAACCGGAAGATATCCTAAGGGCTGTAAATACAGTTATTGTCAGGGGAAGTTAATCAAGAGTAGAGCTGTACAAGTTCAGTTTTTAATAAGTATTGATAAATAACTCATTGAGTTTAAACCTTTTCCTTTGAACCAATCTTTCGTTTCATTTATGTATTGGGGATTGTGTTCAATTGTTTTGGCAAAGGACTGAATCAGCTTAACTAACAACTCTAAACTAAGTCCTTGGTGGAATCCGGCAATACCGATAAGGAGCATTTTGATCAACGAGTAATGAAACACAAGCTTTATATATTCGTCAAAAATGTCTCCGTTGCACAGTGGAAAAAGATTATTGTAGACGTAATTGACCAGATAATTCTCAAAAATATATTCGTGCTTAAAAGCAAAGGGAGCGTAGTAATTTTCAAACGCTACACGATAGTTTTCAGCCAAATTATCTAAGCTTATGTTAGGCGAATGTTTTATACCTTGCAAAAATTTAATGAAACATTCAGCGTAGCGTTGATTGGTTATTCCCTGTACAAGCCTTATAAGAGCGCTTTGCATCAACAGTTTAAACTGAACTGCTGGGGATGTGGGGGTTTTCGCGAGAATCGCTATTAAAGACTCTTTCTTTAATAATTTGGTAAAGGAAGCAATGAGCTCAGGTATAGTATCAACCCTTTTTTCACCACATACTTTTGCAAGCCTTTGAAAAAATAATCCTAGGATAATAAGCCGTTCCTCGAGCTTATAATCCCTGTTCTTTAATATATGAAGTGTAAAATTTCGTAAATCCTGAAAATACTCATTGGGTGTATCAGTGAAGGCTGGATCATTGGTATTAAGTGAAATCGAAATATTATTGCGCACATCTAGAGTTTCTTGTACTGAAATAAAGTCAATTCCTTTGGCGTTTAACAGTGCCACGCGTACAGCCTCTGGGCAAGACATGACTGCGGATTTTTCTAGGATACCGTTGATAACATTAGTTACCCGAGGAAAAGCAAAACAAATCTTGGGTAAATATTTTTCTCCTTGTTTTAACTGTATTAGGCAAAGTTTTTTTTCAGTCAAAAAAGGGCAAGTTGAATCATTGTTTAGTATTACATTGGCGTAGGTTTCTTCACTTTGTTCTGTTTGGTTGAGCACGACCTTATTATCGATTATTTCTTTCAATGCTGTGTCGTGGATCTTGCTGTATTTTTTGAAGGTTTTGCTGTCCACCGTAATACTGCTCCAACCAAAGCAGCAGCTATCCTCGCGTATCTCTTTCGTTATTTTAGCCATGTATTTTACCTCATATCCATTTAAAATGTTATACGGTGAAAAATAATATAGCTTCATACTATGGTAGTAAAAATATAACGATGGAGTATTTTTTGCTCGGCGACACTCTCCACAGACACTATCGTGCCTTTCGGTCCATGGGATACACGGTATTATTTCTTTAGCGGATCCATTAACGTATCAATCCTTTATTAATAAGATCATCTAATATTCGTACATCTGTAGGAAATGCAAGCACTATATTTTGTTCCTTGATCTCTGCAGTCGAAAAGAAATCTAATGCTTCTACATCATCTCCCGGAGCTATATCTCCAAGATGTTCTTCTACTAAAAACCATATTCCCACTGTGTGCTGTGCCGGATTATGGAAATTTGAATGTATATCAAATACTGTACTTAATTTGATATCCAGATTCGTTTCCTCTTTCATTTCTCGAATCAAGGCTTCTTTAGCATCCTCGTAATACTCCACATACCCGCAGGGAATACACCACATATCACGATGGCTTGAATTTCTCCTTCTTCCCAAAAGTATCTTTTTGTTTCTAATAATTATGGCAGCAACTCCTACTGCAGGATTCTGATAAAATATTCTACTACAGTTTACACATTTGGGTCTACTAAGGGAAAATGTCTCTTCTAAGGATAGTTTGCCACCACAATGGGGGCAAAATTTATACCGCATATTGTTTTCACAGATCCTTAACTCTTCAGAATTCATTTCGTCCACCTACCTATTACCCTACAGCAGGGGAGTGTTTATTAATGATTTTACGTAACTGTCAAGGAATTAAGTTAAGCAACATTTTCAGTAAATAGACTAGTTGGAATAGGAAGTTTTATAGTAAAAGTAGTTCCTTCACCAAGCTTTGAGGTAACAATTATTGTTCCCTTATGTCTGTCAACGATATTTTTACATACACATAAACCCAATCCGGTACCGCCTTCTTTTGTTGTAAAAAACGGCTCAAAAATGTTAACGATACATTCTTCAGGAATACCGCAGCCAGAATCACTTATACTTAATGTAATGAAATCCTCTGTCTTTTTATACTGGGTATAAACATCTATTCACTCCCTGTTTCTGTCACCTCGTTCTTATTAAGTAGAAAGTGCTTTTAAGATAAAGGAACCTAGAGAAAAAACAAAGCATACCTGCATTATCATCTTTGGTTACCAATAATGCTTATATGCGAAAATCCTCGTTCAGTATACTTTAATATAAATGCAAAAGGTGGTGAGGATTGTAAGTATTAATACAGCAATTTAAGTAGGAACTTAGTGAAATATGATTGAATGAATCAATAATAGTCGAAAATATGACATGGCAATCAAAATAGTAATGGAGATTATTAGTGAAAAAGGAAGAAAACTGTGGTTATTGAAAATGGAATCTGGAGCAATGAACTATGGATTACTTCATGGTGATGGTGGGATTGGAGAAATTCAAGGAGTTGCCATTATATAAAAAATAAGAGAAACCAAAAACATCTGTAAAACTACAAGTGTTTGGATTTACCCCCTTTGACAAGAACGTATGTTTCCTTTATTATAAAGTTTAGAGAAACAAGTTAGAGGTGTTTAACCATTGATATTTTTGATAAACTGACAGTTTTGTCAGATTCAGCGAAATATGATGTTGCATGTACTTCTAGTGGAGTCGATAGAAAAGGGAAGTTCGGCAGTATCGGAAGTGCCGCTAAAGCTGGCATATGTCACAGTTTTTCAGCTGATGGGCGGTGCATATCCTTACTGAAGGTCTTGTTGACGAATGTCTGTATTTATGATTGTCAATACTGTATCAATCGTGTATCAAATGATACCTTAAGAGTGGCATTTACGCCCCAAGAACTTGCCGAACTTACAATAAATTTCTACCGACGAAACTATATTGAGGGCTTGTTTCTAAGCTCCGGAGTAATTAAAAGTCCTAACTATACAACTGAACAATTAATTAAAGCTCTTGAGTTGTTGCGAAAGGTTTATAACTTTAATGGCTATATTCATGTTAAGGCTATACCGGGAGCTGATAGTGAGCTCATTACTCGTCTAGGGCTTTTAGCTGATCGGATGAGTGTTAATATTGAGCTGCCTTCTCAGGAGAGTCTGAAACTTTTAGCTCCGAACAAGACAAAGGAGTCCATCCTTCGTCCAATGGGACTGATTTCAGCCAAGATCCAGGAAAACTGTACAGATCTTGTAAAATATCGTCATGCTTCGAAATTTGTGCCGGCTGGTCAGAGCACCCAGCTGATTGTGGGGGCAACTCCTGATACTGACCACAAAATATTAACTCTAACTGAAGGGTTGTACAGAAAATACCATCTTAAAAGGGTCTTTTTCTCAGCATATATGCCAATATCAGAGAATTCCCTCTTGCCTTCAAGGGATACGAAACCACCACTCTTGCGGGAGCATCGGTTATACCAGGCTGATTGGCTATTGCGTTTTTACGGCTTTGAGGCTAAAGAACTACTCGATGAACAGAATCCCAATTTCAACCTACAAGTTGATCCTAAGTGCAATTGGGCTCTTAACCATTTAGATATATTTCCGCTTGAAATTAATAAAGCACCCTATGAGATGCTTTTGAGAGTGCCGGGAATAGGGGTTACTAGTGCTCAACGAATTCTATCAGCTAGAAGAAACGGTGCGCTAGATTTTTCAGGCCTTAAAAAGATAGGTGTTGTCCTAAAACGAGCGCAGTATTTTGTAACCTGTAAGGGAAAGGTTTTGGAGGGACTGAAAATAACTTCAGATGGAACCATTAGATCCCTAATGGCAGATCAGTATAAGCTTCCGTCACAGTTTCCTGAACAGCTCTCATTTTTTACCGAACCGTTGGTTAAAAGAGAGGATGTGCAACAATGCCTGACGGGACAGATATAGTCTACGCTTATGATGGAAGTTTTGAGGGACTAATGTGTTGCGTCTTTGCCAGCTATGAGTTCAAGGAAATCCCAAGCCTTATACGGCCGCCCAGTGATCAACAGACTCTTTTTGATACGGCAAAATGGATTGAAACGGATGAACACAAAGCGGACAGGGTCTACAACTCAATTCCGATGAAGATATCCTCTCTAGCCCAGGACTTGGTGAAACTTGGTTTCTTAACTTGTGTTCCGAACAAGGAATTGTTAATCCTCCATTTTCTGCGTTTAGGATTTAAACATGGGGGCAAGGTAATGACTATGCTTACTGATGATATAGTTTGTTCTCTCCAAAAAGCAGTACAACACTTAACATCGGAGAGTCATAAGTTCAAGGGTTTCGTTCGGTTTTCTGTCTACGGTGAAGTGCTTGTAGCAGTCATTGAACCTAAAAATTATGTCCTTCCTCTTTTGTCACCGCATTTTTGTGATCGATACCGGAGTGAACGGTTTATGATTTATGATAAAACTCATAGGATGGCCTTAATCTATCAGTCGAAAAAGGCAGAGCTGATATCTGTTGACGAGTTAACTTTGCCAGAAATTGATTCTGCAGAGGTGGAATACCGTCGATTATGGAAACAATTCTTTAAAACGATTGCCATTGAAGACAGGATTAACCCGCGCTGTCAAAGGACTTTGATGCCAAAACGTTATTGGGGTCAAATGACCGAATTAAACGAAAAGGATGCTTTTGCACGATGGCAAGTGGCTGAGACAGGAACAGGAACGAGGCTGTCAGGTACTGAGGTTTGCACTAGGGATCCTCTATCCACTTATAGGATAAGCAAATGAAATATAAACCAAAAACTATAGGCAGGATGTTAAAGCGCTTACTTTAATAATTTAAAAGAGGCGCTTTTTCAATGCAGATAAGGGAATGGACTGAAAATTAATAAAGTGTGAATTAAAACAAGGAAATTAATTGGTTCATAGCGAATTAACATATTTTAAAGAAAAGAATGTTGCTAACACAACGCCATGAGATTGAAGAAGAAAATGCATTTAAGGGGTTAAGTTGAATGATCAGGATACAGTTTTTGCGTAAGACAACCCTAGTCAGTATGATTGGAGTCTTTCTATTAGCCTCGGTATCTATACCGGCCCGAGCTGATAACCTACAGCAGCAACTGACTCAATCTCAACAACAAGTAAATCAATTAAATGGAGTATTGAGTGCTCAGAAAGAAAAAGTTGCAGATGCAACGGCACAGCTTTTGGCTTTAAAGCAATCTGTAGAGGCATTAAATAATAGTATAGCGCGGGAACAAGCTAAACTCACCGATGAACAAAATCATCTGAATGAATTAGAAAACGAGCAACAGAAACTTGAAACTAAACGCCAAGAATACATTAAAGCGTTAGGACAAGTTTTAAGAAGTAACTATGAAGATGGTGCCACTACATACCTGGCTGTTTTGTTTGAAGCCACTAGTTTATCAGATTTTATTGATCGTGCAGACAAGATTCAGATGGTCGTTCAGACTCATAGTAAGCTTCAAGAAGACATTATACAGTTAAAACAGACCATGAATCACCAGATGGAACAGATAGAACAGAAGAAGAAAACTATTCAAGCTACGATTCAAGATAAAACTGAAACCCAACAAACTGTACAACAAGTACTCGATAAGCAACAGGTTATCCTTGATCAATTAAGCAAAGAAGAAAAAGTGGCACTTAATGCTTCCATATCGGCTAAAGCTAAGGTTAATCGCATACAACAATTAATTGAACAGGAAAAACTTGAAGCAGCCTATGCAGCAAAAGAAAAGGAGTCTCCCGGTTCAGTTTCACAGGGATCCTCAAGTCGAGGGGTTGCAGGTACGGTTACTATTACGGGTGGAGCTAAACAACTACTTAATTTCGCAGCTAATTTTTTAGGTACGAAGTATGTATGGGGGGGGACGTCTCCCTCACCGGGATTTGACTGTTCGGGATATGTTCAATACGTATACCGAAAAAGTGGCATATCTCTGAGTAGAACCTCCGAACAGCAGTTTAAAAATGGAGTTTCCGTCAAAAAGGCTGACTTAAAGCCTGGTGATTTAGTGTTTTTTGCCACATACTCTTCTGGAGCATCCCATGTTGGAATCTACGTTGGAAATAACACTATGATTCATTCTTCCTCGGGTGGTGTATCTTACGATGACATGACCACCTCTTATTGGGCAAAACGATATCTCGGTGCCCGGCGTGTTATAGCTTCATAAATGGGAAGTGGATTATATTCTCATTAAATGATTATTAGCCCTTCCTCCGGGAAGATACCCAGTGGATCAGGGGCGGGATTAAGTGTTCCTACAGCGTTTAATTGTCTGAGGAACACTTTCCTTTTTGTAAAGCAAACTTTTATGCTCTGACGTCATACTATTTTGGGAATATAACGAAGGAGTATCTTATTGCCCGGAACAGAAGATAATACACAAGATAGTATTAGTTTTAGGTAGATTTGCAAGGTTTTTTGAAGCGCTTAGTGGATTTAAATATTCTCTTTGCTTTATGATATAATTTACGAGGTGTAAGATAGATATGGTTGTAGAGGAGGAAGTTAGTGAAAGTACTTGCTATAAATCCGGGTTCAACTTCAACAAAGGTCGCAGCTTATGAAAGTGAGATCTGTCTTTGGAAACAAGTAATTGATCACCCGTCCAAGGATATTAACGCTTTCCCTCGCGTGGTTGATCAATGTGACTATCGAATTCTAACTATTCTAAGCTTGCTAAAAGAAAATGGAACCCCGTTAAATTCTTTTGATGGAATTGTGGGACGTGGCGGTATGCTCAAACCTCTTGTAGGAGGCACTTATGTTGTTGATCAACACCTAGTAAATGTCCTACAAAATGCGCCGGGTGGGGAACACGCTTCAAATCTAGGTGGAATCATGGCCTATTCCCTGGGACAGAGAATTAATGTCCCAGTGTATATTGTGGATCCTGTATCAGTTGACGAATTTGAGCCGGTCGCTAGGCTTTCCGGACTTTCAGAAATACCACGTAGAAGTCAATCTCACGCTTTAAACATGAAGGCTGTCGCTCGAAAAGTAGCTTCTCAGATGGGAAAAGCCTACCATGAGGTTAATCTGATTATTGCCCATTTGGGCGGAGGAATTTCGGTGGCTCCACACCGTAAGGGAAAAATGATTGATGTGAACAATGCCAACAATGAAGGGCCATATTCTGTTGAACGTTGTGGCACCCTACCTGTTTCTGAACTCGTGAAACTCTGTTATTCTGGTAAGTACACAGAACAAGAAATGCGAACAAAGATCCTCAGAGAAGGCGGTATGTACGGATACCTTGGGACTAAAGATGCGCGGGAAGCCGAGAAACGTATGAACGAAGGTGACTTGTATGCCGGGCTTATCCTAGAGGGTCTGTGTTATCAAGTGGCTAAGGAAATTGGTGCGATGGCTACAGTATTAGCTGGAGAGATCGATCATATTATCCTAACTGGAGGACTTGCTTATTCAGAATTTATCACCTCAGAAATTGTTCGGAGAGTATCCTTTATTTCCCCAGTTATTGTAGTCCCTGGAGAAGAGGAGATGGAAGCATTAGCTCTCGGTGCATTGAGGGTCCTTCATGGTGAAGAGAAGGCTAAGACCTACTAGGAATAAGGGTTTTTTGAATTGGGGTGAAAGAATGCGCTTTAGCGGATTTGATGCTTTATATGAGAGGGCGAAAAGTTTAGGTCGGGCCAAGGTTGCCGTAGCGGCTGCTGCAGATAAAGATGTTATGGAATCCATCAAACTAGCTGAAAAAGAAGGTTTAATTACACCTGTGCTAATTGGTGATGTTGAAATAATTAAGAGATTATCGCTAGAGATAGGGTTAGGCTTGCAAAGAGCAGAGTTAATTCATGAGCCAGATCCGCTGAAAGCTGCACATAGGGCAGTTGATGCTATAGTTGATGGGCAAGCGCATTTCTTGATGAAGGGGCTTATCAATAGTTCGGATTTTTTAAGAGCAGTGCTTCGTTCAGAACAAGGTCTTCGGACAGGACGGTTACTAAGTCACCTGGCTGCATTTCAAGTTCCCGGGTTTTCTCGTTTGCTATTTGTTACTGACGGGGGTATGAATATTGCTCCAAGTCTTACTCAGAAAAAGGAAATATTAGAGAATAGCCTATGTTATTTGCAGGGCATTGGGATGGATTTGGTAAAAGTAATACTTCTAGCTGCTAACGAAACAGTAGATTCAAAAATGCCTGCGACAATGGATGCTCAGGCGCTTGTGAAAATGGGCCAAGCAGGAAAATTCCCAGGGGCAATCGTGGAAGGTCCCTTGGCACTCGATGGTGCGGTCAGCGCAGTAGCTTTGAAACACAAGGGAATTCACAGTAAGATCAACGGAGATGTAGATCTATTCTTAACTCCTACTATAGAAGTAGGAAATGTTTTGGGTAAATCGATGGTTTATTTTGCTGGAGCCACAATGGCGGGAATTGTACTTGGGGCTCAAGTTCCCATCGTGTTGACCTCGAGAAGTGATACTCCTCGGAATAAGTTCATGGCTTTGACTATGGCTGCGCTAAATCGAACAATATCGTAACAAGGGCATTTATGTTTGTCCAAATTAACAGGAAGTAGATTATTATTTAAAAATGAAACGTATTAACTTCATATGGAATCTTCTCACCCCTTTACATACTTCTATTCTTTAAGTTAAAATAGAAAAATGGACAAGTTATAAGGTGATGATATTCCACTAAGGGGGGAGACAAATATATACATGAAAACATTAATGACAGGCAATGAGGCAATTGCTCGGGGAGTCTACGAATATGGCGTCAGCGTTGCTGCGGCTTATCCTGGTACTCCAAGTACTGAAATCCTCGAAAACATTGCAAAATACCCAGAAGTTTATTCTCAGTGGTCTCCTAATGAAAAGGTAGCTATGGAAGTCGGCATCGGAGCGGCCATTGCTGGTGCGCGCTCTATTGTTGCTATGAAAATGGTAGGAGTTAATGTTGCCGCCGATCCACTTTTTACTGTTGCTTACACCGGAGTCCGTGCAGGCTTAGTCTTAATATCAGCAGATGATCCAGGGATGCATTCTTCTCAAAATGAGCAAGACAACAGACTTTACGCAGCATTTGCTAAGATACCGCTATTAGAACCCTCGAACTCTCAGGAAGCAAAAGATATGGTTGACTTAGCGATGGAGATATCTGAAGCCTTTGACACCCCAGTTATGTTAAGGATCACAACTCGAATCGCACACTCCCAAAGTTTGGTTGATTTAAAGGACCCTCTTGAACGAGAGGTTAAGACCTATGAACGAAACCCGCGTAAATACGTTATGCTTCCCGGGAATGGTCGTGCTCGTAGGCTAGTGGTGGAAGAAAGAATGCAGAAACTAGCGGACTACAGCGAAACGGTGGCAGTAAATTATATGGAGCTAAAGGACCAGTCCATTGGTATTATCACATCAGGAATTTCCTATCAATATGTCAAAGAGGCTCTTCCCACAGCTTCAATCCTTAAATTAGGTTTCACTAATCCCTTACCATCAGGCTTAATCAAAGAGTTTGCTGCAAAGGTCGGTAAACTTTATGTTGTTGAGGAATTAGAGCCCTATATAGAAAGCGAAGTCCGTCGGTTGGGTATCAGTGTCGTAGGCAAAGAGCTCTTCCCACCTTATGGTGAGCTTAGCGTGCGTATGGTAGCGGAAAAGATTAGCGGTCAACCCGGAATAACCGTAGCCCCAGCCTTTGAAACTCCCATTCGTCCTCCAGTAATGTGCCCTGGTTGCCCACACCGCGGGATGTTTTATACATTAAAACAACTAAAGCTCGTTGTTTCAGGTGATATTGGTTGTTACACTCTTGGAGCAATGGCTCCGCTTGAAGCAATGGATACGACAATCTGCATGGGGGCCTCAATATCTGCAGGTTTAGGAATGATTAAAGCCCATCCAGAAATGGCCGAAAATCTGGTCGCTGTGATTGGCGACTCAACCTTTTTGCATTCAGGTATTACCGGTTTAATGGATGTCGTATACAATGGCGGAAATCTAACGACGATCATTTTAGATAATTCCATTACAGCTATGACAGGGCACCAAGATAACCCATCGACAGGTAAGAATCTAATGGGTCAGACAGCTCCACAAGTCGACTTTGCAGCCTTGTGCAAAGCCCTAGGAGTAAAACGAGTTACTGAGGTTGATCCTTTTGACCTAGCAACTGTCAGAGAAGTTATTAAAACTGAGGTAGCCGCTTCTGAACCATCAGTGATCATTGCCCGGCGTCCTTGTGCTCTTATTATCAAGAATACTGAAAAACCTCTTTATGTCCAAGATTGTACCGGTTGTAAAATGTGTATAAAACTTGGTTGTCCAGCTCTCTCCTTCGATCAAGAAAGCAAAACAGCCCAAGTTGACCAAGCCCTCTGTACAGGGTGCGGATTATGTATCAATGTATGTAAATTTAATGCCTTGAGAAAGGCTGGTGAGGACAATGTCTAAAATAATAAATGTGTTACTCGTGGGAGTTGGCGGGCAAGGGACTATCTTAGCCTCTAAGATTCTAACTCATGTCGCCATAGCTCAAGGTTACGAAGTCAAAATGTCCGAAATCCATGGTATGGCTCAACGTGGTGGATCAGTTGTAACTCAAGTTCGAATGGGAAAAGACGTTTACTCTCCAGTCATCGAACCAGGAGAAGCAGACTTTATTGTGGCCTTCGAACAGTTAGAAGCCTATCGATGGGCACACTTCTTGAAAAATGACGGCGTTTTAATCGCTAATACACAAAAGATAGCACCTTTACCGGTCCTTATTGGAGCTGCAACCTATCCAGAGAAAATTCTTGCCGACCTAAAGGAACGGATCGAACGTTTTATCGAATTGGATGGGTTAAAACTAGCCATTGAAGCAGGCAACGCCAAGGCCACAAATGTTGTATTAATGGGAGTCCTTTCAAAGTTTATGCAATTCCCAGAGAATTCCTGGCAAGATGCTCTTTCGGCAAAAGTTCCAGCAAAGCTGCTGGAATTGAATAAGAAAGCCTTTAGTTTAGGTGTTGACGGGGCAAAAATTAGGTAATTAACTCCGTATCGTAGAAAGTAAACAAGCCCGTGAACTTCAGTAATGAATGTTCACGGGCTTACTTATTTATCTATCGGATCCCCCTGAATCTGTAGGAACATCTGGATCCTCCTTTAACCGACCCGCCCGGCGCACGGCATCCCGGAGTAAAAACTCGATATGAGCGTTTGCACTTCGAAACTCATCGGCTGCCCAGCGTTCTAAGGCTGCATAAAGTTTGGGATCAAGGCGCAAGGGAAATTGCTTTTTTGTTGCCATAGTTACCACATCCAATGTCTAAGCGGTTAATACATAGTTCCGGTATTTATAACGGGTTGCGTTGCACGTTCGGAAACGATTGATACAAGAAGGTTATTAATCATAGCGGCTTTACGTTCTTCGTCAAGTTTAACAACACCATCGTTTTCAATCCGTTCAATTGCCATTTGAACCATGCCCACCGCACCTTCTACGATGATTTGTCGGGCGGAAAGAATAGCAGAGGCCTGTTGGCGCTGCAGCATTGCTCCTGCAATTTCAGTAGCATAAGCTAAGTGGGTAAGACGTGCTTCGCTAACTTCAACGCCAGCTAATCCTAGACGCTGTTGGAGTTCGTTCATCAATTCATTGGATACTTCTTCAGGATTACCTCGCAAGGAAAAACCTTGTCCTTCAAAATTGTCATATGCGTAACGCGTTGCTACGTGGCGCAAAGCGGTTTCGCTTTGGATTTCGACGAATTCCTCATACTTCTCTACATCAAAAATTGCTTTAGCAGTATCAATGACGCGGAAGACTATAACGGCAGCGATCTCAACGGGATTGCCTTCAATGTCATTAACTTTAAGAGTTTTGCTGTTGAAATTACGAACCCGTAATGAAACCCCTTTGCGGATTGCTAATGGAACAGTTAACCATAGACCGGGTTCACGTATAGTCCCGAGATAGCTTCCGAAAAAAACTAAAGCATAGGACTTATTAGGTTGAACCACTAATATCCCAGTTGCCAAGATTATAGCTAAAAAAATCATAGGGATACCCACTAAATGCTTTTGGATGACTAAGGCAATTCCACCGATCAAAAGGGCGAGCATAAGAATTAGAGCTAGATATCCGTTAATGGCCCATGCTTTTTTTTCTTTCATATTGCATCCTCCTAGTTAATATTAATACCAATATGATATCACTATTATATCACTATGTAAAGTTCCTGAATATGGAGAAGAATTCCAGGAGTTTATAAAAGCTAAATGGGTCATTTTATTAGATAGGAGCAAGTATTAAAGAGGCTTTTTGATGTAGAGTTTCTTATAAAACCTAGGGAAGGAGTGTCCGTATGTCCCAAGTACCTAAACCCACATTTCCAGCACAACATCAAGATCAGCAGCCAGGTTTAGAATCAATCATGAACCCAAAGCCTATAACGGAAGATATTGGTTCTATAGGAAGTTCAAAACTATCTGGAAAAGTAGCTATCGTCACCGGCGGAGATAGCGGAATTGGCCGAGCAGTGTCTATAGCTTATGCCAAAGAGGGGGCCGATCTTGTTATTGTCTATCTTAACGAACATGGGGATGCTAATGACACAAAAGTAACTATTGAACGATTAGGTCAGCGTTGCATAATAATGGCTGGAGATATTGGAGAAGAAACCTTCTGTCAGCAAGTGGTTCATCAAACCCTGCAGGTTTTTGGCAAGCTGGATATCTTAGTCAATAATGCTGGAGAACAACATCCGCAAAATAGTTTGTTAGATATTACGAGTGCACAGCTCGAGAGAACGTTTCGCACGAATATCTTTGGTTGTTTTTATCTTACAAAAGCAGCATTACCTCACCTTAAATCAGGAAATACAATTATTAATACTGCCTCGATCACGGCCTATGAGGGACATGATCAGCTTATCGACTACTCTTCCAGCAAAGGAGCAGTCGTTGCGTTCACCCGTTCAATGTCAGAATCACTTTGTAAATCGGGTATTCGAGTCAATGGGGTTGCTCCAGGTCCAATTTGGACGCCTTTAATCCCTGCCTCTTTTCAGGCCGAGCAAGTGTCGACCTTTGGAAGTACGACCCCCATGCAAAGAGCTGGGCAACCGAAAGAATTAGCTGCGGCTTATGTATTTTTGGCCTCAGAAGATTCTTCTTATATGTCAGGACAAATGCTCCATATCAATGGGGGGAAAATCATTAATAGTTAATAGTAACTAAATGGTATAATGTCAAAGAAAACCAAATTGGAATCAAAAAACCTAATCGTTTCAAGTCATTATGAGTCATGAATGACTGGGAAAAGTCCTTCATGACTCGAAGTGATAAACTATAAGTTAAAATTAACTATCAGTAAATAAGGGTGATCTTTACCGTATCAAGGTAGATGAGGAGAAATATTTGCTAATAGACTAGTAAAAATGCGGTTGGGGAGGATTCACTATTAAAATTTTTGTAAATTAAAGACACGATCATAATGAAGTATCCAGTTGAAACCTGCATTTGGCATTGAAATTGCATAATAATCTTATCGTGTTTCATAGGAGTTTATACTCATTTACATGGGGGGTAGATCGGATTGATCGCGTGGACTCTAAATCCGCGTAGACGGGTGAAACTCCCGTACTCCTCGCCAAAATTAGGGGGTAAGCCGAGTGAGCATCTCATGGACGGCGATCCAAAAACAACGATTACAAGAACTTAATTCCAGTGAATCCCAGCAAGAAATGTGTTTTGAGTCTCATCAAGAACGTGATCGAGCTTATCAGGAACAAGAACATCTATTAGTGGTCAAAGGAAAACAGAAGTTGCTTGAATTGAGGGATATCAAGAGACGCCCCTCCTTGTGTGTGCTTGAACAGCAACTCGTTGAGGCTTTGACCCAAAAGGGATTCACTCAGGTGGTCACTCCAACGATAATTTCTAAAGGATCTCTAGCAAAAATGTCGATTGCTGATGATCATCCGCTCTTTTCTCAAGTGTTCTGGCTTGATTCTAAGCGTTGTTTACGTCCAATGTTGGCACCTAATCTATATACATTGTGGAAAGATTTGCTGCGTTTATGGGAAAAACCTATACGAATCTTTGAAATCGGGACTTGTTATAGGAAAGAATCCAAAGGTTCTTTGCATCTGAATGAATTTACTATGCTTAATCTTACAGAGTTAGGTTTACCTGAAGATCAGAGGCATCAACGCTTGGAAGAGCTAGCTTCCTTGGTTATGGAAACTGCGGGTATTGATAATTATCAGTTAGAGTTAACCTCGTCGGTTGTTTACGGGGATACTTTAGATGTTGTTAAGGGTATTGAACTAGGTTCAAGTGCCATGGGCCCTCACCCTCTTGATGACCAATGGGGAATTATTGATCCATGGGTTGGAATCGGATTTGGTTTAGAACGGTTACTAATGATTAGAGAGGGGTCTCAGAATGTCCAAAGCATGGGAAGGACCCTTACATATCTCAATGGTGTACGGTTAAATATCTAACGGGGGATATTGTTGCAGGATCCTTTCCGCAGCGATACTTCGTTAGGATTTATCAATAGTCTGAGTATTAAACATATTTCTGGGTGGGTTCAGCTTTACTAAGATTAAGAAAACTTTAATTTGAATGGGAGGATTAACTTATGCATCAACCAATTATGATCGAACCCTCTATCTCGTTGGAGCATATCGGGCGCATTTATAAAATGATCAGTGAGATTCCTTTCTTTAAAGATTCCAGAATTAGTGCTATTGAAATCTTACCCGGAGGGCTAACGAATAGTAACTACAAAGTAACGATTAATGAAGTAACTTACGCTGTAAGGCTTGCTGGAGCAGGAACTATGGAGTACTTAGATCGTCCTGCTGAAAAGCATAATGCTCAGGTTATGGCGGATCTTGATATTAGTGCGCCGATTATTTATTATGATGATACCACTGGAAATCAGGTGTGTAAGTATATCGACGATTGTAAAACGTTACACATTAAAGATTTTAAAGAAGAAGAAAAGTACCTCAGTATGGCAGCTCGTGTTTTTAAAAAATATCATGATTGTAAGAAAGAATTTGTCTCAGTCTTTGATCCTTTAAAAGAAATTGATGCTTATATGAAGCTGTTGGCAGAGAAAAATATTGAGTTTTATGAAGGTGCTGAGACCATGAAGAGCAAAATTGAAGAGATTAAAGTGCTCTTTAAGAATAATCCCCCTCCACAAGCGCCGTGTCATAACGATCCACTTTGCGAAAATTGGCTGGATGACCAGAAAAACTTTTACCTTATTGATTGGGAATACGGTGGAATGAACGATCCTTTGTTTGATTTAGGAGCACTAGCTATTGAAGCTGAATTAACTGACGAACAAGAACGTTTCTTCCTTCAGGAATATTACGGTGGAGATTTGACAGAAAAACAACTGGGCTCCCTCGTTATTAATAAATTCTTGTGCGATGCTTTATGGGCTTATTGGGCAGTACTACAAATTGCAATGGGTAAATCGAGGGAAGAGTACTGGCCATACGGCTTAAACAGATTTAATCGGGCTTATGCGTTAATTCACAATGGAAGCCTAGACCGTGCTATCAAAGCTAATCAATAATTGGTTGCTTTGAAATATAGTCCAAATACTCACATCTTAAATCTCTAAAACTCTCTTTAATGGCTCAGTGTAACTGAGCCTCTTTTTATTTGTAAGTTAATACTGACTTATTAAAAGTGACATGCGACTTGAATCGACTTGATCATGATGTTTTTCATGCCCAACCAAGAATCATAGGATAACAAATATAAGGAGGATAAGAGACTTAGGAATAAGTGATATCGGTGATCTGAGAGGATCTTGCAAGGTTTTCAGAGAGAATATTGAATTAAGGGCACAGGTATAATCATTCTGGCATAAAACTTGCAACTTGAAATTGCATAACGGCAAATAAAAGCTACAAGGGTGAACTACTAATCATCGGCTTGATCTGATAACGAGGACTAACTTTAACGAAAACGAAGGTGACAACATGTCAGTGGATCCTGCAACATTAAAATTAGTCGAGATACTAGACAAAGCAACCAGAGAGATCCCTTTGGACCGAGAAGAGCTCCTCTATTTATTAAGAGTATCGGACGAAAACGACCTTGCGAAGGTGTTTAATACCGCTAGACTTCTACGGAAACGTTACTTCGATAATAAGGTGTTTGTCTATGGGTTCGTATATTTCTCAACCTATTGTCGTAACGAATGTGCTTTTTGTTTATATCGCAAGTCAAATAATTCATTGAAACGTTATCGTAAAACCGATTTGGAAATTATGAAGACTGCTTTGAGCCTGGTGGATTCGGGAGTGCACTTAATTGATCTAACCATGGGAGAGGATCCTTTCTATTTTGAAAACAAGGAGTCAGGATTTGCCCATATGATTAGAGCTGTAGAAATGATTAAAAAGAGTACCAATATCCCGATTATGATTTCTGTCGGTGTTGTTCCTGAGGATATTCTAATGGAATTTAAAGAGGCTGGAGTCGATTGGTATGCAACCTATCAGGAAACCCATAACCCTGATTTATACAGCAGGTTAAGACTTGGACAAAGCTATGTCCTACGAATGCAACGAAAAGTCGAAGCCCGACAGATGGGTTTTCTTCTTGAAGAAGGGTTACTTACTGGTGTAGGGGATACGGATGAGGATTTAATTGATTCCTTAGAAGAAATAAAAAAGTTAGGGGTAGACCAACTCCGAGTAATGAGTTTTGTTCCCCAGAAGGATACCCCGATGCAACACTTTCCTTCTGTCCCCCGATTAAAAGAGTTACTTGTTATAGCAGTCATGCGCATAGCGTTTCCAGATCGCTTGATTCCGGCTTCGTTGGATGTAGACGGGTTAAATGGTTTAGCGGAGCGTCTTAACGCCGGTGCTAACGTTGTTACTTCGATCATTCCCCCGCAGTCTGGATTAGCTGGAGTTTCTAATCATTCCTTAGATATTGAAGACGGAAACCGGACGGTAAATAAAATTATTCCTGTCTTAGAGCAGAACGGACTTATTATGGCAAGCCGTGGAGATTATGCGGAGTGGATTTCACTGCATCAGAATAAGACCAGGGTTTTTAGAGAGGAGTCTAAGCATGCGTGTAGCAATAGTGGGGGGGAAACTGCAAGGGCTTGAAGCTGTCTACCTGGCTAAGAAAGCCGGTTGGGAAGTTGTCCTTGTTGATAAGAACGATGGGGTACCAGCTGTAGAATTATGTGATCAATTCTTGATGCTTGATGTTACGAAAGTCCTTGAATGGATTCCCATCCTTAAGGACATAGATCTTATTATTCCCGCTTTAGAGAATCTGGAAGCTCTTAATAGCCTGGTCCGAAGTGCCAAGTATGCTGGTGTTCCGTTGTTATTTGATAAGGAGTCCTATGCGATTTCATCGTCTAAAATTTATTCCAACGAAATGTTTGCTCGCACAGGGGTCCCATCCCCAAATCCCTGGCCAAAATGTACTTTTCCTATTATTGTTAAGCCTTCCGGAGCAAGTGGAAGTGAAGAGGTCTATAAGGTAAACAGCACTACAGAGTTTCGGAGCTTTTCTGAAAAGGGTTTAACGGATTGGGTGATCGAGGAGTATCTGGAAGGCCCCTCATATTCATTAGAGGTCATGGGTTTCTTAGGAGTTTACAAAGTATTGCACATCACAGAGCTTCATATGGATAAGAACTACGATTGTAAACGTGTTATTGGTTCGGCAATTCTATCCTCCGCCCTTAGGGAAGAATTTGAACAGATTGGGCTAAGCTTGGCGAAAAACCTTAATCTGAACGGCATTATGGACATTGAAACGATTTTGCATAAGGGTAAGTTAAAAGTCTTAGAAATTGATGCTCGTCTTCCAAGTCAAACCCCAGTATCTGTCTATCACGCCACTGGAATTAATATGCTGGAAATTCTCGGTCGGGCCTTCGTCGAAGGTAAGCCTTGGCAAGACTTTCAGATCAGGGAAAAGCAGGGTGTGATTTACGAACACATCCATGTCACGAAGGACAAACTTGAAATCTGTGGCGAACATATTATGTCCGGCTCAGGTCCACTCCATCTTTATCCCGATTTTTTTGGCGCGGACGAAGCACTTTCTAACTATATTCCAGGTAAAACTGATTGGGTAGCGACTCTTATTATCACCGGAAAGAATCTACAAGCAGCCTGGATAAATCGTGATATTGTTCTCAAAGCGATTCAAAATGAATGGGGAATCCGGCAATACTTTGATCCTTTTCCAATGGATGACGAATGCAAAGAGGTAATATGCGCCTCTGTGAGGTAGGAATTGCAAGTATGGATCGGAGTTGAGTTTGGTGACAGTGGATTCAAAAAAGAAACGATATTATCGTAAGAATGTAGATTTCTTCAAATTTGTTGAAAAGCTGAAATTATGGCCTTCGAGAAGTGGAACCCTGCATGGGGTTAAAAGTATGACCATTAGAGGGAATACCGCGGAAATCATTACCCATTGTAATGAAACGTTCCAGATTTTTAATTCCAAAAATAGCCGTGCAGCACGGTGCCTACGCAATAAACTGTTCTTTCAGGCATGCAAAACCTGTAAAATCCCTGATTGGAAATTAGCTAAGTACTCTTCAACTCACGTCAATCAAAATTATGGATCACGCTTATAGCAATAATGCTTGTTTTTACCCCTTAATGGAAAGGCAAGCTTTATTATAATAAGGCCTTTTCTAGGATATAGAAGATTCTAAGGAAGGGCTAAACCCTGGAAGGATTTACTTTAATTACTGAAAAAAGAGGAGGAATTTAGGTATGGCTAGTTATGCAGATCTTGCTCAAAGTGTTATTGAAGGTCAGAAGGATAAGGTAAAGGATCAAGTTCAGAGTCTAATCGCAGCAGGGAATAGCCCTTTGGAAATTGTTAACGAGGGCTTAATTGCCGGAATGAATGTTGTTGGGGTTCGCTTTAAGGCAGGGGATATGTATGTTCCTGAAGTCCTTATGGCAGCAAAGAGTATGACCGGTGGACTGGAAATTGTAAAACCCTTAATCGCTAGTGCTGATCAAAAAAGCCAAGGTAAGATCCTTTTAGGTACTGTAAAAGGAGACTTACATGATATAGGTAAAAATCTTGTTGGTATGCTGATTGAGAGTGGCGGACTTGAAGTCATTAACATGGGCGTCGATATTTCTGCTGAAGATTTTATTGATGCGATTATTGAACATGAACCTGATATTCTTGCCTTATCAGCTCTTTTAACCACAACCATGCCGGCTATGCAAGATATTATAGAAATGTTAGAAGATGAGGATCTCAGAGACAAAGTAAAAGTAATTATCGGAGGAGCCCCAGTTTCTCAAGAGTATGCCGATACGATTGGTGCAGACGGCTATGCTCCCGATGCTGGTTCAGCTGTAGAACTTTGCAAGAAACTCTTAGCCTCTAAGTAAACTTCAATATCTTCAAAGCTAGACTCCGTACATGCGAAAAACCCTTAACGAATACAAGTCATGGAGGATGAGTTTAACCGAAGGCGGTATTTAAGGGGGTGATTTATTAACGCAATTGATCATAATCTTATATTGGTTTTCTTATAGCTCTTGAAAATATATGGAGGTGATTTTTTTGACATTCAGAGGTATACATGCTGGTTCCACCAGAATGGATGGGATCGGACTGAATATGTTTACCAACGATGAACTGTATGATGTCCATTTGGCAACTTTGGACCTACTATGGGATATCGGGGTAAAAGTTGAAAGTGAAGAGGCACGTGAAATATTCTATAGTGCTGGATGCACTCTTGACCGCAACACTAACATAGTTAAAATACCTGCCCACTTAGTAGAAGATGCTATTCGCTCGATACCTAAGACGTTTAGAGCCTGCGGAAGAAAACGCGAAAATGACTGGCTCAATGAAGGAAATCGGACCGGGTTTGTCAATTTTGGAGAGGCTATCCGCATGATTGACCCTTATTCCCGTCAACTTCGAAAGCCCTTCAAAAAAGACGTGGATGACGTAACCCGTTTCTGTGAAGCCATGGATCAGATCATTGTCTTTGAACGAGCATTAGGTCCTTCAGAAGTTGATCCGGACGTGGCTCAAGTTCACATCGCAGAATCGTTTTTCAACTTTTCAACCAAGCATGCTTATATTGGGATGAATCGTCCTGAAAACATGCGTGCAGCTGCAAAAATGGGCTACCTTGTTTCAGGAGGGGAAGATAAATTCCGCGAAAGACCCCTTTTCTCACAAAGTACAGACCCAGTGGCTCCCCTTGTCCATGCTAAAGGAGCAACTGATACGTTACTGCAGGCCATACGCTTGGGTGTTCCGGCTAAGATTAATTCCATGGGTCTTGCAGGTGGAACGACTTGTGTTCACCTCGCAAGTACACTTGTGACACATAATGCGGAAATTCTAAGTATGTTTGTCTTAGGTCAGCTTGAAAAGAGAGGGTATCCCATGGTCTATGGAACGTCCACGACCATGATGGACTTGCGAACCACTGTTGCTTGTGTAGGAACACCGGAACTCGCTCTCTTTAGTGCTGCTTGCGCCAAACTGGCCCAATTCTATAATATTCCCGTCTGGGTAGCTGGGGGATAGACGGATAGCAAAGTACCTGATGCCCAAGCAGCCCATGAGTTTACCTTGACCGCCTTATTACCAGCGTTAGCAGGCGCTAACATGATATATGGTCTTGGAATGCTCGAAGGGGGCCTAACTTGGGATTATGCTCAAATGGTTATGCAGAATGAAATGGCACGAATGATTATGCATACCATTAAAGGTATTCCGATAAGTGATGAGAAAATGGCACTGGAAGTTGTCCGTTCGGTAGGTATCGGCGGAGAATTCATTAGCCATGATCACACTTACGCGCATTACAAAGAGCTGTCTAAAACCGAGTTGTTAGATAGAAAGAATAGAGAGAATTGGGAAGCAGCTGGCAGTAAGGATATTGTCGAAACCTCCTATGCAAAATCTATTGACATTCTTGAAAACTATGAAAACCAAAATCCTCTACCTGAAGATATTCAAAGACAGCTGAAGGAGATTGTCTTAGAAGCGGAAGCTGAAACCACAGAGATAAAGGCAAAGGAAAAAGAAGCTAGAAGAAGACCAAGAAAACCTAAATTCTAAATTTTTCTTCTGATGCAAAGAACAAGGAGCCGGTGAATTCACCAGCTCCTTGTTCTATTGGGATTCTAATCCAGATGGGTAATATTTTCGAATTAGGCGATTAGCTTTACTTTGACTGATATCTAAGACCTTGGCTACTTCGTATGAGCTCCCAAAATCCTTATAGGCTTGTATAATTAAATTCTTTTCCACGTCACTTATAGCATCATCAAGAGAAAGTGGGCGATTACGGGTCAACGGAGTAGATTCTACTGGAGATTCTGCCATAGTATGAAAGGATTGAGGGAGGTCACATTCATCAATGACAGTGGATTGAGTTACGACGGTTAGGCGTTCGATTATGTTTTCCAGCTCTCGAACATTTCCAGGCCAGGAATATTGTTTGAAAAGCTCATAGCATCTTGGACTAAATTCATGCTCCATTTTATATTTCCTATTAAATTTGTTCAGGATATCTTGAGCTAGTGGGATGATCTCTTCTCTTCTTTCTCTTAAAGGAGGAAGAGTTAGTTCAAAAATATTCAAACGATAATATAAATCTTCCCGAAACGTACCTTTTTTTATCATCTCCTGCAAATCACGGTTCGTTGCAGCGATGATTCGGCAATAAACTTGCTGAATCTCACGGCCTCCTACTTTAAAGTACTGGTTTTCATGGAGTACTTGTAAAAGTTTGGCTTGCATTCGGGGAGATAATTCGGCAATTTCATCTAAAAAAAGAGTTCCATCATTTGCTAACTCAATTAGGCCTATATTGCCTTTGGTATTGGCTCCGGTAAATGCCCCTTTTGAGTAGCCAAACATCTCTGCTTCCATAAGTTCTGAAGGAATAGAAGCACAGTTAACGGTTATGAAAGGGCCATCTCTGTTAGGGCTATGGTTGTGAATGTATTTGGCCATATGTCCTTTTCCGGATCCCGATTCACCAAGGAGTAGAACGGTTGAATTTACTGCTGAAATGCGTCTTACAAGACGTAACAGTGATTCCATCTTGGGGCTTTCGCAGATAAAGTCAGGGATGTTCATTTCCTTTTTTCGAAAAACTTCCACTTCCATTTTATAACGCTTCAATAACTCGATACTCTTATCCAGTTCATGCTTCATCCCTTCAGACTCAGTGACATCCCTGGAATTCTCAATAATGAGTTCGATATTACCGTCTGAATCGAAGACTGGGGTTGCGGTAGTGAGCAACGTTTTACCCGTGCAGGTTTTTTGTTCAAGGGTTATGCTCATTTTCTTATCAATTGCAATGGGACTAACTCGTGGACCCCAATATTTCTTTTCGGATATTTCTCGTGACTTCTTACCAATGATTTCCGAAGCTTTAACGCCATAATGCTTCTCACAGACGTTATTTACATAAACGACGATCCCCATAGCATTAGTTACATAGATTTCATCATGGGAATTATCTAATATCTTCTTCAGGGTTTCAAAATCCAGATCAGTTGTTCCTGTATCCAAACTAATGACCTCCTTATCGAGTTGTTAATGTCTTAACAACTTAAATATAGTATAGAATTAGTTGAAATAAAAGCAATTCTGACAACATTATATTATTTTCGTCATAAAAAGAGAATAGAGACGTAGGATCCAAGAAAAATTCCGGTCAATTATGATAATTATACTATAAAAAATCGTATTTCAAAGAACTAATTGCGATGATAGATTTGACTTAACAAGTCAACCCTGACTTGCCATAGGGCAGACTCATCTCAAAAATGTCTGATAATTAAGCCAGTTTCAGAGGATTAGTTTTCAATAATAAGATGGCATGGTTTTTGCATTATTCATATAATTACCGGCTATACCGGGCATAGGGTTTACGGAGGGGTGAAGCGAGGAGCATTGCTCTTATACGTAAACAAAGAAGGGAGGCTAGTGTAACCCAGAGATCATGACCCTGTATTTTTTAGGGAATCGAAAACTTGAGGAAATGGCATACGCCTACTAAAAAGCAATCGTATCGGGCGGGCGAAGTGGACGGATTGAAAAGGTCCATCGAGGCTGCTCCTTCCCTAGTGTATTAATATGTATGAGGAGGGAATTTATGGCACTCAATACTGAAAAAAATGTCCAAGTGATGCAGACAGCTCAGGAGCTTGGCCATGCCAAAAAAGGTCTTATCTATGGAGTAATTTCGGGTGCAACATGGGGACTTGATGGGGTTATCCTTGGTATGGCGTTGGCAATGGCGCCGTTTACCGGTGGGGCAACTCTTTCTCTATATGCAGGTTCTTTAGCAGGCGCAGCAATGCATGATGGGTTTGCTGGTTTTTGGCTCTTTTTCTACAACCTATTTACCGGAAGGGCACCAGAATATCTTCGAACCTTGCGCACTAGACCAGGAAAAATTGTCGTTTTAGCCGCGCTTTTTGGGGGTCCGATAGCTATGTCAGGTTACCTGTTGGGAATTAATATGGCTGGAGCTTCTTATGCCTTAGCTATAACCGCTATGTACCCCGCCGTTGGGGCAATTATGGCGGTATTTATTCTAAAAGAGAAAATCATCCCACGTGTTTGGGCAGGGATTATTCTTTGTATTGGTGGAGCTGTTGTTGTAGGATATGTCCCACCAGGTGGTGATTTCCCTAATTTCTATCTAGGACTAGCTTTCTCCTTACTTGCTACACTAGGTTGGGGTATGGAAGGTGTTCTGTCAACCTATGGAATGGATATGGCCGATCCTGATATCGCCATCGGAATTCGTGAAGCTACATCATTTTTCGTTTACCTCATCGGAATTTTACCCATTGCTTCTGGGGTAGTTATTTTCTGGGATGCCTTCACCGAAGCTAGCGTCTATTATGTTGCGGTTGCAGGAGCCTTAGGAGCTTTATCCTACGTCTGTTGGTATAGAGCCCTTAATATGACAGGTGTGGGTCGGGCGATGGCACTTAATGTAACATATGCCTTGTGGGCTGTCTTCTTCAGCTGGCTGATAATTCCGGGCTTTGAACTAACACTCACCTTAGTCGTTGGGGCTGTCATCATTACTGTGGGAACAATTTTGGTCACAGCGAATCCCAAAGAACTCTTAAAATTAAGAAAAGTATAAGAGGGGGATTATTGATGAAACTACCGATGCGTTTCCGAATGTTGCATTTACTATCTAAACATGAGACTCTATCTGAAATCACCATGCAAGAAGCATTGAGACCGGAGTATGGTACGGAAGGTCAGTTCAAAGAATCAAGCATTGATAACCACTTACAATCCATGTTGGCGGTTGGGCTGATTGAAATTCAGAAAGTATCCGTAGACGCCAATGGTAAGTTAACCCACGAGTACAAGATTACGGACTATGGGACTGGGCGATTGAACTATTTACCCAAAGAATGGCAGTGAACTAGTTTGAAACGTTGAACATTAATGTGACAAAAATGGCTTAAGGAATTATTCCTTAGCCATTTTTGTCAATTATGACTGTTTAGTTAAATGGTTTAATTTAAGTAAAATTTGGTTTCGATAAGTCATAGATGACTTGAGAAATAAAGTAGTTATGGCGTTTTTGCTGGATGTTATTGAATTAATACGCTGATCGGGCAATGGCATGGTTTTTGCATTAATCTGTATTGTGTAAGTTATTAAATATATTAAAGTAACTTAAAGATCCCTAATGGATAGTAAATTCTGAGTAAAGTCAGGATAAAGGAGGGAATACAGCCGTTGATACAACGGCTTATGATTTAGAGGTTGGAACTATAGCGGTATTGATTAGGCCGCTGAACCAACGATGTATTCCAAAGATAAATTGATCGAGTGAAAGGAGCAAAACACTAATGGCTATAAGAGAAGATCTTGTTGCACTAGGGATGGTAGAAACCCGTGGAATTGTAGGAGCCATCGAAGCGGCTGATGCCATGGTCAAAGCAGCCAACGTTACACTGATAGGTAAAGTGAAAGTAGGAGGCGCCTTAGTCACTGTTATGGTTCGAGGAGATGTCGGAGCAGTAAAGGCCTCAGTTGATGCAGGAGCTGCCGCAGCAGAACGAGTCGGAGAACTTGTTAGCTGTCATGTTATCCCACGTCCACATCAGGAGCTCGAAGCAATTTTACCAAAGTTACCTGTAATCGAAGAAAAACCTAAAACAAAAAACGTTGAGAATACGAAGTAAATTTCGTCGGAATTAAGAAGAATTTCCGGCAGTAATAGGGAGGGTAACCATGATTGAGCCCATTAAACCAAAAGTATTAGCCGTTCGATTAATTCCTAATGTGGCCCCTGATCTCGCCGAAAAATTGGGCCTTACTGGCTATCAGCGTTCCATCGGTATGATCACCGCCGACATCGATGATTCAACCTATGTGGCCTTAGATGAAGCTACAAAAAAGGCAGAAGTCGAAGTTGTCTATGCTAAAAGTTTTTATTGCGGAGCAGCCCGAGCTTCCGGTCCGCTATCCGGGGAAATTATAGGAATTCTAGCTGGTCCGAACCCAGCAGAAGTGAGAGCGGGAGTGGATGCCTGCATCGATCATCTCGAAAACGAATGCTTCTTCTACACCTGTGACGGAGGAAAAACAGCCTTTTTTCCCCATACTGTTTCTCGAACCGGAAGCTACCTTTCCAAACTGGCAGGAATTCCGGAAGGCCAAGCCCTATCCTACCTGATTGCGCCTCCAATCGAGGCCATGTTTGGTTTAGACGCTGCCTTAAAAGCTGCGGAAGTCACCATGCAAGCCTTTTATGGTCCGCCAACTGAAACAAACTTTGGAGGTGGGCTCTTAACCGGTTCACAAAGTGCCTGCCGCTCTGCTTGTGATGCTTTCCAAAGAGCTGTTATCGACGTTTGCGAACACGGTCTTAAATTTTAGTTAGGGGAGGTGCAGCTTCATAATGGAACTTGATAAAGACCTATGTTCCTTACAAGAAGCCCGAAATTTAGTGCGAGCTGCGCGAAAAGCCCAAGAAGCCCTCATGAACTTTACGCAAGAACAAGTCGACAAAATCATCGACCTGATGCGCGAAGCAGGAGAAGCTAATGCAGCTCGCTTAGCCATGATGGCTGTATCGGAAACCGGAATGGGAAACTACAACGATAAGTGTTTCAAGAACTATTTTGCTTCTCGAACCCTTTATGACTTTATTAAACCCATGAAAACTGTAGGAATCATCCGAGAAAACCCCGAACAAAAGCTTTGGGAAATTGCTGAACCCGTAGGAGTGATCGCTGGAATTATCCCGACCACTAATCCTACTTCAACCGTCATTTATAAAGCCATGATCGCTCTAAAGTCACGTAATGCCATCGTCTTCTCTCCGCACCCAAGTGCTGTTCGATGTACCAATGAAGCGGCAAAAATTATGCATAAAGCAGCTATTGCGGCAGGAGCCCCTGAAGGGGTCATAGGATGCATCATGAATGTATCCATGGGAGCGACTAACGAACTCATGAAACACCCTAATGTCGCTATGATTCTAGCAACCGGTGGAAGTGCCCTAGTCAAAGCTGCCTACAGCAGCGGAAAACCAGCCCTCGGCGTGGGTCCAGGAAACGTCCCTGCCTTTGTCGAACGGAGTGCTGATCTTGCTAAAGCTGCGGAATACATCATTATGGGAAAAACCTTTGATAACGGGACTATCTGCGCATCTGAACAAGCTATTGTGGCTGAAGAATGTATCGCCGATGAGTTGATAATCCATCTAAAACGGCAGGGAGCCCATTTTCTCAATTCTGAGGAAGTAACGAAGGTGTCCAACGTAGTTATGTTGGCAAATGGAGGAGTTAACCCAAAAGTAGTGGGGAAAGACCCGAAATTCATAGCACAGCTTGCTGGAATCAACATTCCAGATCAAACGAAATGTTTAGTTGCCCCTTTGTCAGGGGTTGGTCCCCAGTGGCCCTTATCTTACGAAAAATTAACTACCGTCTTGGGTTTTTACCGAGTTGCAGATTGGCATGAAGGATGTGACCGTTGCTTCCAACTCTTAGAAGTTGGCGGAGTGGGCCATAGTCTCGCAATGCATTGCAATAACGAAGAAATCATTCGGGAATTTGCGCTTAAGAAACCTGTTAACCGATTACTCGTTAATACCCCAGCAGCTATGGGTGGCGTTGGCGTGACCACTGGCTTAGCTCCTTCCTTTACCTTAGGATGTGGAACTTGGGCTGGATCAAGCGTCTCAGAAAACGTTACACCACTTCACCTAATCAATATCAAACGTGTTGCTTGGCATCTTGGTCTGCCTGAACGTAAATCCCTAGAACCCCTGAACGAAATAGGAAATTGCAATCAAAACCAAAACCAAGCTCAAACATCACAGATAGATGCTCAGATGGTCCAAGAGATCATCACGCAAATCTTAAAGCATTTAAAGTAGCGTAGTGCTAAATGTTTTTAACGAATAATTAGGTTCGATTTAAGTTCATTAATTGAGGCATGGTCTCGAACTACGAACAGCGAATATCGAACCACGAATTTGGGAGGGAACAAAATGGCTGATCGAAGAGTAATTGCACTTGGAATGATAGAAACCAAAGGACTAATTCCTGCGATCGAAGCAGCGGATCAAATGTTAAAAGCAGCAAATGTAACGTTATGTGGAAAAGAACATGTCTCCGGAGGATTAGTCTCAGTCATGGTTCGGGGTGATGTCGGTGCCGTCAAAGCAGCCGTAGACGCAGGAGCATCTGCAGCCCAGCGAGTTGGAGCACTCCTTAGTGTTCATGTTATTCCCCGACCCCATCAGGACGTTGAGTATATCCTACCAGTCGGTGACAACAAAGGTTATGGAGAAAAATAATCTCCGACTTCTGTAATGAGGTGAGGTCTTGATCGTCACAGAATATGAGCTAAGAGCCAATTGGCATAAAACCAAGGAGAAACTGATTATATTACCGCCCGGTAGTGTAATCACACCATCTGCAAGGGACTTTATTAGGTCCAAAGGAATCGATGTTCAGATTGAGGGGAACGGACTAAAGGATATTCATAAGAATACTTTTTCCAGTGCAGCCCAAAGCATTGATAGTACTACCAGACCAACCCCCATTCAAATCAATCCACTCCGGGAAATCAAGTCTAGAAACCACGCTCAAAACAAAATGCAAACCCATTCAAATAGTTCCTCGGGTGTCAAACCTGAACACATGACTCATTTACGCTCAGGAGCCTTAGTCACTAAGATACATCCGGTGATCGCTTATCGTGGGCAATTAGACTTGTTTCAATGTGAACTCGTTGAAGCTCAGGGTTTCTTAAGTAACCAAGGGGAGGATGACCTAATACTAAAGCTGGAGGAAATCTCAGTTTTTTGTCGACAGCTTATGGTCAGCGAAGTTAAACAGGAGCCCTTTCAATGGTTAACCCTAATTGGATTTACCCCTGAAGAATTGCGCGAACGATCTCATCATCCCCAAAAATACTACGGTATCGATCACACTCCCTTAAGCTATACTCATGGCCCCATTGTATCCAAACTCCATCACCTTAGGGCCAAATCACGAGAAGTTGAGCTTTATGCTAACCGAGCTTTCACCGATGAAACAGGGGCATGTAGTCGAACAGACCTGATTCAGGCCTTAAATCGGCTCTCTAGTACCTTCTATATCCTCGCTTGTGAAGTACGTGGCCGGAATAACCAAGACCAAGTTGAGAAAGCGGTGAATGCCGTGAAAGCGGGGCAAGTTGAAAAACAAGTTCCTATAGGAACTACGAATCGCCATATACACATCTCACAAACCGACCTAGAGGCCCTCTTCGGCGAAAACTATTCTCTTCACGTCCAAAAAGAGCTCTCTCAACGCGGACAGTTTGCAGCCAAAGAAACTGTCACGTTAGTTGGTCCCAAAGGAAGAATAGATAGGGTCCGCATCTTAGGACCGGTAAGAAAGAATACGCAAGCAGAAATAAGTGTCACAGATTGCTTTACCTTAGGAGTTAAGCCCGTCATCCGGGATTCGGGGCAACATGATGGAACCCCAGGTCTTAGAATTGAAGGTCCTGTTGGTCAAATTGAGCTTGAAGCAGGAGTCATGGTAGCCAGCAGGCACATTCACCTCCACACTGACGATGCTAAGGATTGGTCTCTGAAAGATGGAGACCGAGTTCGAGTGAAAGTTGAGAGCCAACGACCAATGGTCTTCGAAGATGTGTTAATTCGGGTCAGTGACATGTACCGCAAAGAGTTTCACTTGGACTTGGATGAAGCTAATGCGGCTCTCGTCGATGCAACCACCCAGGGAAGGCTCATGGAGGTATGAGCATGAATGAAGAACTGATCAACCAAATTGTGCGCCGTATCTTGTCTGATCCCTCTTTGCAGGGATTACTCCAAGGAAACGGGAGTCAAGAGGGGGTGGTTAAATCTGAGGCCTTAGTCCTTTTGAATTTTGTCTCGGATTTTCCGCGAGTCTTGGCTGCGGTCAAACAACGATGGGGAGCAGACTTTACCTTCTGCATTTTACCGAGTGATCAGGTTTATATAGCCAAGCCAGAACTACCTGTTGGCATGACCTGGATAACCGCTCAAGATGCCTTGAGTAGGTCAGATTGGCAAAAATTGATCCTGCCAACATGTTCTCCTAATACCTTAGCAAAAGCTGCTTTAGGGATACGAGATAACCCAATCTGCGAAATGATTGGGCGTGGACTAAGCAGAGGAAGCTCCATTGATCTGGTGACAGACTATTTGGGCTTAACAATACAAACTCCTCTGGCTTATCGAGAGCTTTATGAAGGATATATCCAGAGGCTGCAGGCTTACGGAGTCATGGTATGTGCCAGTTTAGCTGAGGATTGTTCTTTTTCGGCGAAACCTGTTCAACAATACCCTGCAAAAATTTCAGAGTTAAGCTCCGTGATATATAAACAGAACGAAGTGTTCTCCCAGGAAAAAGACCTCTTTGTGCAAGAGGAGATACGCTTTGCTAATAAGTTTTTAGGGGATAAACAGGCCTACGAATTTCCGGAGGAATCGAGAGTTCTTATAAAACAAGGGACAGTCGTCTCACCCCTCGCTCGAGACACCCTTAAGCTGCGCCGAATTGAGCTGTGTATTGAGAAGGAGGGGAAAAACGGATGATTTTAGCCCGTGTTATAGGAAACGTCTGGTCTACCCGAAAAGATGAGTCCTTACGAGGTCTGAAGTTTCTAGTTGTCCAGCCCGTCACCCTCTCTTATCAAGAGGATGGGACCCCCATACTTAAGGAAGTTGGGAATTCTCTTGTCGCTGCAGACCAAATCGGTGCAGGAGAAGACGAAATCGTCATGGTAGCGAGCGGTTCCTCGGCCCGGCAGGGTCTAACTAACCATAGTATCCCCATTGACGCCACCATCGTAGGCATTATCGATAAAGAAACCTATGAAGCGTAAGCTTAAGTGGGTGAAAAAATGAGCGAGATGAGTATGAAAGAAATCAGTGCGAAGGTTAGAGAAGCTGGGGTTGTTGGCGCAGGTGGAGCTGGATTTCCGACCCATGTCAAACTCTCAGCGCGAGCAGAGATCGTCATTGTTAATGCAGCGGAATGTGAGCCTTTACTGAAAACCGACCAACAACTGGCTGCACGCTATCCGGATCTTTTAGTCAAAGGCTTAACCCTAGCTATGGAGGCTACAGGTGCTCAAAAAGGAATTATTGCTTTAAAAGGAAAGTATAAAGATGCGATAGGGGCCTTAGAACTCCATATAAAGAATTATAAAGACCTTGAAATTTCAATTATGCCCGATATTTACCCAGCTGGAGACGAAGTAATCACCATCTGGTTAACGACTGGGAGGCGAGTCCCTCCAGGTGGAATACCATTGGATATTGGTGTGGTAGTTAATAATGTGCAAACCCTGATCAATGTCGCAAGGGCCGTCGAAGGGACCCCTGTTACCACAAGGACCCTTACAGTAACCGGCGCTGTCAAAAAACCAATAACCGTCACAGTTCCGATTGGAACGCCATTACGAGACATTCTGGAATTGGCCGGTGGTGGAAGCGGGGAGTTAGCCTATATCAATGGAGGGCCGATGATGGGAACCCTTATCACCGATCTTTCAACTCCAGTGACCAAAACCACCGGAGGACTAATAGCTCTGCCGAAAGATCATATGTTGATCCAACGCAAGGGTCAGAGGGTTGAGACTATTTTGCGCATTGCTAAGACTGTCTGCGAACAGTGCAATTTTTGTACAGAACTCTGTCCTAGGCATATCATAGGACACGAATTATCCCCTCATCGACTGATTAGAGCGGTCAATTATAAAAACATTAGTGCCCCCTCTTTAGTTACTACAGCCCTAACCTGCTCCGAATGCGGAGTTTGTGAAGCTTATGCTTGTCCGGTGGGAATCTCGCCGCTCAGAGTGAATATCGCTTTAAAAGCAGAGCTTCGTGCCAAGGGAATTAAATATCAGGGCGAACTTGGAAAAGTAGATCCGATGGCCAGACATCGTCTAATCCCCTCGTCGCGGTTAATGGATCGCTTGAGGCTTCGACCTTGGTATAAAGAAGCCCCCTTATCGGCGGAGATGTATGTACCTGACGAAGTCACTCTAAAGCTTCAACAGCACATTGGTGCACCTGCAATATCCGTCGTCCAAGTCGGAGATGTGGTTCATGTAGGACAACTGATCGGAAAAATTCCTGATGGAGCACTAGGTGCAAATGTCCATGCCAGCATAGAGGGAAGAGTGATTAACGTAACCCCCCAAACCATAACGATACGGAAAGGTGGTGCAGCCAAATGATCCATGCCATAGGGCTGGTGGAATTTACCAGCATAGCACAAGGCATTGAGTGTGCCGATATTATGACCAAGACAGCGGACGTGACCATTTTGGCAGCGAAAACCATTTGTCCCGGAAAATATATGGTCTTGGTAAGCGGAGATGTATCAGGAGTAGAACAATCTGTGAATGCTGGTATTGATTTAGGAGCGGAGACAGTGGTGGATTCCTTTGTCATCCCCAATGTACATCCTTCCATATTACCGGCTATTAGTCGTGCCAACACCCTTAAAGACATCAAGGCTTTAGGGATTATAGAAACCTATAGTGTAGCATCCTTAATCGAAGCAGCGGATGCAGCAGTAAAGGCAGGTGACGTAGAACCTTTACTTATTCATCTGGCTTTTGGAATCGGAGGCAAAAGCTACACCCTTCTTACCGGAGAAGTAGCCTCCATTAAAGCTGCTGTCGAAGAAGGAAGCGCCATAGCCAGTGAGAAAGGACTTCTCATCCGTCAAGTCGTCATCCCAAGACCCTCGAAACAACTCATTGAAAGCCTAGTTTAATAACGACTTAAGCATCGAACCACGAATATCGAATATCGAACCACGATAAGGAGGTGTACTATGGGACGATTTATCTCAGCAGCTGTATTGCGAGATATGGCCAAATTAGACAAAAACATAGTTTTAGAAGAAGATAGTGTACTGACTCCCTCTGCCAAGGATCTAGCCAAAGAATTGGGGATTACGATCAGCAAAGGCAAGCAAGAAGTTATCGGTCACAGTGTTGTTGGGCAGTTTGTGAATCCGCAGTCTGGCGTTAAGGAAGAAAGCGTTTCCATTGGTATCGCTGATTTAAGCAGCCAAAAGGATGACTTGAAGACGGCGGTGCAAAGAATTCTGGGTGAGGTCCTTAAACCCGCCTGTGAGAACCCTAAAGCCACTCATGTTAAAGGGGAAAGTGTGATCATACAGCCTTTCTTAGAGGCACCTCCAGGACAAAAAGTCGGGCTTGTCGACGTGATCGACTCACGAGTAGGAAATCTCGCTTCAGGTTTTATGACCTTTGATCATTCTCAGTTGCCTTGGTTCTTAAACTATGATGAAGTAGATTACGTTATTGAGGGAGAGTTTGTCCTGGAAGTTGAGGGGCAAGTTTTCCGCGCTAAACCTGGAGATGTAGTTTATATTCCGAAGGGAAGCCAAGTGGTCTTTTCTTCACCAGGGTTTTGTAAAGTCTTCTATTGTACTTACCCAGCTAACTGGGCAGATTTTTGTGATTAAGGACATTATGTCAGATTGGGGGATCGTTCAATGATTTTAAAGGCGAAAGTTTATAATAAACTATTTGGGTTTGAAAGTCTTAAAGAAGTTATGGCTAAGGCCAATGAAGAAAAGTCTGGCGATGAACTGGTCGGAATTGCTGCAAAATCAGCTTCTGAGCGAGTAGCGGCAAAATTGGTTCTGAGTAATCTTACCCTTGAGGATATATATAATAACCCAATCATTCCTTATGAAGAAGATGAAGTTACTAGAGCAATCTACGACGGTCTCAACTTAAGAATCTATCGAGAGATCAAAGGTTGGACGGTCGGTTACCTACGTGAGTATATTTTAGATCATAAGACGACAGGTGAAGACTTAGCTCACATTAGTCGTGGTCTGACAAGTGAAATGATTGCTGCAGTGGCTAAGTTAATGTCTACTATGGATCTTGTCTTTGGGTCGAAAAAAATGCGAATTCAGTCGCATTGTAATACAACACTTGGTGTACCTGGAACGCTGGCTTTTCGCTGCCAGCCTAATCACCCAACCGATAACATCGAAGGGATGATGGCTTCCCTTAAAGAGGGTTTATCCTATGGATCCGGGGATGCAGTCATCGGAATTAACCCTGTGGAAGACAATGTGGAGACTGTTACCCGCCTCTTGGATACTGTCAAGAATTTCATGGTAAAATGGGAAATTCCAACTCAAAACTGCGTTTTAGCACATGTGACAACACAGATGAAAGCGATTGAAAAAGGAGCTCCAGTTGACTTAGTCTTCCAAAGTATAGCTGGAACTCAAAAAGCTAATGATGCCTTTGGTGTAAGCGCTGCAATTTTAGATGAAGCCTTTGCTTTGGCACAGCGTCAAGGAACTGCGACAGGTCCTAATCTCATGTACTTTGAAACAGGACAAGGTTCCGAGGTCTCCCTAGATGCTCACTTGGGCGTTGATATGATGACATTGGAAGCAAGAACTTACGGGTATGCACGGGGTTATCGCCCATTCATGACCAACAATGTTTCTGGGTTTATTGGACCGGAGACGATTTATTCAGGTCGAGAAGTTATTCGAGCAGACTTGGAAGATCTATTCATGGGTAAGCTGCACGGGCTGCCCATGGGGATTGCACCGTGTTATACAAATCACATGAAAGCAGACCAAAATGATCAGGAAATGGGAACCCTCCTCTGCGCCATGGCTGGTTCAAACTTCTTCATGGGTGTTCCAGGCGGCGACGATGTTATGCTCAGTTATCAGGATACGAGTTACCATGATGATGCAAGTACCCGGGAAATCTTAGGGTTACGACCGCTTCCGGAGTTTGAACAGTGGTTGGAAAAAATGGGTATTTTAGAAAACGGCAAACTTACAGAGAGGGCCGGAGACCCATCCATATTTGATAAATAGGGAGGCGAATCGAGGTGGCAGTCGCGAATAACGAGTTAGAGAAAGTCATTATTCAAAGTATTATGGAAGAACTAGCTAAGAAAGGGTTGCTTTCACAAAAGGGGAAAGACCATGTCATGGCGGCAGCGATAATGGATACGCCTATAGTCCCTGACACCCATTCTGAGGATATGGTTACATTTCCTGCTCTAGATGAAATGCAGATTTCTAACCCATTTAATGCAGATGCAGTTAGGGCTATGAAAAAGTTGACTCCAGCTAGGATTGGAATTGGCAGAGCGGGAACTCGCCCCAAAACAATATCCTGGTTAAGGTTTTTGGCGGATCATGCAGTAGCTCAAGATGCAGTTTTCCTCGATGTTTCTGAGGAATTTCTCCAACGGATGAACTTGATGTCCGTCCAGAGTGCAGCTAGCAGTAAGGATGAGTTTCTACAAAGACCGGATTTGGGACGTCGTTTATCCCCAGAAGCTGTGAAAACAATTTCGGAGAAGTGTGAGAAAAATGTCCAAGTTCAGATACTGATTGTCGACGGACTAAGTTCAACGGCCATCGAGGCGAATATTCCAGACCTATTACCTGCTTTGATGCAAGGGTTGAAATCATCAGGAATAAACGTTGGAGCTCCGTTTTTCGTTAAGAATGGCAGGGTATGGGTTCAAGACCATGTTGCATCCCTTGTCAATTCAGAGGTGATAATTTCCTTGATTGGCGAGCGCCCAGGTCTTGGAACTGCTGAGAGCCTTAGTGCTTATATGATATACAGACCTGACGAAACTACTGTGGAAGCTGATCGCACAGTTATTTCCAATATTCACAAGGGCGGAATTCCTCCGGCTGAAGCAGGGGCCCATCTTACAGATGTTATCAAAGAAATTCTAGCCGCTAAAGCAAGTGGTGTTAAGCTGAACCAGCAAAAATAGGGGTGGTGATAAAATGCCCGAATCGACTAATCAAAGAATCACGAGTGTGGGCATTGATATTGGAACCACAACTACCCAACTGGTGATCAGCCAATTAACAATAGAAAATACAGCTTCAGGGTCTTTAGTACCTCGCGTGGAAATCACTCAAAAGGAAGTTATCCATCGCAGCCAGATCTATTTTACGCCTCTTTTAGATCGCGACTTAATTAATGCGGTTGCGGTCTCGAAGATTCTGGAAAGTGAATATCAGGCTGCCGGTCTAACTTCTGAAATGATTGACACTGGAGCAGTGATTATTACCGGAGAGACAGCAAAAAAAGAAAATGCCAAGGCAATTATTGATGCTTTGGCAGGATTCGCTGGAGACTTCGTAGTAGCCACTGCTGGTGCCAATTTGGAGGCAATCTATGCTGGAAAAGGATCTGGAGCTGCCTTATATTCAGCCCAGAGACACCAAGTGGTTGTTAATATAGATGTGGGTGGTGGAACTTCGAACTATGCCACCTTCCATGAGGGTAAGGCCGTCGATTCTTCATGCATCAACGTCGGCGGACACTTAATAGAGTTTGATCGGCAAGGAGACCGTATTACTTACATTTCTGAACCAGCAAAAATTGCCTTGCAAATCACTGGAGAAAGGCTTCAGGTAGGGGAACGTGTGACTCTTCCTCAACTTCGTCCAATTGTTAAAGCAATGGCTGGGTCGGTTGTAGACCTACTTAAGACGTCGAATCCTTCCGGGTTAACTAAGGAGTTATTGATGACGCCCCCTTTACAGTTCAGTCACCCGATAGGAAAAGTGATGATTTCTGGTGGGGTAGCAGACTATGTCTATGCAGAAAAAGGACCTTCAACTATGTCAGAAGTGACAGCTTTTGGTGATTTTGGACCACTTCTGGGATGGGAGCTTAAAGTGAGCTTAGAGGAAGCTGGTTTTATCTTAGAAAAGCCAAAGGAGACAGTCCGAGCAACCGTCATCGGTACAGGGACTCAGTCCGTTAATCTGAGTGGTAGTACCATCCATCTTCAAGAAAATACACTGCCGCTGCGCAATATCATGGTTCTATCTCCCTTTCAATCGATGATTCCAGAAACTCCGCAAAGAATTGCAGAAGTCATTAAAAACGAGATCCTGCGCCTGCAGGTTGACCATTTAGAGGGTGTTGTAGCAATAGCTTTGAAAGGGCCTCGGACCATGTCCTTTGCTGATATCAGTCATTTAGCAAAAGGGGTACTGTTGGGGTTGGAAGAGTACTTGTGTAATAACAAGCCCCTGATACTTGTTGTTGAAGCAGATTGTGGAAAAGTCTTGGGACAGTGTATCAATGCTTCAGCTAATCGGCCGCTAGAAATGGTTTGTATAGATCAGCTTGAAGTGGAAAACTGTGATTATATTGATATCGGTAAGCCGCTAATGGGTGGAAGAGTTGTCCCGGTGGTTTTAAAGACCTTAGTATTTAATCGTTAACCTTAATGACGTTGTTCAATTGCCTTGACCATAGGAAAGGTACAGGTTTATAAGCTTCTATGAATTTAGCGACTGGAGTATTAACATTTTCAGTCGCTTTAGTTCATTAATTTATATAATTAAAAGGATTCTGTCTTTTTTTGACGAATTATATATTAATTTTTCATTTATTCTTATGCCTTTAATGGAAGGGTGAGTTTGAATGCACAAAACATTAGATTCTAACCTTCTGGATCCAAACTATCTCGAAGAAAGCCTAGGAAGCTTTCATAATGCTACTGGTTTACATATAGAGGCCATAAATAACGAAGGAGTAACCTTCTCGGTTCCTGGAAACTTTGAACGGAGTGAGTTTTGTCGATATATTCGAAGTCAACCTGGAGGAGAGAGAAAGTGTCAAGATTCTTATAAACGTGCTAGCCTTGAGGCAGCTAAGTGGGAGGAACCTTATTTCTTTCGTTGTCATGCTGGGTTGGTTATCTGGGCTGTTCCGATCATGATCAGAGGGGTTTCCATTGGAAGCATTATCTGTGGCCAAGTTTTAATGTGGGAACCAGATTGTTTTTTCTTTCAGGAACTAAAGAAACTTAATGTTGAAATTGAAAATTTTGACTGCTTGAAAAATATGGCTAGCAAGCTTGAAGTTGTCTCTCCTTTACGTTCTCAAGCCGCTGCCGATATGCTTTTTGTCGTAGTAAATCATATTGTCAAGCGCAACATTAATAGTCTGGAAGAAATTGATGCAACACGTGTACAACAACAGCAAATTAGACGTGAAATTGAAGAACGTAAACGGAAAAACTTACCCGACCTTAGTAATTATGATGATTATTTAAAAAAGGAGCGTAAGTTTCTACGCTACATTCGCTTAGGGGATAGAACGAGAGCCAATCAAACTCTTCAGAGCCTTTTGACCGACCTTTATACTAAAACTGTGGGAGACCTGGAAACGGTTAAAGTGAGAATTTTGGAATTGGCAACGTTGACATCTAGGGCGGCAGTTGAAGGCGGAGCAAATGCGGAGCGCATAATGAAGCTATTAAAGGAATTTAATAAGGAAATGGAAGGTTTTGAGCGGGTAGAAAAGTGTTTTTATAAGATCCAACGAATTGTAGAAACCTTTTTAGAAGGGATTTTCACATTAGCAGATAAGAAACATCTAGCCATTGTAAAAAATGCTCGAGATTTTATTATGGAAAACTATGCTTTGCCTCTTACTGTGACTGATGTAGCAGAACACCTTTTCATTAGTCCTTCTCATCTTTCTCGGCTGTTTCGTGAGGAACTGGATTGTACTATTAATGATTATCTGACCAGGGTCAGAGTAGAACAAGCTGTTGAAATTATGAAAAAACCTCAATTTAGTGTTGCTCAAGTATCCAAAGCTGTTGGTTTCCAAAATCAAAGTTATTTTTCTAAAGTCTTCAGGAAATACATTGGGGTTACTCCCTTGACCTATAAAAACAGCTTGTACTAAGAAGGTGATGTTAATGATATTTCGAAGTATCATCAAATCTATTGCCACCGGGGATGCAGAACAAAGTTTGCTCTTGACAAAACGGGCTCTGGCGCAGGGATTTCCTGCAGAGTCTGTTCTGGAAAAAGGTTTAATTGCTGGTATGGACCGCGTTGCTGAAAAATTTCGCGAACAACGGGTTATGGTTCCTGAAGTGCTTATGGCATCTCGGGCAATGCATGCTGGTTTAAGCCTTGTAGAACCCTTACTTGAGAATTTTGAAAAGAAAAGTACTGGCAAGATTGTTATGGGTACGGTAGCCGGGGATCTCCATGATATCGGATTAAGCCTCGTCAAGATGTTAGTGATGTCTACCGGTGTTGAGATAATTAACTTGGGAGTGGATGTTACCCCTAAAAAGTTTGCAAGTGTAGTACGTAAGGAAAAGCCTCAGATTTTGATGATGTCGGCATTGCTTACTACTACCATGACTGTTATGAAAGAGGTGATTGACGAATTAGAGTCATTGGGCCTACGAAAAAACCTTATAGTTATCGTGGGAGGTGCTCCTATCAACGACGGTTATGCAAAGCGAATTGGGGCTGATTATTATTTTGAAGATGCATTTGAGGCTCGAGCTTTTATTGATGAAAATTTAACTAAGATTATTACCAAAAAGGGGCGTTTAAATTAACTGTACGTTACTGAAAAAATACACAATTGACTCATATATTATTTTAATCGACAGAGTATAGCAATTTATACCAAATAGTTCGAATTTTCAATTGGTTGTAATGAGTCAAAACGAGCAGAAATGCGTCAATAAAAAGGTGTGTTCTAGGTGATATGATGTTATCAAGTTGATGAGCCCATTGCGCGTTGGTCTGAGTCATTAAGTCAATCGGTTCCGTTATGAGAGATTACAAATGAGGAGGATGCACATGGATACTAGCAAAATGAGGAATCTTAAAGAACTTAGTGTTGAGCAAACATTTAGTTTGTTTACGCAAAGTGAAGAACTAAAGAAAATCGCTACCAACTTCTTTGGGTCAATGGAGGCGACTCTAATCCGAAGTCAAATTATTGATGTGCTGAGGAATTATGATCTTGGGGCAGTAACTGAGGTTTATGAGATTTTTGGTGGATATGTTAATCGAAGTTTTGGCATTTTTACTGAAAAAGATGGGGAAAAGCACGAGTATTTTGTGCGTAAGTACAAAAATGGGATCACTGAGTCCGAAATTGAATTTGAGCATTCTATGATTGATTACTCTATTGAGCATGGCTTGGATATTGCTGCTGGGTTGTACCGTACTAAGAGTGGTAGTACCTTTGTTAAAAAGACTGAGGGTACAAACGGAAAGACGACTGATAGCTATTTTGCAGTTTATCAATTTCTTAAAGGAGAGGATTTATATACATGGGATACCCCGAATCTAAATGATGAAGAATATGCCAGCGCCGCTGGAGTCCTCGCAATGTTCCATAATGCCGCGAAAGATTTTGATCCTCAAGGCCTCGAACGTGTAGAGCCAAAGATCATGGAATTTCTACCGACCCTTCCACAAAAATTTAAGGACTTAGCACAGACGGATATCGACACCAAGTTTCATCGATACTATAGTGGTAAACTTAACTCGATTTTGGAAGTTATTGAAAGGTCACAAATTCCGCAGGATGTACTGGAGAAAATGCCCTTCACACCTTGTCACAATGATTTTCATGCGGGTAACTTGAAATACGTTGATAGTAAGGTTGTAGGAATTTTCGACTTTGATTGGTCCAAGATCGATCGTCGTCTATTTGATGTAACATTGGCTTTGGCCTATTGTTGTTGTTCATGGCAAGACGAAAAAGATGGAGTGCTCCTTCTCGATAAGTGTGCAATCTTCCTTAAGTCTTACCAGAAGAAATTGGAGGAATTGCAAGGACTTGAGCCTTTAAATGCGGTGGAAATTGAGTATTTGCCTACGATGATTGCTGCCGCAAACATTTATCTGATTAATTGGGATGTATCAGCGTATTATGCTGGCACAGATCTTAATGAGTATGAGTATATTGCTTATTTGCAACATAATGTTCGCTTGATGAATTGGATTGAGGATCATAAAGAAGAGATAGGGTTAATGGCAAAGTCTATCTTAGATTAGGCTGAGAATTGTAGAGTAGAGTTAATTTATCCATAGATTTTCAAGTAGTAGGAAAGGGGATCATATTGTGGAGTTCACTAAATTATTTAGTCAGTCTGAAGTAGAGCGTGTACATGAGGCCTCACTAGAAATCCTGGAGAATGTCGGGATGCTGGTTCGAAATGAAAAAGCACTCCAAATATTTGCTAAAAATGGCTGTCAAGTTGATATGGAGACTATGATGGTTAAATTCCCCAGAGATGTCGTCGAGAATGCAAGAAAGTCCTTTGTCCCAACCTATACGTTTACGGCTCAGGATCCAAAATTTGATGTAACCATGCCCGGCGATCGTCCTATCGTCGTAACAGGAAGTTCTGCTCCCAATATTATCGATCCAAAAACGGGCGAAGAACGTCGTGCTACCTCAGATGATATCGCAAATATTGCCTATTTAATCAATGAATTACCAGGCTTTGATGTTTTTTCGATTTCCACTCTTGCTGACGATGCTCCAGAAGGACAATTCAGTTTGTCCCGTTTTTATCCTGCTTTGAAGAACTGTAAAAAGCCTGTCCGTAGTAATACTCCAAATATGGACGACCTAAAAGCAGTTCTGGAGTTAGGTGCCTTGGTTGCTGGTGGAGAAGATGAATATCGTAAGCGCCCATTTATCAATCATCATTATTGCCCCGTTGTTTCCCCGCTGACCTTTGATGTAGAGTCAACCGAAGCGGTCATTTATCTGCTCGAACAGGGGTTGCCAGTCTATGGAACAATTGTCCCAAATGCTGGGATGACTTCACCCCTTAGCCTAATGGGAACACTAACCCTTGGCAATGCAGAGTTCTTGGGCCTTGCAACCCTCACTCAAATGATTCGTCCAGGTGCTCCGATGATTTATGCAGTCTTGTCCACAGTCGCGGATATGAGGACTGGTGCCTATGCTCCAGGTGCTATTGAAACAGGAATGTTACAAATGGCCCATACGGAAATGGCGAGATATTATAATGTTCCTTCCGGCGGATATATCGGATTGACAAATGCTCACTCCAATGACGCTCAATCTGGCTATGAGACCGGGATGAACACGACAGGTGCTTTGCTTGCGGGAGCAGATTTGTTCAATATGGGTGGTCTTTTAGGAAGTTTAATGGCCTTTGATTTCGGCAAGGCCGTCATTGATAACGAAATTGCTCTAATGCTTAAACGAATGAAAAAGGGCTTCGAATACAGTGAAGAGAATCTTTGCTTAGATCTTATAGCCAAAGTCGGACCAGGCGGCAGTTACATGGATTTGGATCATACTATGAAAAATATGCGTACCATTGCCGTTCTTCCCAAAGTTGCTACCAGAGAAATGCGTCGTCGCTGGGAAGACCAAGGAAAACCCGATGCCCATAGCCGCGCTATGAAAGAAGCTAATAAGATTTTAAGTAAACCGAATAAATCGCGCTTCTCTGATGAATTAGATGCAAAAGTTCGAGGCCATTTTAAAGGGCTTGTGGCTGGAGATGCTAAGTGGAGCCTCTAGTAGAACGGGATAATAAGTTTATGATGTACGGTCTTGAGACCGAGGGGAAAGGGAGAGAATAATGAGCATACAAGACGTTTATGACGCAGTGGTAGAATTTGATATTGATAAAGTGGTTACTCTGGTTAATGCAGAGGTAGCAAGTGGAACAGATGTTTCTGACCTTCTTAGCAATGGGTTAATCGGAGCAATGGACGAAGTTGGCCAACGCTATTCCGAAGGAGAATTTTTTGTACCTGAAATGCTGATGGCGGCAAAGGCAATGAAAGCTGGTCTTGAGGTATTAAAACCTTTATTATCCCAAGGGGCAAGCGAAAAAAAGGGAACCATTATTATAGGAACTGTCAAAGGAGACTTGCATGATATAGGCAAAAACTTAGTTTCTATGATGATGGAAGGCGCTGGCTTCGAAGTGTATGACCTCGGTGTTGATGTTGATACAGAAAAGTTCCTAACAACCGCTAAAGAGAAAAACGCCGACATCATCTGCATGTCTGCTCTATTAACTACCACTATGCCTTTCATGGAAGTTACAGTCAATGCTATACGTGAACAAGGACTAAGCTTCAAGACAATGGTTGGAGGGGCACCTGTTTCAGAAGATTTTGCTAAGAAGATTGGCGCTGACGGTTGGAGTACGGACGGACCTGGAGCAGTTGAGACTGCTCGTCGACTCACAGCTAAGTAAATAGGACTTCCTCTAAAACTTCAGAACTGACTTCTTAATAGTCTGATTGACTTATTTTGAAGTCAGTTCCTTAATTTAAGTCTGAACTGACTTATTCATAAGTATATGAGACTCCTAAATGTTTGAGATTTCATCTTAAATGGGGACTTGTAAGCTGAAAATAGTCGTAAGCTTAGTCATTATAAATGAGTTTTACTAAAAACCGGTATTGGCATAGAATTTGCAATGATATCTTTGACAAGATAAATAATTTAGCTAAGTATGAGGAGGAGAAATTCATGTTAGTCGTTGGAGAATTAATTAATGCAAGTCGTAAAGCAGTAGGGGAAGCCATTAAGGCTCAAGATGCAGACTATATTAAACAGGTGGCTAAAGAAGAACACGAAGCTGGAGCGGATTTTATTGATGTTAATGCTGGTATTTTTGTTGGAAAGGAACCTGAATACCTCCAATGGCTTGTAAAAACGGTTCAAGAAGCAGTAGATGCCCCTTGCTGTATCGATAGCCCAGACCCTAAGGCTATTGAAGCAGCTTTATCTGTACACAAAGGCATTGCTATGATTAACTCAATATCCTTAGAAAAAGAGCGTTATGATGCCTTAATTCCTGTGGTAGCAGGTACGGACTTAAAAGTTGTGGCTCTGTGCATGAGTGATGAGGGAATGCCAGAAACTATGGATGCTCGGCTGAAAATTGCCGAAAAGCTGATTAATGGACTCGTTAAGAATAATGTACCACTGGAAAACATTTATGTTGATCCATTGGTTCAGCCAGTCTCTACGAACAGTACCTTTGCCGTCGAGTTCATTAATTCTGTAGAAGCTATCATGACTCGTTTTAAAGGAGTTCACACTATTTGCGGTCTCTCAAACGTCTCCTATGGTTTGCCAGTACGTAAATTCATGAACCATGCCTTTGCTATTATGGCTATTGGTAAAGGGCTTGATGGACTGATTATCAATCCACTGGATAAAATGATGATGGCTAGTTTGGTTACAGCAGAAGCTCTAGCCGGACGTGATGACTACTGTGTCAACTATCTTAAGGCTTTCCGGAATAAGCAGTTTGATTTCTTAGGTTAATAAACCCCTAATCCCATTGAGGTAATTCATCAAGTTTATGGTATAGTATAATTAAATTCTGTATGTATATGAATTAAGATCCCCTTCTCTAAATTAGAGTAGGGGATCTTATAACAATAGAGATCTTACCAATGTGTTAGGAGGTAAACTTGTGGCGCTTGTAATGTTTGATTACGATGGAGTTATTGTTGATTCTCTAGACGTCTTTATATCGCGTTTTTCACAGGCTTGTCTTGAGAATGGGTTTCGAGGGATCAAAGAACCAAAGGATGTTATTTCATTCTTCGATGGTAATGTTTACGAGACTATGATGAGCCGAGGGATTTCGGAAGCTACCATAAACAATATATTGAAGAGATATGAACTATTACAAGATGAGCAATTGACGGAGCTTGCCCTCTTCAACGGCATTGGGGTTGCCTTACAGAGGATCTCAGAAAAACATCATGTCTATGTTATCACTTCGAATCTTTCCAGCGCAACTATTCAGATTTTAAAGAAGAACGGCATTCATTGTTTTAAGGATGTTATCGGGGCTGAAAAGGAAAAGAGTAAGATAAAAAAAATCCATAACACCATGGCATTGCATCCAGGCAGCCCTGCCTATTACGTAGGAGATACTAAAGGAGATATGATCGAAGGCAAACGTGCAGGCACCCTAACGATAGGAGTCACATGGGGATGGCATAACCCTCAGAAGATTAAAGAAGGCGACCCGGATTATCTTGTCAATACCCCGGAAGAACTTGCGGACTTCTTAGTTTCTGTCTGAACAGGAAGGAAAATTTGAAGGATAGATCGAATATTCATATAATAGTTAAAATTAACATGAATTATTCACAGATAAATGTACTGCAGGAGGTAATTATGGAAGTTAGAATACTCCCCAATCGAGTTATTGCAGTTAATGAAAATGAAACTTTAATGGAAGCACTTACCCGCCATCAGCTGCCCGTTGATAATATTTGTAATGGTCAGGGAACGTGCGGTAAGTGCAAAGTCCGAATGATTGGGAATATTTCGGCGCCAAGTGCCCAAGATTTAAAGCATCTCAGTGAGGTAGAACTGGAGGCGGGATTTCGGCTTGCCTGTACTGTCGCTCCTGAAGAGGGAATGGTCATTGAACTTAATTTTGTCGAAAGTCAGGATCGAAAAGAAAGTGCACTTTTAGGGATGAAAATTGCTACCTTGAATACCAAAGTTGAAAAGATGTGTGTGACACTCAATAAGCCTTCCTTAGACGATGAGAGGGGAGACTGGGATCGTGTGATGGATGCTTTATGTGCCATCACGGGTAAAAAGTATGAGTACCCAAGTTTGTATGTTCTAAAAAAAGTATCTGAGGTTTTACGAGCAGAAAGCTATGTACTGACAGTTACAGTCTTTGAAAACGAGATATTGGAAATCGAACCTGGAGATACCACAAAAAGACTATATGGGGTCGCCGTGGATATTGGGACAACCAGTGTTGGGCTGGCTTTATACGATTTAATGGACGGTAACTTGCAAAAGGTCGTTTCAATTGAGAATGAGCAGACAGCTTATGGCGCAGATGTGATTTCCCGCATTTCCTTTGCCAAGGCGAGCCAAGAAAATGCTAGGACAATGCGTAGTGCGGTTAGGAGAACAATCAATCACTTACTAAAAGAACTCGAGTCCAAAACAGGTGTACTTAGAAGTGAGATCTATAAGATGTCTATTGTTGGAAATACTACGATGCATCATCTTTTGCTGGGTTTGGATGTGTCTCATTTGGCGGTTTCTCCATTTGTCTCTGTTTGCAATAAACCCTTAGAGTTTTCTGCGTCAGAGTTAGGCCTAGAGATCAATACTCAAGCAAAAGTTTTCCTTTTGCCAAATATAGGAAGCTTTGTTGGAGGAGACACGGTAGGGGCGATTGTAGGCGCACCTGAAGTTTTAGAGCCGGGAAATCATTTACTCATTGACCTTGGTACGAACTGTGAACTATTTCTGAAAACGGATCAAACGATGATGGCTTGTTCTACCGCAGCTGGACCTGCCTTTGAAGGGGCAGGGATAGCTTACGGAATGAGGGCCAAGCAGGGAGCCATCGAGGGTGTATCCATTACAGAAAGTGGAGTGAACTGTGAAGTCATCGGTGGGCAGGATCCAATCGGGATTTGCGGGTCAGGTCTTATCGAAGCCATCGATGAGATGAAACAGGCTGGGGTTATTAACAAACAAGGGAAGGTAACAGTTCCAGATACAGCTGACAATCTTTCGGCTGATCTTCGTCAACGGATACGCCCAACGGAAAAAGGTCGCGAGTTTATACTAGCTTATGGAACAGATCAGAGATCGGACGTAACCATCAACCAAAAAGATGTCGGGGAATTACAGTTGGCTAAAGGAGCAGTCTGTGCCGGTATTAAAACGTTAGTTGAAATGGCGGGCATCAGCGTTTCTGAGCTTGATTCCGTAGTTTTGTCCGGAACCTTTGCAACCTATCTCAAGGCCAATAACATTTTAAATATTGGTCTAGTACCGGATATATCACCCGAAAAAATAAAGATGGTAGGAAATGCTGCCCATGTTGGTGCCATACGAACACTACTAAATCACCAGGAGATGGAAATGACACACGAATTGTACAAGAAGATTAGACATATTGAACTCGGTGGTAGTGCTAAGTTTTCTAACTATTTCATGAATAGTATGTACCTTGAACGGCTCAGTTAATTAAATGTTAGGAAAAGACTGAAAACACCTTAAAATATTGTCCAAGAAGAGTTATAATGGTTAGAGAATAAAAGGACAATCTCCAGAAAATATTTGTTATAAGGGAGAGGAACTGAGTAATGGAAAATAAATTCAAAGAATCGCTGCTTGACAAAAACACACTATCTGTGACATGGGAACTTGTACCGGGAAGAGGTGCCAACGAAAAAGCTCAACAAACTGCGATTGCTTCAGCGGAGCAAGCTGCAAAAGGTGGCAGGATCCATGCACTTACCATCACGGATAACCCGGGAGGTAATCCAGCAATTCTGGCGGATTACTTGGGAATGGAAATTCTAAAATTAGGAATTGAACCATTGGTGCATTTTACATGTAAGGACAAAAACCGGAACCAAATGGAAAGCCAACTGTATGCATTAGATCGTGCAAACGTTCGAAATCTCCTAGTAATGACTGGGGACTATACTTATTCCGGGTTTAAAGGACGTCCTAAGCCGGTCTTTGACCTTGATCCTTCTAACACCTTACAACTAATAACAGAAATGAATAAAGGCTTAGAAGTACAAGGTATGAAGGGGCCTACTTATCATGCACCTAGTGACTTTTTTGCCGGCGCAGCTGTTTCCCCCTTCAAGTCTACTGAGGCAGAGCTGATGGTTCAGTACTATAAGTTAAAAAAGAAAATTCAAGGTGGCGCACAATTTATTGTTACCCAGCTTGGATATGATGCGCGTAAATGTCATGAAGTTCTACAGTTCTTGAAAGTTAACAACCTGGATGTTCCAGTCGTAGGAAACATTTATGTTCTCCCTTATGGTGCAGCCAATGTTATGAACCAAAACAAATTGCCTGGTTGTGTTGTTACAGACAAATTATTAGCAGAGCTTAATGAAGAAAAAACTGCAGCCGATAAAGGGGTCGGACAACGGATGTTGAGAGCTGCTAAAATGTATGCCTTTATGAAAGGAATGGGCTTTGCCGGAGTTCATATCGGCGGGCACAATCTTAAATACGAGCAAGTGGAATACATCATTGATAAAGGTGAAGAACTCAGTGCGAATTGGCAAGACTACATCAAGGAGTTTGATTATCCTCAAAACAATGGTTTCTATTACTTCGAAAAAGACGAGAAGACAGGTTTGAATACAGATCGCCCTGCGAATCGTGCTAATCGACCTTTAGACGCCCCTGCTGGTTTTATGAACTCTATGATGAGAGGAATGCACAGTCTCATGTTTACTCCTAATAAGATGCTCTTCCCTGTGATGCGCAGTATGTATCGTGCAGCTGAGGGTAAGAAAAAAGCCGAAAAGAGACTTCATGCAGTTGAGCATATTGCCAAAGTCGTCATGCTTGATTGTAAGGACTGCGGAGATTGTGCCATTTTGGATATAGGCTATCTTTGCCCCATGTCCCAATGTCCCAAAAACCAACGTAACGGAGCTTGTGGTGGAAGCTTGGATGGCTGGTGTGAAGTTTTCCCGAAAGAGAAGAAATGCGTGTGGGTTAGAGCTTATGCAAGACTTAAAAAATATGGGGAAGAACACACATTAGACGTTCCTCCAGTACCACCTGCCAACTGGGATTTCTATCAGACGTCCTCTTGGTCTAATTTCTACTTAGGAAAAGACCACTCGGCACCGATTTTAGGGATCAAACGCCCAGAAAGTAAAATCAAGAAGTAATTGTATAAATTAGAGGGGATAAAGGAGATATTATGGTAACAGGGGTAATCAAAGCAGGAGTATGTGGTTTCACAATCAATGTGAAGGCTGTAAGTGATGATAATCAGAAGGTAAAATTGGAAATAACCAGTGATTGTCCGAATTACCAGAAGATAGCTAAAGAACTAGATGAAGTTGATGCCTTCCAAGAGATTTTCAAGAAACTCCATATGGGTAAGGTCTATGAAGCATTTGCTAAGCATAGCCCACATCCAAGCTGCCCAGGCGTTTCCGGGATCATGAAAACCATAGAAGTGGCAGCAGGTTTGGCATTGCCTCAGAATGCCAGTATCAGTATAACCAAGGAATAAGCTCTTAAGTTCGAGATTGAATCTGAAGGCTGATTGACGATTAATAAGATCGTCAATCAGCCTTCTTCGGTGAACAGGAATATCAATAGAATTTATGCCCCCTAAAACTAAAATGAATTTGTTATTTTCAGACTTTTGAAATATTATATTATATAAGAAAAGTGAAATCATTCACTAAAGTCTGTACTTTAGCTAACACGATTTTGAGAGAGTCACGTTCGTTGAATTCTACGTACCATTTGCAATAAAGAGGGGGATATTAGCTTATGTTAGCGCTAAATCGTAAATTGAAAACAGACAATTCTCTAAATCACCAACACAAGTTTCAAGTAGGAGACCGTGTTAAGACAAGTAATCATCGCATTGGGACTGTTGTACGGTTAGATCGGGATGAAATTGGAGCTTTTATTGTAGCACGGTTAGATATTATACCTCGCGAATTTGCATACGATCCCGACGATCTAGAAATAATCCCAAAAACATAGTCAACAGTTTTTTCTCTCATTTCTCATGCAAATAGTCGGGTGAAACAGGGGGACAGGTACGTTGTTTCGAAACAACGCACCTGTCCCCCTGTTTCTTTAAACAATATGACCTAAACTTGCCCAAAAAGTGAACTTAAAGTAAGCTAGAATTAATTGAAAATATTGAATTGTTAATTATATTATGTTTTGGGGAGGGATCATCATAGACTGCGCTAGCTGTAAACTAAATAATGCTTGTTATCAAGGAAAGAGTTGCTATGATCAAGGGTACCAACAACCTGAATATCAGGAAGAAGAAAACAGACGGATTTTAGCCATGGCAAGCCGCATAGAGGCTGAACATTATATGAAAATGACCCGCATTCAGGAAGTAATTAAGTTCTGTCAGGAAATGGGTTATGAAAAGCTAGGTATCGGCTTTTGTGTCGGCTTGAGCAAAGAAGCAAAAGAGATTACTGCTATTTTTGGAAACTACTTCAAAGTTCATTCGATCTGTTGCAAAATCTGTGGTGTTGATAAAAGAGAATATGGAATACCAAATGTTAAACCAGAGCGTTACGAAGCAGCTTGTAATCCTGTCGGCCAGATTAAGTACCTGAACAAACTAGGTACTCAGCTTAACATCATCATCGGGCTTTGTATCGGGCATGATATGCTTTTTACGAAATATTCAGAGGCGCCAGTGACTACCTTAGTTGTCAAAGACCGAGTTCTAGCCCATAATCCCTTAGGGGCTATCTACTCTAATTACTGGCGCCGGCAATTATAACTTCATTTCGTCTAGTTGCTTCGCTAAGTTAATGTACTTATTCAAAGGGAGAGTTTCTATAATAAGGAGCTGAGGGTCAGTTATGATATGAGTTTATCTTCGGGAAAGATTTGACGGCAAGTGAAAGGAGGATTTCTAATGAGCCATTCATATTTTTGGCGTAAACTTCATTCCTTATCCGGGATTCTTCCACTAGGCATTTTCTTGATGGTCCATATGTTTATCAATTCCATGGCTACTTTAGGTCAGGAGAATTTTAACCGTGGGGTTTCACTCTTACACAATATCCCTTACTTATGGTTTTTTGAGCTGGTTGTCATTTTTATACCTATTTTGTACCATGCATTTTACGGAATATGGGTTGTTTATCTAACCAGAAATAATATTGAGAACTATCGATATTTTCGCAACTGGCTGTTTTACCTGCAAAGAGTATCGGCTGTAATCACTTTGCTGTTTGTGACCTGGCATGTCATCGGACTGCGCTTTTCCGAGGGCGTGATTAGCAATAATATCACTTTTGAGTTTGTGTCGGCAGCGTTAAACCAGCCCGTCATTCTCGTACTTTATTTGATTGGACTGCTTGCTTCCTTCGGACATTTTGCCAACGGGTTGTGGTCATTTCTAGTTTCCTGGGGAATTACCGTGGGAGAACAGGCCCAGAGAACAGCTGCTTATGGTAGCTTTGTTGTATTTATAATACTGACGGCTGTGGGGATTAACGCCCTGCTAGCCTTCATTTAGGGGAGGGTCGGAGATGAGCGGAAAGGTTACTGTGATAGGGGGCGGCCTCGCCGGCCTAATGTCAGTGATCAAGTTAGCTGAGCGTGGTCAAAAAGTCGACTTATTTTCGTTAGTTCCCTGCAAGCGTTCTCACTCAGTATGTGCGCAAGGGGGTATAAATGCGGCGGTTAACACTAAAGGGGAAGGGGACTCGACCTGGGAACATTTTGATGACACCATATACGGTGGAGATTTCCTAGCGAACCAAACTCCAGTGAAAAATATGATTGAAGCAGCTCCGAGTATTATCTATTTAGTGGACCGAATGGGAGTTCAGTTTAATAGGACTCCGGAAGGATTTCTGGATGTTCGCCGCTTAGGTGGTGCTAAGTACTCGCGAACGGTTTTTGCTGGGGCTACCACTGGTCAACAGTTGATATACGCTCTAGATGAACAGGTTCGCCGTTATGAAGATGAAGGGTTGGTCACTCGCTATGAAGAATGGGAATTGCTTTCCCTAGTACGTGACGACGAAGGGTGTTGCAGGGGAGTGGTTGTGCAAGACATGAAGAGTCTTGATATTCAAGTTTTTCCAGCAGATGCAGTGATTTTAGCTACTGGCGGTCCAGGCATGATCTATGTCCGTAGTACGAATTCGACGATCAATACAGGTTTTGCGGCGGCTAGTGCTTATATGCAAGGGGCCATCTATGCTAATGGTGAGTTTGTTCAAATTCATCCTTCAGCTATTCCAGGGCGGGATAAACTCCGATTAATGTCTGAATCCATCAGGGGAGATGGTGGGCGCGTCTGGGTCTATAAAGATGGGAAGCCCTGGTATTTCTTGGAGGATTGGTATCCGGCTTATGGAAATATGGTCCCTAGAGATATTGCTACCCGGGCGATTTTTAAAGTCTGTGTAGATATGAAGCTGGGTGTGGAGGGGGAAAATAAAGTTTATCTAGATATTACCCATTTAGATCCTCATGATATTGATCGCAAACTTGCTGGAGTCGTTGACATATATGAAAAGTTTATTGGAGATGATCCACGCAAGGTTCCAATGGAGACTTTTCCGGCTGTGCATTACTCCATGGGTGGCCTATGGGTTGATTATAACCAAATGACAAACATACCGGGTTTATTTGCCGCAGGAGAGTGTGAGTACCAGTACCACGGTGCCAATCGCTTAGGGGGTAACTCGTTAGTGGCTGCCATATATGCCGGAATGGTCGTTGGACCTAAAGCCTTCGAGTATAGCAATGGACTTAAGCAACGGTGTAACGACTTGCCTGGGTCTCTATTTGAGCGAGCTAAAGAGGAGGAAATCACCAAACAGAAGGCTTTGTTCGCAATGCAGGGGAAGGAAAATCCGTATAAATTGCACCAGGAACTTGGCGAGTGGATGGTGGATAATGTCACCGTGGTTCGCAATAACGACCGATTACTGGCTACCGACCAAAAGATCCAAGAACTTATGGAACGTTATAAAACTATTGGAGTGGGTAATAGTCCGGAATGGGGGAATCAGATTGTCCCCTTTACCCGTCGTCTTTGGGGGATGCTTTCTTTGGCTAGAGTTATTACACTAGGAGCCTATCACCGCAATGAGAGTCGGGGTGCCCATTATAAACCGGATTTTCCGGACCGAGATGATGAGAATTGGCTTAAAACTACTAAAGCAGAATGGACGGCAAATGGCCCACACTTTAGTTATGACCCTGTCGACACGAGCTTCATAAAACCGCGCAAGCGACGCTACGATGTGGCGAAAGAGGTGACTGCACAAAATGGCTAAGGATATTCGATTAGTGATAAAACGTCAAGCAAACCCTAAGTCCGCTGACTACGTTGAAGAGTTTGTGATACCCTATTTCCCCAAAATGAATGTAGTTGCAGCCCTGATGGAAATCCAGAAAAATCCTCTCAATGCCAAAGGGGATGTGACCACGCCGGTAGCTTGGGATTGTAACTGCCTAGAGGAAGTCTGTGGTGCGTGTACAATGGTGATCAATGGGCAAGCCCGCCAGGCTTGTTCAGCTCTAGTCGATCAGCTGACCCAGCCCATTCATTTGGCACCTCTTACAAAGTTTCCAGTGGTTCGTGACCTCGTAGTAGATCGCAAGGTTATGTTTGATAATCTGCGCAAAGTTAAGGCTTGGATCGAGGTTGATGGCACTCATGATATGGGTCCGGGACCCAGAGTTTCTCCAAAAGTTCAGGAGCAAGCGTATAGGCTGTCAAAATGCATGACTTGTGGCTGTTGTATGGAAGCCTGTCCGAATGTAAACCCCAAGTCGAACTTCATCGGTCCCGCACCGATTGCCCAGGTAGATTTGATGAATTCGCATCCCACCGGAGCTCTGCAAAGAGAAAGGAGACTCGAGGCTTTAATGACTGAAGGGGGGATTGCAGATTGTGGCAATGCCCAAAACTGCATTAAAGTCTGTCCCAAAGAGGTTCCACTGACTCGTTCGATTGCCCGTCTTAATCGTGCTACTACGTTCCATGGAATTAAGAGTTGGTTTAACAAATAGAATAACCCTCGGGAAGGATAGATGCTTATGTTAATACGTCAAATTACTACGGATATCTTGATAATCGGCGGAGGCTTGGCAGGGCTAAGTGCTGCAGTGGAAGCCGCCGGAACAGGACATAAGGTCACCTTGGTAAGTAAAGGAAAAGCAGGGCGCTCTGGAAATACGGTTATTACTCAAAATAATATGTCTGTAGTGTGGGACGGTCTTCGAACCGATGATTCGGTAGAGAGATATATTGAGGATACCATGGCAGGTGGAGCTAACCTCAATGATCGAGCTTTAGTGCAAATTTTGGCATCGGAAGCCGCTGAGGCTATTTCTTGGCTAATGGAGCAAGGGGTAGAATTTCAGAAGGACAAGGATGACCTCCTCATTAAAGGTTCGCCAGGTCATTCTCGTTTTCGCACGGTTCGGGCCGTTGGAGTATCTAAATCCAATCGAACTCTAGGACTAGGTTTATCTGTTCCTTTAGCGGATAGAGCCAAAGGGCTTGGCGTAGAGCTTATGGAAAATGTCATAATTGTCAGCTTGTTAGTAGACATTGGTCGAGTATGTGGGGCCATTGGGTTGGATAAAAAGGAGGCAATAGTTTACATACTGCATGCTGACTCAGTGGTCTTAGCGGGGGGAGGGGCGGGAGGTCTCTTTGAGCTCACTACAAATACCAGTGATGTATGTGGAGACAGTTTTGCTCTTGGCTATTTGGCAGGAGCGACTACTAGAGATATGGAGTTTATCCAATTTCATCCGACTGTCACAGTTGCCACTCCCCGGCTAGTGATTTCGACAGCACCCTTTGCAGATGGAGCTGTTCTAAGAAATGGACTTGGTGAAGCGTATATGGGACGCTATTCTCATCAAGCGGATATGGCAAATAGAGACGTTATGGCAAGAGCAAATTTTGAGGAAATCTTAAGGGGAAGGGGCACGGATCGTGGCGGTGTCTATGTCGATTTCTCCAATGTTGCACAAGAAGTAATGATTAAAAACTACCCGGATATTTGGACGGTTCTTCAAGGTGCAACAAAGATCGAGGTGGCACCTGCTCAGCATTTTATTAATGGTGGCATTGCTATTGATCCAAAATGTCGCAGTTCTATACCAGGTTTATGGGTTTGTGGAGAAGCAGCTGGAGGGGTGCATGGAGCAAACCGTTTGGCGGGTAATGCTTTGACTGAAGCAGTTGTGTTTGGTCGGCGAGCTGGAAGGTGGGCAGGAACTGAAAGCGAAGGACGTAAAATGGGAACTTGGAGCGGCCGATTCATAGGTGAATTTCTCGAAGCTAAATTTGGGGGGTGGTCTGGTCCAGAGCTTTCTCCTAATCTTTCTCCTAATCTAGAAGCCGCGGCCTCCTGGAAGGAAGTCAAGCTGGATTTGAAACGTTCGATGGGACTGCATCTAGGTGTGATCCGTTCCGACAAAGGTTTGCAGCAAGCCAAAGCAGATTTGATGAGCATCGAGGAACGGTTGAATTTGATGCCTCTAAGAACCTATGGAGATTTACTACACTACTGTGAACAAAAAATGATGGTCATTGCAGCAAATTTGATGGTGGACGCAGCTTTACAGCGGTGTAATTAATATCGAAACAGGGGGACAGGTGAGTTGTTTCGAAACAACTCACCTGTCCCCCCTGTTTCTCCCTGTGGTACTGGTATTAAAGCATAAATAACATCTGAGCATACGTTGGAAGCGGCCAAAGCTCAGCATCGATCATCGTTTCAAGCTTATCTCCATCAATTCTTAGGGCTCCCATGTCTTTGAAGATGACATCTCGATAATATACACCTTGTGCATAAGCATCATGTGAACTATCATCAACGTCCTGGATATCTTTTTCAAGAGTATCTAATTTTGCTCTAAAGGAGACTAAGGTAGAACAGAGATCAATAAGGAGTTTTTCTTGGACGGATACATCTACCATACTAGATGCGGATTTAATAGAATTGATGGAATTCGCTAGTTGAGAGGAATATTTGACAGCTGCAGGAATGATCTGATGTTTGGCCATGTCGATCATGGTCAGAGCTTCGATGTTTATTTGTTTGCAGTACTGCTCTAAGTTAATTTCATAACGAGATTCTAACTCTGTACGGTTTAATACTTTATGTTTTTCATAAAGTTCCACGGTTGACTCCCGACGTAGTACCAGAGCAGCATCAACGGTTGAGGTTACATTAGGAAGTCCACGCTTAGCGGCTTCTTCAACCCACTCGTCAGAATAGCCATTGCCATCAAAGAGAATCCTTTTGTGGTTTGTGGCGGTTTCTTTCAGCAGTTCGAGAAGGGCCTGCTCAAAGTTCTCTGCTTGTTCTAAGCGATCAGCAAATTGAGAGAAAACTTCGGCGAAGATGGTGTTGAGCACGACGTTGGGGCCAGATATCGATTGTGAAGAAGCTACCATACGGAACTCGAATTTATTTCCAGTAAAGGCGAAGGGAGAGGTGCGATTCCGATCGGTTGAATCTTTATGGAAAGCGGGCAGCGTCTCTACGCCGCTGGCCATTCTTTCTCCTTGAAGGGAACGAGTGATTCCTCCATTTTGTAATTGTTCAAGGATATCAGTGAGTTGATCACCAAGAAAAATTGAAATAATTGCGGGAGGAGCCTCGTTCGCACCGAGACGATGGTCATTACCAGGTGTGGCTGCGGAGAGTCGAAGAAGTTCAGCATAATCATCAACCGCTTTAATAATAGCACATAGAATTGTGAGAAATTGAAAATTCTCATGGGGGTTTTGGCCGGGATCCAGGAGGTTTAGCCCATCATCAGTAGACATTGACCAGTTGTTATGTTTACCAGATCCATTGACTCCAGCAAACGGTTTTTCATGAAGCAAGCAAACCATATCATGTCGAATTGCCACTTTTTTCATGCTATCCATTACGAGCTGGTTATGGTCAGTTGCAATGTTTGTTGTCCCGAATATAGGTGCCAGCTCGAATTGCCCAGGAGCTACTTCATTATGCTGGGTTTTTGCTAGAACCCCTAGTTTCCATAATTCAATATTTAAATCATGCATAAACGATGCAACTCGTGCCTTTAAGCTACCAAAGTAATGGTCTTCAAGTTCTTGACCTTTAGGAGGCATAGCCCCGAAGACAGTCCGTCCGGTAAGCATGAGGTCCATACGTTTGTCGAAGAATTTTTTGTCCACAAGAAAATACTCTTGTTCAGCTCCAACAGTGCTTGTGACCTGGGTTGTTGTTGTATTTCCGAAGAGTCGCAGGATACGCAAGGCTTGTTTAGAGAGCGCCTGCATAGATCTTAATAGTGGAGTTTTCTTATCAAGGGCTTCCCCAGTGTATGAGCAGAAAGCGGTAGGGATGCATAAGGTTAAAACTCCACCATCTTCCTTAAGAAATGCTGGGGAGGTACAGTCCCAAGCAGTGTACCCTCTCGCTTCAAAAGTAGCACGAATTCCACCACTGGGGAAGGAAGATGCATCGGGTTCTCCTTTAATCAACTCTTTACCGGAAAATTCCATACCTACAAGACCGTGTTTAGTTGGAGAGATAAAGGAATCATGTTTTTCAGCAGTGATGCCGGTAAGAGGCTGAAACCAGTGAGTAAAATGAGTTGCCCCCTTTTCGATTGCCCAATCTTTCATGGCGTTCGCTACTATTTCAGCAACACCCGGGTCGAGTGGAAGTCCCTCTTCGATTGTTTTACGCAGGGATTTATAGGCTGCTTTCGGTAAACGTTTTCTCATTACAGCGTCATTAAAGACGTTTTCCCCAAAGATATCCATTATTTGATTTCCCCTTCCTAATTGTTTAATTTTCTATTGTTAAATGTTGGTAATAACAAAAAGACGCCCTCAAAGATTATTCCTAAATCTTCAAGGAGCGCCATTGCTCCGTTGGAATATACTTTAATTTAACACTTTATTAGTCATCTGACAAGAGAAATTTCATGAGAATACAGTATAAAAAGAAACCAGAAATATAAATATTTTTTATTGAAGGAATTGCAGATGAATTATCGAATAAATATATACTATTCTGATTTTTTAGGCAGGAGGTTTCCTCTTGAGCAGACCCCATTTTAAATTGGGAACGAAAATTGCTATTCTCTCATTCTTTTTGGTATTATTATCCGTTTTTTTAGTAGGAGTAATCTTTGTTAACTTTATTTCATATAAGATGGAACACGAAATTGGGTATCGAGCGATGGCAATTGCCCGGACGGTAGCTCAATTACGAGAAGTACAAGAAAATTTAAGTAAAGCAGAGGGTTCAAAGGTAATTCAACCCCTCGCTGAGAGAATACGTATCGCAACAGGAGTTGAATATATCGTTATCTTTAATATGGAACGAATACGTTATTCTCATCCCTATTTAGATAGGATCGGAACGCCTTTTAATGACGGGGATGAAGGACCATCACTAAAAAGAAAGGAATATCTTTCTCAGGCAGTTGGGGTTATGGGTCCGTCTGTGCGTGCATTTGAACCCGTACTGGCCGATGAAGGTACACGTCAAGTTGGAGTCGTAGCAGTAGGAATAATTGTTCCGACCATTAGAGGTATTATTAACACCTTACGAATTCAGCTCTATTCTTCTTTATTGGTGGGGCTAGCCCTTGGAATCTTAGGTTCCTTTTATTTAGCGAGAAACATTAAAAAGAATATGTTTTACCTTGAACCGAATGAAATTGCTAGAATGTTAGAGGAACGAGTTGCCATTTTCCAAGCGATGGATGAAGGGGTCGTAGCGTTGGATATTGAAAACCGGATTACGGTTAGTAATGAAAAAGCCTGCCGTATTGCCGGTATCTCTCCAAACGATAACATCATCGGACTTCATCTAAATGATCTCGAGGTGTTCAGTGTTCTTATTGACCTTCTAGAAACAAGAGATCCTTCGGAAACCACGGAACTTCTGCTCAATCAAACATGGGTTCTAATCAATTTTCTCCCGGTGAGGGTTAAGGACCAGGTCGTAGGGCAAGTGATTACGATTAAAGACAAAACAGAAGTACGTAAAATGGCTGAGGAGCTAACGGGTGTAAGAGCATTTATTGAAGCCCTAAGGGTACAAAACCATGAATCTCTGAATAAATTGCACACCATCGCTGGTCTAATCCAGTTAAATAAAGCTCAGGAAGCAATGGATTATGTTTACAAAGTGACCGAGGAGCAACAGGAAATAACGAGATTTTTAAGTCAAAATATAAAAGATTCAAGTGTGGCCGGCTTACTTTTAGGAAAATACAACCGCGGCAAAGAGCTTAAGGTCGAAGTTTATTTTGATCAAGATTCCAATTTAGGGGAATTACCTGAAAACCTTGAAAGTAATATAGTAACACTCATATTAGGAAATTTACTGGAGAATGCTATGGAAGCGGTTGTGGGTAGGGAATTATGTGAGGTGCACTGTCGTATCAAGCAAGAGGAGACAGAATTGATCATAAGCGTTGAAGATACAGGGGAAGGGATACCGTCGGAAAACTTATTGAAAGTCTTCCAATGGGGTTTTTCAACGAAAGGTACAGAAAATCGAGGAATTGGTCTTGCTTTAGTAAAACAAACAGTCGAAAGGCTGGATGGAACCATCGAGCTGGAGTCTGGAAACTGGGGTACGCGTTTTGGTATCAAGATACCCCTAAAAAGTGCTAAACTATTATAGTGCCTGAAGAACACTTTAAAAAGTTCTGTAAGGAGGGGAACAACGATGAATCCAATTGACCTAGTCTTAGTTGAAGATGATCCCATGGTAATGGAAGTCAATGAAGGATTTATTAAACGAGTTGGTGGCTTCCGGATTAGAGGTAAAGCAAAAACAGGGAAACAGGCACTTGAAATTATCCAAAAGCTGAGGCCTCGCTTAGTAATTTTAGATATTTACCTGCCGGATATGAATGGAATTCAAATTCTTCGTGAGATACGTCGTCAGGGGATACCGACGGATATTATTTTAATTACTGCAGCTCAAGATGTCCCAACAGTTCAAGCGGGTTTGCGTTTCGGTGTCGTAGACTACATTATTAAACCGTTTAAATTTGAACGCATCAATGCTGCCTTAAAGAATTACCTTACTTATTCCGAACAATTTAAAAATCGAGGGGAAATGAATCAAAAGGATCTAGATCGTTTGATCAAAATTCTACCCAATGATGAAACTCAATACAGCAGAAGCCGAGAGGAATTACCTAAAGGATTACGAGAAATTACTCTCCAACAAGTTTATAATTTTCTTAAAGAGAGTCAAGTTGGGCTTTCAGCAGAGGAAGTTGCAGAAGGGGCTGGTTTAGCGAGGGTTACTGCACGAAGGTACTTGGAGTATCTAGAAAAAATCGACCGAGTTCTACTAGAAACTCAATATGGATCCGTAGGTAGGCCAATTAACAAATATAAAATTGTACTTTAGAGTACAATTTTTTTTGTATTCAGACCAATAAGACCATAAATATCAAAAGGAACAAAAATATTGAGAATAATCTGAAAATAAATTAAACTGAAAATATTATAATAGGCATAAAGGGGTACTGTGAATGGTTAAAAAATGTTGGATTTGTTTAATCCTTATCCTTGTTCTAGGAGTATCGGGATGTGATAAAAGAGTTATAGATGGACAACAAGTAAATAAAAAAGAAAAGATAATCATTAAGTTTTCACATGTTGTAGAGGAGAATACTCCCAAGGGATTGGCCGCCTTCCGTTTTGCTCAGCTCATTTCGGAACGATCCAGTGGTTCAATCGAAGTTCAAGTGTTTCCAAACTCTCAATTGTTCAAAGATGGTGAAGAGTTTGAGGCACTAAACCGAGGAGATGTGCAAATGATTGCTCCAGCAACCTCTAAAGTTTCCCAACTTTTTCCTCAATGGCAGATCTGGGATCTTCCGTATTTATTCACAGATTTAGATAGTGTTCATCGAATAATGGATGGGCCAGTAGGTAAGGAGTTACTTGATCAATTACTTGAGAAGAAAATGTTGGGATTGGCGATGTGGGATAACGGTTTTAAACACTTAACGAATAACCATCATCCTATCATCAAACCCAGGGATTTAGAAGGGCTGCGATTCAGGATCATGTCCCAAGGGATTTTAGAAGAACAATTTTATACCTTTGGAGCCGATGCCCTCTTTCTTCCGTTTAATGATGTATATAAGTCATTAGAAGAAGGACGAGTTCAAGGACAAGAAAATACGATCTCTAATATCTACACGAAAGACTTTGATCGAGTACAAGAGTATTTAACACTCAGCCAGCATGGATTTTTAGGATATGCCGTTATTGTTAATCAGGAATTTTGGAATGAGCTTCCGGGTCAAGCTCGTGAACTGCTGGAGAATACGCTAGCAGAGGTAACCCAATGGGAAAGGGTAAAGGCACGCGAATTAAATGAAGAGCAATTACTTGAACTTCAGAAGAGGGAAAAAATGAATATTTACTCACTTACCACTTTGGAAAAAAGTATTTGGAAAGAGAACTTTTTACCTGTCTATAGCAAATTAGAACAAGAAATCGGCCCGGAATTCCTATCTAAGGTGAAAAAGCAGTGTGAACCAATAGAGAATTAATATAACACCGGATTTAAGGAGGTGGGGGAAGGACTAGAAGGATCTTAGTATAGTCCTTATTCTAATTTTTTTCTAACGATTGAGATGGTTAATAGAAAGGGGTGAAATTATGAAATGGTTTTGGCAAGTCTTTGAATTTCTTGAGGACATCATTTCTGGGGGGCTTCTTGCAGGGGGTGTTGCGATAATTTTCTATGGTGTCGTTATGCGCTATGTATTTAATGATGCGCGCTCCTGGGTTGACGAGGTTTCTCAGTATATGATTATTTGGGGGACGTTAATTGGAACGAGTGTTGCCTTACGAAACGATCATCACATCAAAGTGGATATGTTATTTAATGTCCTGCCGAAGCGTGTGCAGCACTATGTTACGTTGTTCGCGCATACAGTAGGAATCACATTTAGCGTTTTCTTGGGATATTACGGTTACAAATTGGTTTCTTTCACACACAACACAGGGCAAGTATCGACTGACGTTGGAATTCCCCTATATATGGTTTACAGTATTCTTCCGCTGACCGGAGCGCTTTTAACGTTTCGATTTGTCATCAAACTCTATGAAGCAGCACGTAATACCGGCGGGGTCGGTAAAGTGGCGGAAAGGATGGAATAAAGATGTTAGTAGGGATATTATTTATACTCTTCGTTGCCTTCTTTTTGTTAAACGTTCCAATTGCCATAAGTTTAGC
>JUEG02000510.1_pt1 | contig 61920 bp, 63 predicted proteins | sample 432341 | NCBI WGS metagenome assembly JUEG02 (sample SAMN02953476, study PRJNA257561) | rock porewater metagenome | biome: terrestrial; feature: Opalinus Clay rock; material: porewater; isolation source: Opalinus Clay rock BIC-A1 borehole | place: Switzerland: Mt Terri URL, St-Ursanne ... | reverse complement strand
ACCCAAGCAAGACCGGGTAGCAACACTCAAGCAAGACCAAATAACAACAATCAAAACAGACCACCCCAAAATACTGGCAAAAAGCCTTTCAAAAGGGGCAAAGGTCGCAAAGATAGCAACCGGGTAGACCCGGTGCAGACAATCGCAGAAGAAATTAAAAGCATCACTATTGGAGAAAACGTTACCGTTCAAGATTTTGCAGATAAGCTCAGAAAAAAACCTGCTGAAATAATTAAGAAGTTAATTGGTTTAGGCATAATGGCCACAATTAACCAAGAGATTGATGCAGAAACAGCTGAATTAATTGCCAGTGAGTTTGAAATTGAAGTAGTTGTAAAACAAGAAGAGGCAGAAGTAGAAGTAGAAGAAATGTTAGTTGAAATTGAAGATACTCCTGAGTCCTTAAAAGCTAGACCATGCGTGGTAACTGTAATGGGTCACGTTGATCATGGTAAAACTTCTCTTCTTGATTCTATCAGGCACGCTAATGTAATTGCTACCGAAGCGGGAGGAATTACCCAACATATTGGAGCCTATCAAGTTGAACATAGCGGTCAAAAGATAACCTTTTTAGATACTCCTGGTCATGAGGCTTTTACTGCCATGAGAGCAAGGGGTGCGCAGGTTACTGATATTGCAATTCTAGTGGTTGCCGCCGATGACGGTGTTATGCCACAAACTGTTGAAGCAATCAATCACGCTAAGGCAGCTAAGGTTCCGATTATTATTGCTGTTAATAAAATTGATAAGGTAGGAGCAAATCCGGATAAAGTTAAGCAAGAGCTTACCGAATATGAATTAATTCCTGAAGAATGGGGCGGCGATACTATTTTCGCAAACGTCTCTGCTTTAAAGGGTGAGGGAATCGAAGAGCTATTGGAGATGATTGTACTCGTTTCTGAGATGGCCGAGCTTAAAGCTAATCCAAATCGCTTAGCAAAAGGAACTGTTGTTGAAGCTCAACTAGATAAAGGTAGAGGTCCGGTGGCTACTGTGTTGATCCAAACAGGTACACTTAATATTGGTGATATCTTAGTTGCAGGCTTTGCATCAGGAAGAGTTAGAGCGATGATGGATGATAAGGGTAGAAGAATTAAAAAGGCGGGACCTTCAACGCCTGTTGAAATATTGGGATTATCTGATGTGCCGGATGCCGGTGATGTTTTCAATGCGGTGGAAGATGAAAAAGTCGCCAAACAGATTATTTCTAAAAGAGTAGGCAGAAAAAAAGAAGCAGAGTTAAAACAAAGTTCAAGAGTTTCATTAGATGAATTATTTAAGCAAATTCAAGAGGGTGAAGTTAAAGACCTAAACATCATCATTAAAGCTGATGTTCAGGGTTCTATTGAGGCTGTAAAACAATCTCTACAGAAACTTAGCACTGATGAAGTTAGGGTAAATCCGATTCATGGTGGAGTTGGAGCTATTACTGAATCAGATATTATGTTAGCATCGGCCTCTAATGCTATAATAATTGGGTTTAATGTAAGACCAGATGGTAACGCAAGAAAAACTGCCGAAACTGAGAAAGTTGATCTTAGGTTATATAGAGTAATCTATGATGCTATTGAGGACATTAAAAAAGCAATGTCTGGTTTATTAGATCCCGAAATAAAAGAAGTGGAATTGGGAAGAGTAGAAGTAAGACAAACCTTCAAGGTTTCCAAAGTTGGTGTTATCGCAGGCTGCTATGTAACTGATGGAAAGATTACAAGCAATGCTGAGGTTAGAATAATCAGGGATGGAATTGTAGTTCACGAAGGTAAGATGGATACTCTAAAAAGATTTAAAGATGATGTAAAAGAAGTTAGAGAAGGTTATGAATGTGGAATAACTGTGGAAAGATATAATGACCTAAGAGAAGGGGACATTATCGAACCGTTCACCTTTGAAAAGATAAAAAGAGAGCTCTAAGTAAAGATAGGAGTGACCTTATATGGGACAACACAGAGCGATACGAGTTGCTGAGGAGATCAGGAAAGAGGTTTCCCAGATGATAGGAAGTCAACTAAAGGACCCAAGAATTGGATTCGTAACAATAACTTCAGTTGAGGTTACAAATGATCTTCGTCATGCTAAAATTTTTCTTAGTACCCTAGGCTCTGAAGAGGCTAGGAAAGAGACTTTTACCGCCTTAAACAAGGCTAAAGGATTTGTTCGTTCTGAACTTAGCGGAAGGCTAAAGTTGCGATGTACTCCCGAATTAGTATTTGTCTTTGATGAATCTGTTGAGCATGGTGCGAAAATTCTCAAGTTGTTAAACGAAGTTAATGCTACTGAAGGAGTACAAAAAAGTGAACAATAGTTTGCGAGAGATTGCAGAAAAATTAATAAACTCCGACAGAATAATGATTACTGGACATGAGCACCCTGATGGCGATAGTATCGGCTCAATACTTGCCTTGGGTTTAGCATTGAGAAAGTTAGGCAAAGAGGTTGATGTATTAGACTGGGGCGTGCCAGGTAAATTTTCATTTTTACCTGACCACGGCCTATTAAAGCCACTGTCTGAGCACTGGAGACCGGATGTCTTAGTTTTTTTGGATTGTTCGGATGAGGGCAGAGTACCCAAGGATATAGAAAAAATCTATCGAAATGTACCTCTAGTTATTAATATCGATCATCATATAAGTAATAAGTTTTTTGGGGACTTAAACTATGTAGATGCCTTGGCAGCGGCTACTGGGGAAATAATATATGAGCTATTGAAGGAATTAAAGGTAGGAATTGACAAAGATTTATCGCTTTGTTTATACACTGCTATTGCTACAGATACTGGTTCCTTTAGATATAGTAATACAACGCAGAAAACTCATTTAATAGTAGCTGAACTTATTCCAAATGATTTAGATATCGGTAACATTAATACCTTATTATTTGAGGAGATTCCCTTAGATGCCTTTAGATTGCTTCAAGAAGCTTTAACAACCTTTGAAATATCAAAAGATGGTAGGATTGCTTGGATTATACTACCTAAAGCCACCCTGGAAAGGTTTGGTACAAATGGGGAAAATATTGAGAGTCTAATCAATTATACCCGTATGATCAAAGGTGTTGAAATTGGCCTGCTATTTAAAGAGACAGAAGAGGGTATGGTCAATGTTGGCTTTAGATCGAAGGGCACCATAGATGTAAACAACTTGGCTCAAGTTTTTGGTGGCGGAGGCCATGCCAAAGCGTCGGGCTGTAAAATTAAAGGTACTGTTAATAAGGCTAAGGAAATGGTTTTGAAAGAAGCTCAGAAACTACTTTAAAAGGAGCTTTTATGAAAGAATTAAATGGATTAATTAATGTGCTAAAGCCTGCAGGTATGACCTCCCATGATGTGGTAAATAAAATCCGTAGATTACTGAAGATTACTAAGGTAGGACATACTGGTACCCTTGATCCAGGGGTAACGGGTGTTCTTCCTATTTGTATAGGAAGAGGCACAAAAGTAGCTCAGTTCATGACTGAAAAAGTTAAAGAATACAGAGGAGAGCTAACCTTAGGCATAAGTACAAATACGCAAGATGGATCTGGAAACGTTGTTGGGGAAAAAGAATCCTCTCACCTTACCGAGGAACAAATCAGAGCTGCCTTCGCTAATTTTGTAGGGAATATAAAACAAATCCCTCCTATGGTTTCTGCCGTAAAGCACAAGGGGAAAAGGTTATATGAGCTAGCTCGACAAGGTCAAGAAGTAGAGCGCGAACCACGTGAGATAACTATTTATAAACTTGAAATTTTAGAAACAAAAAAGATAGGGGAGCCGCATCCTGCAATTCTTTTTGATGTCTTATGTTCAAAAGGTACCTATATCAGAACTTTATGTGCCGATATTGGAGAAGCTTTAAAGGTTGGGGGACATATGTCCTCGTTAATCAGAACCAAGTCAGGTCCCTTTGATATTGAAAACGCAGTTTCATTAGAGGTCATTGAGGAATATGTTAAAGACGGTAAACTAGAGGAAATCCTGCACCCTTTAGAGGTTGGCTTACAGGGAATGAATCGTATTGAAATCAGACCAAACCTAGTTGAAAAAGTTCAACACGGTAATAGGATATTCTTACCTGGTGTTATTAGCTCCACAGATGGGTTGGCCGAAGGCCAAACTATTTGTATCTATGGAGAGAGTAAATTAATTGCCTTAGGAAAGGTAATTAGAGATGAAACCTATCAAGGTAATGAACCGAGACACTATTTTCAGCCTGTAACTGTTTTGATATAAAAAGGAGAAAAGTTGGATGAGAATCATTAGTAATCTTGACGATTTTCAAAATGTAGATTCCAAGTTGGTTGTTGCTTTTGGTAACTTTGATGGGATTCATTATGGGCATAAAAAACTTCTGCAAACCTTAATTGAGAAGGCCAGGGAGATTAACGGTTTGGCTGCCGTTTTTACTTTTTCTAATCATCCTATCCAAGTTTTAAGACCTGAAGAGAATATTAAGCTTCTGTTACCAAAAGAAGAAAAAGAAGCAATGTTGGCCGAACTTGGAGTTGACCTCTTATTTTTAGTCCCATTTAATACCACTTTTAGTAAAATAAAACCACAAAACTTCGTTAAAGATATAATAGTTGATACTCTTAGAGCCAGTGGCGTAGTAGTGGGATACAATTTTAATTTCGGATATCAGGGTCAAGGTGATGCTGCTTTTTTGGAAGAGGCAGGCTCAGAAATGGGCTTTTTTGTTGAAGTGATGTCTCCTATCTATTGTAATGGTCAACGGGTTAGCAGTACTTTGATTAGACATCTTTTAAGTGAAGGTAGCGTGGAGATGGCAAACAGTTTTCTAGGGTACTACCCCTTTCTAAAGGGAAAAGTGGTAACTGGTGACCAAAGAGGTAGAGAAATAGGTTTTCCAACAGCAAATCTTGATTTACCGGAAACAATCCTTGTTCCTAGTAGAGGAGTATATGTAGTTAAGGTGACCTTCGATGGAAAAGTTTTCGAAGGAGTGGCTAATATCGGTTATAGGCCGACATTTAAGTCAGATCGGGTAAGTAATGTGGAAATTCATTTATTTAATGGTTTCACAAGAGATATCTACGGGAAAATCTTAAAAGTAGAGTTTATTCATTATATTAGATCAGAACAAACCTTTAGCAACGTTGAGCAGTTAAAAGAACGTATTCAACTGGATATAATGCAAGCTAAGGAGTACTTAGCTAAAAAGCAAGCAATATAATAGTATTTAATTATCAATTGTCTAAATCTTAGCATATAGTAAAGTATCTATTTGCAGTTTACTTTTAGTATTTGCTATGTTACAATAAAACTCGGTTAGTCTCGTGCGAAGAAAGGAGACCGTTATGGTGGAAATTCCAACTAAGTTTCGGGATAAGGAAATGCAAAAGCTTGCTTCTTTGTAAAGGCTGCACAAAGGAAGATTAATCATAACTGTTATAGGAAAATAGGTTTGCCGGTAAAACCGGCCTTTAATAGAACCTCAGCTAGGAGACTCGAGTCACCGACGACTGTCTTGGCTGAAGGGGATATATTTTGTAAGGAGGTGAAAGATATGCCATTAGCTACAGATAAGAAACAGGAAGTAATCAACCAGTTTAAGCTTCATGAAAGTGATACAGGCTCTCCAGAGGTTCAAATTGCCATTTTAACTGAGAGAATTAATTACTTAACTGAACATCTTAAAGAACATAAAAAAGACCACCATTCAAGAAGGGGTCTTTTACAAATGGTTGGACAAAGAAGAGGTTTACTTAACTATTTAAAGAAAAAAGATTTCACTCGTTATCGTGAAATCATTAGTAAACTAGGTTTAAGACGTTAAAAAGAAACGGGACTATCCCGTTTCTTTTTTTTTGCTGTTTTGTATTAGAAAACTGCTAAATAAGGAAAGCCTAAGGTAATAGTTTTACTTTTTATAACCAAAAATTAATTATAGGTATTTTTTGCCTTTAATGAAGGAAATAATAGTATTAATGTCGAAAAGTATAAGTTTACTAATAAAAGGAAACTTGATAGGAGGAGATTGATTTTTAATGGAGAGACAAGTTTTTGAAATGGACTTAGCCGGTAGAACATTGAGTATTGAAACCGGCAGATTAGCAAAACAAGCTAGTGGTTCTGCACTAGTGAAGTACGGAGAGACAGTTGTACTTGTAACAGCTGTGGGCTCACCAGAACCTAGAGAGGGGATTGACTTTTTCCCTTTAACAGTTGACTATGAAGAAAGAATGTACGCAGTTGGTAAAATTCCTGGAGGCTTTATCAAAAGAGAAGGAAGGCCTAGCGAAAAAGCAATTTTGAGCGATAGACTTATTGATAGACCAATCCGTCCTCTTTTCCCCGAGGGTTACCGAAATGATGTACATATAGTTTTAACTGTTTTATCAGTAGACCAAGACAATCCACCAGAAATAGCAGCTATGATTGGTGCTTCTGCAGCCTTAACAATATCACACATTCCTTTTTTAGGACCTATAGCAGGTGTTATTGTTGGTAGAGTAAATGGGGAACTTGTTATTAACCCTAACCAGGAACAAACTAATGCAAGTGATCTTCATTTAGTCGTGGCTGGTACCAAAGACGCTGTTATGATGGTTGAGGCAGGAGCGGAAGAAGTACCTGAAGATATAATCCTTGAAGCTATTATGTTTGGCCATGATAAGATAAAAGAAATTGTAATGTTCCAAGAGGATATTCAAGCAAAAGCTGGTAAGGAAAAACAGGCTCCAAAAGTCGAAGTAATAGATGCTCAGTTAGAGAAGGATGTTCAAGATTTTGCTATCGAAGAATTAAAGATAGCTATTAGGAACATTGAAAAGCATGCAAGAGAAAATGCAATAAAGGCAGTCAAGGACAAAACTCAAGAGCATATTGCCGAAACTTATCCCGAGATGAAAAAAACCGTTGATAAGGTTCTATCCAAGCTAACTAAGAAACTAGTTCGTGGCATGATTGTAAATGAGGGAATCCGCCCTGATGGTCGTAAAAATACAGAGATTCGTCCAATCAGTTCTGAAGTTGGGATATTACCGCGTACTCACGGCTCAGGCTTGTTTACAAGAGGACAAACTCAGGCTTTAACTGTTGCAACTTTAGGTTCTATGAGGGATGCTCAAATTCTAGATGGATTAGGCACTGAAGAGTCAAAGAGGTACATACATCACTATAACTTCCCACCTTTTAGTGTTGGTGAAGCAAGATTTATGAGAGGTCCCGGCAGAAGAGATATAGGGCACGGTGCTTTAGCAGAAAGAGCCTTACTACCGTTGCTCCCGACAGAAGAAGCATTTCCATACGCTATTCGTTTAGTTTCAGAAGTGTTAGAATCTAATGGTTCAAGCTCTATGGCTAGTGTTTGTGGAAGTACACTTTCTCTTATGGACGCGGGTGTTCCAATTAAAGCTCCGGTTTCAGGTGTTGCTATGGGACTTATTAAAGATGATGAAAACGTGGTTGTCTTAACCGATATTCAAGGAATGGAAGATCACTTAGGGGATATGGACTTTAAGGTAGCAGGTACAGAAAAAGGTATTACCGCTATCCAGATGGATATTAAGATTGCTGGAATTAGCAGAGATATTTTAGCAACGGCCTTAAAGCAAGCTTATGAAGGAAGAATCTTTATTCTTAAGAAGATGCTAGAGGTAATAGCTGAGCCAAGAGCTGAGTTATCACTTTATGCTCCAAGAATCATTACTATAACAGTTCATCCAGATAAAATTAGAACAATAATTGGCCCTGGAGGAAAGACCATTAAGAAACTCATTGAAGAAACAGGAGTTGACATAAACATCGAGGATGATGGAAGAATATTTATTGCCACATCCGATAGCGAAGCTGCTAATAAAGTAGTCAAGATGATTGAGGCCCTGACAGCAGAAGCTGAGGTTGGTAAGATTTATATGTCAAAGGTTACTAGACTAATGGACTTTGGTGCTTTTGCAGAAATATTACCAGGGAAAGAAGGTCTGATTCATATCTCCCAATTAGCTGAAGAACGAGTTAATAAAGTAGATGATGTAGTTGCAGTGGGTGATCAAGTCCTTGTTAAAGTTATTAAGATTGATGACCAAGGAAGAATCAACTTATCACGCAAAGCTGCTTTAAAAGATGAGACAAAACAAGAAGAGAAATAAACCGATTAACATCTCGGTTTATTTTTTTTGCTCATATTAAATTTAATCCTGTAAATACTAGATTTATAAGAGAAAAAAACGATAAAGTTTAGTAGAAAAGTGAAATTTCTAAAGGAGGTGAACACAAGGATGAAGCTTAAAAAAAGTTCTCTGATGATACTTATAGTATTAAGTTTAATAAGTCTCCTTGCACTTATTGGTTGTCCTAGTCCACAACAGAGGCCGGCACCAGCACCAGCTCCGGCACCTGATCTAGCTCCGACACCTAATGTCACACCAGGGCCCGGACCTGCTCAGAGCGATCAAATACCTGATCTAACAGGCATGGATCCCGGACCAATTGAGGGAGGAATGGGAAACCGGAATGGAAATGGAGCACAGGAAGCTAGACGCTTATCAACCATGATTAACGTTTTGCCAGAAGTGAATTCATCTTCGGTAATACTTTCAAGAAATACTGCTGTTGTGGGCTTAGATTTAAAAGCAAACCTTAATACTCAAAGAGTAAATGCCCTTAAAGCTGAAGTTAGTCGCAGAGTGAAAAGGGCAAATAATAGGATAACTAAGGTAACTGTCACTGCAGATGCCGATACTGTAACTCGTATTCAAGGTGTGGCCGATGGCTTAAGGCAAGGCAGGCCTTTAACCAGCTTTGACGAAGAGATGTCAGACATAATGCAGCGGCTAACCCCAACTAACAGATAAAGTACTTAAAAGCGCGCAGAACGGAACAGATTAGAGCGCGCTTTTCTTGTTTAACTCTTAAGCGAGGAGACGGCTATAATGAAACACTCAACTAAGGTAGGAATAGCAATCTGTATCCTAGTAACCTTTATCCTAGGCTTTGGGCATCCTAAGTTAGCCTGGGGTGAAGAACCGAAGCTGTGGGCAAACTCAGCTTTGCTGATGGACATTAAAACCGGACAGGTGTTGTATGAAAAGGAAGGTTTTAAAGAAAGACATCCAGCCAGCTTAACCAAAATCATGACTGGAATTCTAGCCCTAGAGTATGGAAATCTGTCTGATGTGGTTACAATTAGCAAAAAAACTGCCAGGATAAGTGTGGGCCAAACCATTAAATTAAGGGAAGGTCAAAAACTTACTTTAGAAGACTTGATATATGCAGCTTTAATGCATTCGGCCAATGATGCAGCCATGGCAATTGCTGAACATATAGGTGGGACGGAAGAAATATTTTTAAAAATGATGAATCAAAAGGCCTTAGCAATTGGTGCTACAAAAACTCATTTTGAAAACCCAAATGGTTACACTAAACCAAATCATAGAACAACAGCCTATGATCTTGCACTAATCACAAGATACGCTATGTCTAATTCAACCTTTGCTAGTATTGTTGGTACTAAATATAAAAGCATATCCAAAATTGGTGAGGGTGATACCTTTGAGGTTAAAAATACTAACAAGCTATTAAGAACTTATCCGGGAACCTTGGGTGGAAAGACCGGTACTACTGCGGCAGCTGGTGGTTGTATAGCGGCCATAGCCAAAAACAATGATCAAACCCTTATTGCCGTAGTACTAAAAAGTGGTAATCAAAGAAGGTATCAAGATTGTATTAACCTTTTTGAATATGGTTTTAATGAAATCAAGGAATATAAAATATCTCAAAAAGGTGAGCTTTGGGATCAATTATATGTGCCGGACGGCAAACCGAGCTCATTGAAAATAGTGTTTGGTGATAGTTTAACTCTAAAACTAACTAAGGATCAAGCTGCAAAAATTGAGAAAAGATTAGTTTTAAACAGAAAACCGAACCTTCCGATTGCTAAGGGAGAGCAAATTGGAGAACTAAAGGTATTCTTAAATGGGCAGGAAATAGCAAGTATTGATCTAATTGCGGATACGAAAATCATCAAACGAACTTTTTGGAATAGCTTAATACCTTAGACATTTCTCAAGAAGATTTTATTAATCGGTATAAAAAATAATTTGAGGAATAAAATTCTAAAAATAGGGGGGGAGGAGAGCAATGAAAGTTTACTATTTAAACTTTGCAAAGATAATAAAATGGTTACTAATCTCTACAGTTTTAGTTGCAGGAATATATGTTTTGAACGTTACCTTATGGCAGGATAATACAGTTCCAACTATGAAGAATTATGAGCCAATCTATCAAGGGAGTGATGACCAGAAAAAGGTCGCCTTAATTTGTAACGTTGTCTGGGGAGAAGAGTTTCTGCCAGATATGCTGAAGACTCTTAAAGAAGAAAAGGTTAACATAACCTTTTTTGTTGGAGGGCAATGGGCGGAAAAATTTCCTGAACTTTTAAAGCAAATGTCCGCACAAAAACATGAGATTGGAAATCATGGTTATGCTCATCTCCATCCAACGAAAATATCTTTGAATAAAAATATTGACGAAATAGAAAACACAGAAAAAATCATTAAAAAGATAACGGGAAAGGGCACTAAGCTATTTCATCCACCGTATCGAGAAATTAATGATAAGGTCGCTGAAGAGGTGGGTAAATATGGATACAAAACTATAATGTCTAGTGTGGACACCATAGACTGGCAAAGGCCACCTGCCGGAGTAATTGTAGACAGGGTTATGGGAAAAGTTCATAATGGCGCAATAATCTTAATGCACCCCACAGATCCCACAAAACAGGCTTTAGGAGAAATGATTAAAAATCTAAAGGAACAAGGTTATGAATTGGTAACAGTCTCCGAACTCTTGAATGGTCAAGTTAATCCCGAAAAAAAATTTGATAAAGACGTCGGGGAACAGAAACAAAATAATAATTAGTAAAAGGTCTTAACTATAACAGTCAAGGAGCGCATAATATGAAACATTTAGTCGTAGCTACCATTTTAGCAATGTTTATGTCGATACCGGTCCATGCAGAGTCTCCTCAAATTACAGCACAATCCGCAGTTTTAATAGATCAGGAATCGGGTCAGGTCTTATATAGCAAAAATCCTCACGAAAAACGTGCTATTGCCAGCACGACTAAGATTTTAACAGGGTTGATCGCTATTGAAAACAGTAACCTTCAAGATATAGTAACAGTTACGCCAAAGGCAGCTTCAATCGGAGAATCAACAATTCACCTAGAGCCATTAGAAAAATTAACTTTACATGATCTTTTGTACGGGGCTTTACTTAAATCAGGAAATGATGCCTGCGTTGCCATCGCTGAGCACGTTTCAGGCCAAGAAGAGACTTTTGTCGAGCTTATGAACAAGAAGGCTGTCTTACTAGGAGCAAAAAACAGCAGTTTTAAAAATACCAATGGACTTCCAAATGAGGAACATTATTCTACTGCTTACGACATGGCTTTAATTGCAAGTTATGCGATAAAAAATCCATACTTCTCTAAAATTGTATCAACAAAGAATACTATTATCCAAAATGATGATGAAAGTCAAAAAGAAAGATTTCTTAAAAATACTAATAAACTGCTCTGGCAGTATCCATGGACTGATGGAGTAAAGACTGGTACCACCAATAAGGCTGGCAAATGTTTAATTGGCTCGGCTACCAAGAATGGCCGAACCCTAGTTTTTGTTATTTTACATAGTGAAGACCGTGAAGGTGATGGCAGAAAACTTTTTGAATACGGTTTTAATGATTTTATTACTACTAGCTTATTAAAGAAAGGTCAAGTATTTGGGCAAATTCAAGTTATTAATGGAAATGACACCAATATTCCCATAAAAGTTCAAGAAGATTTGACTATTACAATCCCTAAAAATGAAAGAAAAGAACTAGAGCGGAAACTTCACCTGACCTATAAGGCATCGGCACCTATAAGTAAAGACCAACCAGTAGGACAATACTCTGTATTTTTAGGTCCTAACAAAGTTAAAACAATTAATCTTATCGCAGGCTGTAATTCTACCGTAAAGCCGAGATATCAACAAATCCTGGAAAATTTAAAGGATTTTCTTTAATTTTAACGAATATCTTATGTGCCTATAGATTAAGGAGGACTTTAAATGATACAAAGGGATACTCTTGCAAACGGAATTCAAATCTTAACTGAAAATATGCCCCAGGTTCGTTCTGTGGCCATCGGAATTTGGATAAGAGTCGGATCAAGGGATGAAAATGAAACTAATAATGGAATCTCTCATTTCATAGAACACATCATGTTTAAGGGTACAAAAAACAGAACAGCAAAACAAATTGCTGAAGCCCTAGATGCCGTTGGAGGACAATTAAATGCTTTCACCTCTAAGGAGTACACGTGTTATTACGTCAAAGTCCTTGATGAACACGTGGAGCTTGCCATTGAAATTCTATCAGATATGATACTGAATTCTAACTTTAATGAAGAAGATATCCAGAAAGAACGAAATGTAATTCTAGAAGAAATAAAAATGTACGAAGATACTCCCGACGATATTGTGCATGATATTTTTACTACTAGCATACTAAAAAATCACCCTTTAGGAAGGCCTATAATCGGTACTAAGGAAATCCTTACAGCCTTGACCAGAGATGATTTGGAAGACTTCTACAAAACATATTATGTACCTTCAAATATAGTTATCGCTGTTGCCGGAAATCTAGAGCATAATTTAATTGTCCAGAGCATTGGTGAAAAATTTGTTACTTTAACAGGTAAAGGGTTACAAAGAGAAACTATTCAACCAAGTATAAGTCAAGCAGCTATTTACCGAGGAAAAGAGGTTGAACAGGTCCATTTGTGTCTAGGTGGTGAAGGACTGCCCATTAAGCACAATGATATTTATGCCCTTAACCTTCTTAATAATATTTTAGGTGGTGGATTGAGCTCCCGCCTTTTTCAGACCATACGTGAGCAAATGGGTCTAGCATACTCGGTGTATTCTTATCATAGTTCTTATCATGAAACTGGCCTATTTAGTATCTATGCAGGATTAAGTGCAGAAAACCTAGATAAGTTTATAAAAACAGTGTTTCTTGAATTGGAAGAAATCAAGAAAAAAGGATTCACTGAGACAGAGCTGCAGCGTGCTAAAAACCAACTAAAAGGTGGTATTCTTTTAGGAATGGAAAGTAGCGGTAGCAGAATGAGTAGATTAGGCAAATCTATCCTTAATATTGGTCAAGTAGTTACCCCGGATGAAATTATTAACAGAGTAGAAAAGGTTGATTTAAAGGATTTGGATACTTTAGCCAATAAAATTTTCGACATAGATCGATTTAGTATCACAGCTGTTGGACCTAAAAATAAAAACATAAACTTAGAAAATTATTTGCGTATAAAAGAGTGACTTTTAAGCACTCTTTTATTTTTTTTAACTTGGCCCCCTCAACTGTAAAAGTTGAGGGGGTTTTATCATATTCCAGCCAATCGAACATAAATATTGATAAGGGGTGATGGAATGAATTGGATAATTTATCTTTTGGTCTTTTTAGTAATGATTATTTTAGTGTTTCTTTCAGTTCGAGAAAGAGCAAAAATAAGGACGAGAAACTATATGCATGACTTACCTGACCTAAAGATGTCACCGTTTTCCCAAGCTCTAGCAAATTTGGTTGGTACCGCAGGGGGAATTTACCTATCACTAGTGATGCTGATAACTTTTTTAGATATCCCTGTGCCTGAAAAAATAGTTTTAATCGGCATTTATATAGAGCCCTTGGCAGGGGTGTCTATATTTTTAGCTATAGTTCAGCCTTACATACTAAAAATCTATCACAAAGTAAAATACCGGATTTAGAAGGAGGAAGAGTAATGAGACTAAGTGAACTTGTCGGAAAAGAAATAATCAATCTTAACGATGGAGCCAGATTGGGTGTAATCGGTGAATCGGATGTAGTAATTGAAACCAGTTCCGGTAAAATTGAGTCAATTATATTACCAAACAAAGGCAATATGTTTAATTTTTGGGGTGGCGAAAGACACCAATTAATCATTCCTTGGCAGTCCATTAAGAAAATTGGGTCTGAAGTTATCATTGTTGAATTGGACGAGACATATCCAAGTCTCAAAAGGTATTCAATTTAAGAGTTAAGTATACATGAAACACAGGAACCATTAGGTTTTAATAAGAATATAATAAGTCAGACAAAGCAATTAACCTTGACCACCTTAAATTAGTATGATAAAATTGACAAAAATTGAATAAACCTCATCTCTTTTCCGGGGTGGGGTAGAGGCGCGGTTTTCAAGATTACTGCAGCATTAGAGCCCGGGGGAGTTTGATGAGGGCTGCACAAAAGGGTCAACCGCCGAAGTCTAAAGAATTTTTTGAGTTCCTCTTTACTTTAGGCTGGGTCTGCACAAAATATGTGCAGGACTGTCATCAGAGTATCCCGACTCTGATGGAGAACTACTTCACATTTAGGGAAAGGGTATTTCGGCATTACCATATAACCGATTTGGTAGCGGCTATGAGAAATACTCTCTAGCCGTTTTTTTGCTTACAATTTTTTACTTATACTTGAAACCATTCATAAGGAGGTTGGATAAATGGGTATCCGGGTTGTAGTAGTGGGTGCAACAGGGAAAATGGGAAGAGAAGTAATTAAAGCTGTACATAATGAAAGACGTTTGCAACTTGTGGGTGCTATTGATTCTTTTGGATCAGGAGAGGATATTGGAGTTCTGGCCGGGATAGGCGATCTAGGTATAGAAGTACAAGGAGATTTAGCTGCAATTTTAGGTGAAACAAATGTGGATGTGGTTGTCGATTTCACAAATCCATCCTCTGTATATAATAATATCAAGATTGTGCTAGGAGCAGGCGTAAACTGTGTAGTTGGTACCACAGGCCTAGCGCAGGAGCAAATTAAGGAAATTAATCATCTAAGTACTGAAAAAGGTTTGGGAGTTTTAATTGCTCCTAATTTTGCAATAGGTGCAGTATTAATGATGCGCTTTGCAGCACAAGCGGCCAAATACATGCCACATGTGGAAATCATCGAAATGCATCATGATCATAAACTAGATGCTCCTTCAGGGACAGCTTTGAAGACTGCTGAGGCTATAATGCAAGTAAGAGAAAACTTTAGACAAGGAAATATTTGTGAAGAAGAAGCAGTTTCAGGTTCTCGAGGCGGAGAATATGATGGATTTCGGATCCATAGTGTGAGATTACCAGGGTATGTTGCACACCAGGAGGTAATCTTTGGAGGACAGGGTCAGACTTTAACTATTCGACATGATTCAATCCATAGAGAGTCCTTTATGCCTGGAGTAATTCTAGGTATAACCAAAATTATAGATCAAAAGGGGGTTGTTTATGGGCTTGAGCACCTACTCGAAGAGTAGACCTTTGGAATAGCAAAACTTACTTTTGACAAGCACCTCTGAAAGAATGAAATCATATAATGGCATTAGCCATGGATGTTTCTTTTCTGTCGAAGGAGGTTGAAGGAATGAAATTGAGACTGAAAGGGATAAAAATTGCAGTTTTGGGTGGTGACAGACGCGAAATATTTTTAATCCCAGAATTGGTTCAATTGGGAGCTGTGTGCCAAACTGTCGGATTGCCCATTGAACAAATGGATGGAGTAAAGATATGTAAAAGCATTAATGAGGCCGTAGATGGGGTGCAAGCTATTATTTTACCTATGCCTGGTACTAATCCTGAAGGAAAAATCCACGCAGTGTTTGCCAAAGAACCTTTATATTTAACTGAAGAGGCTATAAAGACAGTTTCGGAAAATGTACCAATTATTGTTGGTGTTGCCAAACCCTTTTTAAAAAAACTGGCTATCAAGCAAAAATTGCAGATTATCGAGATTGCGGAAAAAGATGATCTTGCGATTTTAAATTCAATTCCTTCGGCCGAGGGCGCAATACAAATTGCCATGGAAGAAACTTTAATAACAATTCATGGGAGCAAGTCTTACGTACTTGGTTATGGAAGATGCGGGATTACCTTAGCTCGAATGCTTAAAGGATTAGGGGCCAATACAACAGTAGTTGCTAGAAAGCCTGCAGACATTGCAAGAGCAATAGAAGCAGGTATGAATGCCATAACATTTTCTGAACTTGCGGACAATGTAACTGAAGTTGATATAATATTTAACACGGTGCCTGTTTTAGTTTTAGACGAGGTAGTGTTAAAAAGAATGTCTGCTGATACAGTGATCATTGATATCGCTTCTTCACCCGGAGGTACTGACTTTCAGGCTGCTGCACAATTGGGTATTAAGGCAATTTTAGCGCCTGGATTACCGGGAAAGATTGCACCAAAGTCTGCAGGTTTAATTTTAGCTAAGGTTATTCCGAATTTAATCATTCAGGAAGTCTCAGGAAAATAGGTCATCCCTTGATAAATTCGGAGGTGCTTGTCTATGTCTTTAAAAGATTTAAAAGACGTTAAAGTAGGTTTTGCTATAACTGGTTCTTTTTGTACAATAAAAGAAATTTTACCTCATGTTGAGAAATTAGTCAATGAAGGTGCTCAGGTTATTCCAATTTTATCATCAGCTGCCGATCTAACTGACACAAGATTTGGTACTGCAGCTGAGTGGAAAAGACAGCTAAAGTCCATAACGGGTAACGATCCTATAAATTCTATCGTTGGTGCTGAACCTATAGGACCCAAGGGTATTATTGATGTTTTGGTTGTAGCTCCGTGCACCGGAAACACATTAGCTAAGTTGGCAAACGGAATTACAGACACAAGTGTCTTAATGGCAATTAAGGCTCATTTAAGGAACCAAAAGCCAGTAGTCTTGGCATTTTCCACAAATGATGGGTTGAGTATGAACGCCAAAAACATCGGAATGCTTTTAAATATGAAGAATATTTATGTTGTGCCCTTTGGTCAAGATAATCCTATAGCTAAGCCTAATTCGCTTGTTGCAAAGATGGATTGTATAATGGAGACAGTAGTGGATGCTTTAGCCGGTAAACAAATTCAACCCTTATTAGTTATGAATTAAAATAAAAATAAATTAAAACATCTAATTAAAACACAAATTGCTCAGGAGGGATAGTTAGTGAATAAGAAATACAACGTAGTTGTCGTTGGAGCCACAGGCGCCGTAGGTCAGGAAATTTTGAAAGTGCTTACAGAGCGTGAGTTTCCTGTTGGAGAATTAAGATTGTGTGCTACTGCTAGATCGGCAGGTAAAATTATGGAATTTCAAGGTAAACAATATACCATAGAGGAAACCACTGCCGGTTCATTTAATGGAATGGATATTGCTTTATTCGCGGGTGGTTCTGCCAGCAAAGAATTTGCGAAGGATGTCGTTGCAGCGGGTGCTGTTATGATAGATAACAGCAGTGCTTTTAGACTAGATCCTGAGGTGCCCCTAGTGGTACCTGAAGTTAATCCTGAAGCTGTCAAAAACCATAAGGGAATCATCGCAAACCCCAATTGTTCTACAATTCAAATGGTTGTTGCCTTGAAACCTATCCACGACGCAGCAAAGTTAAAGAGGGTTATTGTGTCTACATATCAGGCGGTTTCAGGTGCGGGCATGGAAGCTATTGAGGAATTAACACAACAAAATAAAGCTGTGATTAATGAAGAAGAAGTAGGCATAAAAGTTTTCCCTTATCAAATAGCTAACAACCTAATCCCTCACATAGATATATTTGGTGAACTGGACTATACTAAAGAAGAGTGGAAAATGGTTAAAGAAACCCAGAAAATTTTAGGCGACGACACTATTGCTATTACAGCCACAACAGTAAGGGTGCCTGTTTATAGAAGTCACTCTGAATCAATTAACATTGAAACGGAGACAAAGATAACTGCTCAAGAGGCTAAAGAGCTTTTTGCTAAAGCACCCGGAATTATCGTTGTGGATAACCCAGATAAGAAGGAATACCCCATGCCATTGTTTTCATCAAACAAAGATGAGGTATTTGTAGGCCGAATTAGAGAAGACAACTCTATTGAAAAAGGCTTAAACATTTGGTGTGTCGCAGACCAATTAAGAAAAGGTGCGGCTACAAATGCTGTTCAAATTGCGGAGTTATTAATTAAGTAATAAACTCCCTTCATGTAGCATCAGGAGGTATCGTATGAAAATCATAGTGCAGAAATTCGGTGGTACTTCTTTAGCAAGTCCAAGTTTACGCAAGCAAGTAACGGAAAAAGTTATTAAAGCAAAGGCACAGGGTTTTAAGACAGTAGTTGTGGTTTCAGCAATGGGTAGAAATGGAGACCCATATGCCACGGATACCTTGATTAATGCAGCCAAAGAAGTTCACCCAGAGATCCCAGCTCGCGAATTAGATTTATTGATGTCTTGCGGTGAAACAATATCAGGCGTTTTCCTTGTGAATAACTTGAATAAATTCGGCCACAAAGCTGTTGTTTTAACGGGCAGCCAGGCCAGAATTATTACAGATAACAATTACAATGATGCCAGAATTCAAAGGATTGATCCTAAGGTTATATTAGATTATCTTACTAAGGATTTTATTGTTGTAGTAACAGGCTTTCAAGGGGTTACTGAAGATGGTAATATTACCACCTTAGGAAGAGGAGGTAGTGATACCACTGCCGCGGCCTTAGGCGTTGCCTTACAAGCGGAGGTAGTAGATATATATACCGATGTTGAAGGAGTAATGACCGCCGATCCTAGAATTGTTAATGATGCTAAAATCCTTGATGTGGTTACCTATAATGAAATCTGTCAATTAGCCCAGCAAGGTGCAAAGGTAATTCACTCTAGAGCAGTTGAAATAGCTATGCAAAAGAACATTCCACTAAGAGTTAGATGTACCTTTTCTGAAGGTGAGGGAACTTTAGTGACATCCTATGGTGAGGTATTGGAATTAGGGATTACAAAGGATCGTCCTATAACCGGGATTACAAATATAGGTGGAGTTACACAAATTAAAATAATCTCAAGTGATCACCCGGATTTAAAGGAAACAGAAATGAAAGTGTTCAAAGCAATGGCTTTGGGTAACATCAGCGTTGACTTTATCAATGTTTATCCCGAAGCCATCGTTTATACTGTTCGGGATGAGGTTGGCGAAAAGGCTCTTCAAATATTAGAGAACATGGGCTTTAAGCCTCAGTTAATACCAAATTGTGCTAAGGTATCGGCAGTAGGAGCTGGTATGACTGGCATTCCTGGCGTAATGGCATCTATTGTGGAGGCCCTTACTAAGGAAGGAGTGAAAATTCTGCAGTCGGCTGACTCTTATACAACTATCTGGTGTTTGGTTCGAGGCGAGGATATGGAGAAATCTGTGAAAGCTTTACATAAGCAGTTTAACTTAAACATCTAGAAAAAGGATGTGATAGATAATGAATTTTGGAAAAATTTTAACTGCCATGGTAACACCCTTTGATGAAAATCACGAAGTTGATTATGATGCAGCACGTTCACTGGCTAGATATTTAGTAAATAACGGGTCAGATGGAATTGTTGTAGCAGGAACAACCGGAGAATCACCGACGCTTACAAAAGAGGAAAAATTAAAACTTTTCGAGGTTGTAGTAAATGAAGTTGGTAGCCAGGCAAAAGTTATTGCAGGAACAGGCTCTAACAATACGGCAGAAACTATAGACCTGACAAAAGCAGTAGATAAATTGGGAGTTCATGGTGTTATGGTAGTGGTTCCTTATTACAATAAGCCCCCCCAAGCTGCTTTAGAAATGCATTTCAAGAAAATAGCTGAGGCAACATCTTTACCTATAATGCTTTACAATGTGCCGGGTAGAACAGGGACCAATTTGCTTCCTGTTACTGTAGCTTCCTTAGCAAAAGTTGATAATATTGTAGCTATAAAAGAAGCCAGCGGGGATTTGGATCAAGTAACTCAGATTCAGCGATTAGTTGGTGATAAGCTTACAATCTACAGTGGTGATGATTTCCTAACTTTACCTATGCTCGCTTTAGGCTGTCACGGTGTTGTTAGTGTTGCTGCCCATGTAGTTGGAAACCAGATGCAAGATATGATTAAAAGCTTTGAAACCGGTGATGTTAAAAAAGCCGCTAATATTCACAAACAATTATTTCCAGTTTTCAAAGGTTTGTTTATAACTGCAAACCCAATTCCGGTAAAAGCTGCCTTAAACCTTTGCCAACAAAAAGTTGGAGGTGTTAGGTTACCTCTTACGGAGATGCTACCGGATGAATTAGAAAAATTGAAAAAGATTCTAGAACAAGAGAAAATCATTTAATAACTAACGAGTAGGCTTAGGCTTGCTCGTTTTTGAGTATTTATGTGTGGAAAAAAGGAAATAATATAAATGTTGTTCATTTCTACGCATTAATCACTTGTTTAGAAAGGGAAAATTAATTATAATTATATGTAGCATTTTCGAGCGGTTAAGTTACTGAGTGAAAGAGAATATTTATCCTCTACCTTCTCCTAATTTAAAAAAATACCTAGTAGATCATGAACTTAATAATCAGGAGGTGGAATTTTTGAATGAAGTTTTAGAAAAAGTTTCTTTAATACCCTTGGGAGGGTTAGGGGAAATAGGCAAAAATATGATGGCAGTTAGGTACGGAGATAATATTCTTGTGATTGACTCAGGATTAATGTTCCCAGAAGAAGAAATGTTAGGTGTGGACATGGTAATTCCAGACATTTCTTATCTTCAGGAAAACAGAGACATGGTAAAGGGAATTCTGTTAACCCATGGACACGAAGACCATATCGGAGCACTTCCATATGTACTTAAGGATATCAACGTACCTGTATATGGTACGAAATTGACCTTAGGACTTTTAGATCATAAACTAAAAGAAAAGAATATCAAGGGTACTGTTCTAAACACTGTCAAACCAAGGGATGTTGTCAAAATTGGTGTCTTTACAGTAGAGTTTATAAAGGTTAGCCATAGTATTCCCGATGCCGTAGCAATAGCAGTAAAGACTCCAATCGGAACAATACTTCACACCGGAGACTTTAAAATTGATCAAACGCCTGTTGATGAGGATGTTACTGATTTTCATAGACTTTCTCAATTGGGGAAGGAAGGGGTACTAGTCCTTTTATCGGACAGCACCAACGTAGAAAGGCCTGGGTTTACAATGTCTGAGCGCTCGGTGGGTGTCACCTTTGAAGAAACTTTTGGTAAGATCAAGGAGCGAATTATTGTCGCTACCTTTGCTTCTAATGTGCATAGGGTGCAACAAGTAATCTCAACGGCTGTAAAATTTGATCGTAGAGTTGCCATTGTCGGAAGAAGCATGGTAAACGTAGTGAAAATATCCAAAGAGTTAGGTTATCTCAATTACCCGGAAGGGACCCTAGTTGAGCTTGATGAGATAAAAGAATTACCACCTGAAAAAGTGGTAGTCCTAACGACCGGAAGCCAGGGTGAACCCATGTCGGCCCTAACTAGAATGGCTAATTCAGACCATCGACAATTAAGCATTATGCCGGGAGACACTGTTATTGTTTCGGCAACTCCCATTCCAGGTAATGAAAAATATGTTTCTCGAATTATTGATAACCTGTTTAAGCAGGGGGCAGAAGTAATTTATGAATCGTTTTCGGGAATTCATGTTTCAGGTCACCCAAGTCAAGAAGAGCTGAAGCTAATGCTAAACCTAACAAAGCCAAAATATTTTATACCTGTTCACGGTGAGTACAGACATTTAATTAAACATGCTGAGCTAGCAGAAGAGGTAGGAATACCAAGGGAAAACATCTTTGTTGTGGAGAATGGCCAAGTTATAGATTTTACTTCAGATACGGGTCGAACCAATGGAAGAGTAACGGCAGGAAGAGTTTTAGTAGATGGCCTTGGAGTTGGAGATGTTGGTAATATTGTTCTGAGAGACAGAAGGCTTCTATCCCAAGACGGTATATTGATAGTTGTAATTACTATGGATAAAGAAAATGGATCAATTGTAGCCGGTCCGGATATTGTATCGAGGGGCTTTGTTTATGTCAGAGAATCAGAAGAACTAATGGAAGATGCTAAAGTAAAAGTAAGACTCGCTCTAGAAAAATGCGAAGAAAAACAGATTACAGAATGGTCAACAATAAAATCAAATGTTCGTGAAATACTAGGTAGATATTTATACGAAAAGACCAGGAGAAGGCCCATGATTTTACCGATAATCATGGAAGTTTAAGAAAATACGCAGCTTATGCTGCGTATTTTTTTTGTCTAACTAAGCATAATAAACTTGTAGTATAAATTTTTAGGAGTGTGATAAAATTGACTAATGATTTTTATATTAAGGCCGATAGTCCGCTACCACCGTCTCCACCATTTCAACCACAAATACCTATACCTACAGCGCCTATTCCGAATCAACCGATGATAGACCCTAGAAGGGATAATGTGCGTGTAACTGCCAATCGCAGATCACCAATAGACACAATTAAGGAATTAGGACAGACAAGTTTACCTCAATATAAAAGCAATATCCATGCCCTCACTATTATAGGACAAATTGAAGGCCACATGGTTTTACCACCTCAGAACAAAACAACAAAATATGAGCATATCATTCCTCAGCTGGTTGCCTTAGAGCAAAACCCAGAAATAGAGGGAATCTTGTTAGTCTTAAATACAGTAGGTGGAGATGTGGAGGCAGGTCTGGCTATTGCTGAAATGCTTGTCAGCATGTCAAAACCAACAGTTTCTATAGTACTCGGGGGCGGGCATTCTATTGGCGTTCCCATAGCCTGTAGTGCAAGCCATTCCTTTATTGCAGAGAGTGCCACTATGACTATTCACCCGATTAGACTAACTGGTTTAGTGATTGGTGTTCCACAAACCTATGAATACTTAGATAAGATGCAAGATAGGGTAGTGAAATTTGTGACCCATCATTCCAACATCTCTGAAAAGAAGTTTAGGGAGTTGATGTTTAGAACAGGGGAACTAGCAAGGGACATAGGAACCATAGTTGTGGGAGAAGAAGCAGTTAAATATGGTTTAATCAATGAAGTGGGAGGCCTAGGCCAGGCAGTTGCAAAACTAAACCAAATGGTAGAGGAAAGAAGGATGCAGCTAAACCCCATGGGAGGTAATCTTCAATGATTTTATGGACACCCCAACCACTAGAATTGGTCTTTGACAACTACCAAAACGATGAGGTTACTAATGTTGCACCTCTTGAAATGGACTATAAAGGACGTAAAGTTTTAGTTGAAACAGTAGATTTAGATAAAAAGCGGATAGTGCAACTTATTTCCACCGATCCTCAAGATTATTTACTAGAAGATTTTCAACCGGGCACTATAATTAACTAAACCTAATTCAGGTGGGGTGTTGTAACTCCATCTGAATGTTATTTATATCTATGTAATCTCTAGTTTTACCCCTTGCAATATGGTATAATATTTGTTAGTTTGTTGTTAGTAAGGGGGAGTAACATGAGTATTTTGGAAGCTGTAATTCTAGGCTTAGTTCAAGGCTTGGCAGAATTTCTACCTATTAGTAGTTCGGGGCATCTAGTGATTATGAAACACTATCTTGGACTCGGAGAGATTCCTTTGGCTTTTGATGTTTTATTACATATCGGTACACTGATGGCTGTTTTTTATGTTTTTTGGCGCGATATTTTAAATTTGATAACTAGTTTTTTTGGTTTGATAAAAGACCTTTTTTCGCGCAAGACTATTTCCGTTTCCTTTTTTGAAAGTCCTTATAAAAAATTCGTATATCTTATAATAATTGGAGCCATTCCTACGGCACTTATTGGCGTATTTTTTGCAGACTTTTTTGAACGGTTATTCACTTCCATTTATACTGTTGGCATAGCTCTTTGGGTAACAGGTCTGTTATTAATGATTGCGGACCGAGTTGCAACTGGTCGCAAAGGGATCCAAGAGATGTCTACCCTTGATGCACTGATTATTGGTTTAATACAAGGATTTGCCATAACTCCGGGTATTTCAAGGTCTGGCTCTACTATTTTTGCCGGATTATTAAGAGGCCTGTCTAGAGAGACTGCGGCTAAGTACTCATTCCTACTTTCTGTTCCGGTCATTTTAGGGGCAGGGATTTTGGAAGGAAAGGATTTACTCGATCCCTCTATGAATACGGGAGTAGATTTTGTTCCGGCAGCAGCTGGATTTGTAGTTGCAGCTATTTCGGGGGTTTTTGCTATTAAAATCCTGTTAAAGGTGCTTAACACCGGTAAATTAAAATATTTCTCTTACTATGTTTGGATTCTCGGAACTATAATTATCCTAGATCAAGTCGTTATGTAGTAGGCAATGCTTAGTAGACTCAAAAATTGGTTAAGATTTAAGGGTATAACATCTTAGGTGTTATGCCTTTTTACTATTCTACGCAAGGAATATGGTAATTTTTGTAGAACATTAACTTTAGCAGATTCTAACTTTGGGGTGAATACAAATGGCAAAAGGAAAACAACAGGAAAAAGACGAGTTAAAAAGTGAATTAATAGGTTTAGGATTAGTTGCAGCCTCCTTATTAAGCTTTGTTAGCTTATTTTTGACATCAGCAGGGGTGATTGGTGACTTCATAGTTAGAGTTTTGGAGTCCTTCGTCGGAGGTGGAAAATTCATCTTCCCGATAATTGTTCTGTATTTTGGAATCTATCTTATTCGCAAAAAACAAGGGGCTGATTTTAAATATTTAGTTTATGGAATATCAGCTATATTCACAATTTTTCTAACTGCCCTACATTTATATCAGATACCGCAGGGATTTTTCAAAGCAGGCTGGGCAGGCGACGGTGGTGGCCTTTTAGGTGCGCTTTTCGCTTTTTTGTTATCAAAGGCCTTTGGCTTAGTAGGAAGTTACATAATTCTTGCAGCACTAACACTTGCTCTTATGTTAGCGATTACAAACCTTTCTTTAAACCGAATTTTTAATCATGCATCTACATCAGTAAAGGGGCATTGGCCTACAGTAAAAGATCGGTTAGATGACCTAATCTTTAAGCCGGTCGAGAATGAGGAGTTAGATAAAGGAACTAAAAAAGTGAAGGAACAGACAAAAACACCTGTTATTATTAATACAAGTTTTTATGATTATGAATTGGAACAAGAGCAAGAAACAGAACAAGAACCAGAACCAGAACAGGGAAAAGAAGCGTCAGAGGTTGGAACCTCAAAAGAAGGGTTTAAAGTTTTGGAAGAAACCAATTTGCCACCAGATGACCAGAACAAAAGCTATACTCTACCCGCGACGGATGTCTTAGCAAAACCATTAAGAGTTAAAAACAGTAGAATGAATAAAGACATCACCGATTCCATAAAAATACTAGAAGAAACCTTAGATAACTTTGGGGTTAAAGCCAAGGTAACAACTGTTTCTAGAGGACCTGCCATTACTAGGTTTGAAATTCAACCGGCACCCGGGGTTAAAGTTAGCAAGATTGTAAATTTGGCTGATGATATTGCCCTAAGCATGGCTGCCTCTGGTGTTAGAATTGAAGCTCCAATTCCGGGTAAGGCTGCTGTAGGCATTGAGATTCCAAATAAGGATACATCAATGGTCTATTTGCGAGAATTAATTGAGAGCGAAGAGTTCCTCAAGGCCGGTTCTAAGATAAGTGTCGCCTTGGGTAAAGATATTGCCGGTAATCCCATCATTGGTGACTTAGCTAAAATGCCACACCTTTTAATTGCAGGGGCTACAGGATCCGGTAAAAGCGTCTGTATGAACACTCTTATCTCAAGTATACTTTTCAAGGCTAGTCCTGAGGAAGTTAAATTTTTAATGATTGATCCTAAAATGGTTGAGTTAATTACCTTTAATGGGGTTCCTCATTTAATAGCTCCAGTAGTAACCGACCCCAAAAAAGCGGCCGGGGCTTTGAGATGGGTTGTCAATGAAATGGAGAATCGTTACAGTCTTTTTGCAGGTTCAGGTGTAAAGAATATTACCAGTTTCAACGAACTTAAAGAGAGAAATGGTGAATTAAAGGATAAATTGCCACTAATAGTAGTGCTTATTGACGAGCTTGCTGATTTAATGATGGTAGCTCCGGCAGATGTGGAAGATGCTATTTGTCGACTTGCTCAAATGGCCCGTGCAGCTGGAATTCATTTAGTAGTAGCAACACAAAGGCCTTCAGTAGACGTTATTACGGGTCTGATTAAAGCTAATATTCCTTCGAGGATTGCCTTTGCAGTATCCTCCCAAATTGATTCTAGGACAATTTTAGATATGGGTGGTGCGGAAAAGTTACTCGGGAAGGGAGACATGCTATTCTTCCCTGTGGGCGCGCCAAAACCAATCAGGGTTCAGGGAGTATTTATGTCAGAAAAGGAGACGGAGGATTTGGTAACCTTCCTCAAAAATCAAGGACAACCAGAATATGAAGAAAGTGTCTTAAAGACAGAAATTAGCAAAAGCAACAATGAAGTACAAGACGAAGATGAGTTATTAGGGGACGCAGTGAAAATTTTTATTGAAAGCGGCCAGGCTTCAATTTCAATGCTGCAAAGAAGACTGCGTGTAGGATACACCAGGGCGGCTAGATTGATAGACATTATGGAGAGCAAAGGAATAGTTGGTGGCTACGAAGGAAGCAAACCTAGGTCTATTCTCATGACTTTAGAGGAATATGAACGAACCTTTGGAAAAGCCAATTAAACCAAGAAAAAGGGAGGATGGAAAAACCATCTTCCCTTTTAACGTAAAAAATAAACTACCTGTAACAATATTGCGGTAAGTCCTGCCGCCATTAGAGGCCCTACTGGCATACCTCCTAAAAAAACGATACCGAAGATGGACCCCGCAACTAAACCAATCATTAACTCAGGATATAGCTTCAACATATCTAAGCCTTGACTATTCATGGTTGTGGCTAGAGCTCCGCCAAAAATTGCTAAAATTCCCGGCAAGGTAGTTAGGTTCTTGATTACGTCTTTTATTGGTACATTTCCCTGAGCAAAGGGTACCAATACCGATAGTAACAAAAATAGTAATCCTATTTCTAAGCCTCTTCGTTCTAAGAGGGGGAAAAAGCCTTGTAAGTTTGTCAACTTCAATACTAATAGAACACAGGCTGCTGTTGCTATGATATTTGATTTTCCAATTATCCCAATTAAAATTAAAATTACTAGTACGCTTTCCCCGGACATAAAATCGCTCCTTAAATAAAGAGGTGAGAGTCTTAGTTCTTTTTAATATATGTCCAAGAAACTAACAGTATAACTATTTTGAATTATTTAACGCTAGATTTAAAGTGTCGCCACGTAAGCCAACGCGTAAAGCTTCTAAGGCTAGGACCTCATTTGGATTAATATTACCTAGATTTACATTAACACCTATATTTTCAATTAGTTCATGTTGTTGATCTTTTAACGGTGCTTCAAAAATAATATCTTTTACATCTAGGTTAGCCTTAATTTTTTCAAAAGGTTCTGTATTAATTGCTCCGTTTCCATCATACATACCAACACCTTTACCTGATTCCCGACCTTCAATTATAACCTTAGAGGCACCTGCCTTTAGATCAGCTTCGATATCGGATAAGCAATCGTCCCAATTCAGAACTACTGAGCTATCTTTTTTACCGACCTCAGTTATGACTTCAAAGCCTAATGAAACAGCTTGCTGAATAAATTCATGCCGCATATAAATAGGTAATTCAATCGTTCCGTCTGATATTTCTACGGTGGTAAAACCTAATTTGATTAAGTTATGTAGATACTCGGATACTTTATTTTGTAAAAAAGCTATTTCAAAAAAAGTACCACCGGTATAGATTTTTATTCCATGCTCCTTAATCAAGCTAATCTTCTCCTCTAGAACATGCCCAGGGTAAAGGGCGGAGGTACCAAAGCCTAGTTTAAGATAATCCACATAAGCTCCGTTTACTTTAAGAAGATCATTGACTTGATATAACCCAAGTCCTTTATCAATTACCATAGTCAAGCCATTATTACGAGGCTTGGCGTTTCTGTTCTTTAGGGGAAAGTCTATGATCCCCTTCCAAGGTTCAGGCAAAAAACTACCCAATTCGGCCAACTCCTTTATGGTAGGATTTCTACCTTTTATCCTATTCAACACAAAGCCTAGATGTTACAGATAGGCTATTTTTTCGGTTTAGGCCAAAAGAATTTGTCGGGCAGAGGTTTCCTTAAGGCCAGTCCCTTATTTTTGATAGCCTTTTTATTAACGTTCTTTGAATTTTCACCTGAGCTGTTCTTATTACCGCTTTTTCCCCCTTTTTGTCCAGTGTTGATGTCCTTGACCTGAATCAAGAAAAAGGCTAGGATGGTGCTGATTCCTGCAAATACAGCTATCGAAATGAAAGTAATGAACTTACCCATGTCTAATAGCATCCCAAAGGTGGCAGGTCCTAAAGCCACACCGAAAAAGCGTACGCTACCATATAGAGAAGTAACCATTCCCCGTTCTTCGCTATCTGTAGAACTGGTGATGATCATATTCAAACAGGGTAAAACAAGTCCTCCGCCAATACCCATAAATACGATTGCACCGAAAAAGAGATAATTGCTTTTAAAAATAGGTATTACGATTAGAGAAAGAGTAGTTAACAAAAGACCAATGAAAACAAGCCATTTCATTAACTTGGCTTTTTTCTTAATATGAGATCCTGTTAAATAGGCCGTTGTAGAAAGAGCGAGAACGGGAATAGCAAGTACCAGGCCCTTTATTACCCCTTCAAGTTTGTACTGCTTCTCCAAAATGTCTGACATATAGAAGAGCACCCCAAAGAGAACAAATAACACCACTGAGCCTGCCAGAAAACAAGTTAATAGGAGCTTAGTTTTTTTTGCGAATACTGTTTTCACCGATTTCAAGTATTGCTTGATTTTCTTCGGCTCTTTTTTGTTTTTAGGTTCTTTTACGATAAACCAAAGTCCTAAAGCAATTGGAATAATAAGAGCTGGGAAGACAAAAAAGGTTGCATACCAGGCTATTAAGGCTACTAAAGAACCGAGAATAGGACTAACCACTTTCCCTAAACCGTTAGCTGCTTCTATTAATCCAAGGGCCTTACTTCTCTCTTGACTCGTGAAAATATCACTAACCAAGGCCATGGCAATTGGAGCGGTACCGGCAGCACCGATGCCTTGAAGGATTCTTCCACCCAAAATTACCGTATAGGCTTTTTCTTTTAACAGGATTGCAGCTGCAGCCGCAACAACCCCTCCTAACCCATAAATAATTAGGCTAGGTATGATTACCTTCTTTCTCCCAATTCGGTCAGATAAAAATCCTGCGAATGGTATGGTCAAACCGGCTGGAATTGAGAAAAGAGTAATCATCAAGCTGACTTGAAATTTAGTTATATCTAAGTAGGACTGCATGGTTGGTAAGACTGGTATTAGCATTGAGTTTCCTAAAACCATAATAAAGGGAACTCCTGCCAATGCGGCAACTACTAACATGCTTTTCGATTTCATAGCCTTCATCCTTTCGTCAAAGTACAACTTATTTTGTGTTTTTTTTAGTTTCCTATTCATTATTTTCCATAGTTCATCATAAATATTATCTAGGAAAATCTTAATAATGGGGGGAATAATAAATGTTTTTTGTTACAGATAAAATAGTTGTTAGTATGGCTTTACTTCGGGTTTTATCCGGCTTAATTGAGTTAACGGCAGCCTTTTTAATATTTAAAATAGGAAAAATTGACACTGCTTTGAAAATAAATGCTTCACTTGCTTTTATAGGACCGACCATAATGATTCTAGTTACGACTATTGGGGTTATTGGACTTGCAGGGAAAGTTCCTATATATAAAATGTTTGTTATCTTTGTTGGTGTATGTTTAATTTTTTGGGGAGTTAATAAGGTTTAGATAAGAGTCCTATTGGGAAAAATTAGGTAAGACATATTTTTGGTGGTGATCCAGAAATGAACAAAGGCTTAAAAGAGGTTAAATACGGAGAAATCCTTCGTGAAGCTTTATTAATACTAATTGATGATGCGTTGGATCGAAATGACCGTGAGAAGTTTTTGATGTTAACAAAAGAATTGCAGGGCTTATCTGAAAAGATAGGGTAGTCTTTCTCTCCTATATGGTATCGAATTTTAGTTTTTGTAAAAGCTAAATACTGATATCATAACAGGAGGGAGAAAATATGAGGTTTAAAAAACTACTACTATCATTATTGGTGATTTCTGTTTTTCTGTATTTAGTTAATGTTTTTGTCATCGGAGACCTAATTGAGTTTAAGGCAAGACCAGAAAGTAACATTAATAACCAGGACAATTCTAACGAAGTCTTAGAAAATGAACCCGAGTCCCGCTCAATCTCACCACAGTCATTATCTAATGATGTTAACGGTTGGGGTTTCAAAAAAGTATCTGACCATAAAACTCCTGAAATTACAAGCGGTCAAGCTAGCCTTATTAAGAAATACGATGTACTTTTTGTAACCGATGAGAAAAAGAAAGAAGTTGTTTTAACTTTTGATCTAGGTTATGAAGAGGGCTACACGGAGGAAATTCTAGACACCTTAAAAAAACATAAAGTGCCGGTCACTTTTTTCGTCACCGGCGCCTGGTTGACAAATCAAAATCCTAAAGTAGACTGTAAACGCCTCGTTAAGCGGATGGTAAAAGAGGGGCACATTGTAGGTAATCATTCTTGGTCCCATCCAAGTATGCCAACCTTAGACGAAAGTAAATTTAATGAAGAACTCAAAAAGATTGAAGATTTAATTGTCAAGGAATCAGGCCAGAGCAGAGATATAAAATTCTTCAGACCGCCAAAGGGTGAGTTTAGTGAACGAACCTTATATTTAACAAATGAATTGGGCTACAAAACAACTCTGTGGAGTATCGCGTTAGTGGACTGGCTCCCAATGCCTGGGGGCTCACAAGAAGCAATTGATGGAGTAGTAAACAATCTCCACAATGGAGCTGTGATCTTATTACATGGAAAATCAAAAGATGTGGTTCAAGGATTAGATGAAATACTTAAACAGATTAAATCCGAAGGTTACAAAATCGTACCTCTAAGCAAACAGGTGAAAAACAAATAATCTAATACTACTTGACGTAAGACTGGAAAAATTATATAATTGATAATGAATACTTATACCACTTGCATGATTTTATTAGTCATTTCATTATAAAGGTAGGTTTTAGGTTTGAAGGGAAGAGAGTCAATGGAATGTCCAGTTTGTGGAAGCAAGAATATGGGTAAAATACGATTTAGTCTATATTTTTGTCGAGACTGTTTCTCAGAAGTAAAGGTTGAAAAAGGAGAGTGCAAGGCCTTTGAGATTAACTCAGATGGCTCAGTTAAAGTAATATCACAAACACAGACAGCAATAAGCTAAAAATAGGGGGTAAAAACCCCTATTTTTTTTACTTCAAGAATGTATAAGTTTCCACAATAATGGAAACAAAATTTCGGTTTGAAGTACAAGAATAATTTTTTCTTCATGGAGGTTGATTTTAATGTCTAGAGAGCTAATTGTTAAAAAGGTAAAAGTAAAAGACAAGGAATTTGAATATAAATACCTACATACAAAGCAAGCAGTTGTGATACTGCCAGTGTTACAAGAGAACCAAATTATTTTGGTTCAGCAACATCGAATTCCAATTGGAGAATCTATCTTTGAGCTACCTGCAGGTGGACTAGAGACAGGAGAAGTGCCCCTAGAAGCGGCTCTTAGGGAATTGCGTGAGGAGACCGGGTACGTTACCGAAGATATAACACACCTGACCTCCTGTTATTCTAGCCCTGGCATTACTGATGAGCAATTCCATTTATATGTGGCCCGAGTCTCCCAACAGCAAGAGCAGGAGTTAGATGATATTGAAGAAATTGATGTGCATGTTTACACTATAAAAGAAACTTTACAGATGATCTTAGACGGAAGAATTGTTGATGCAAAGACGATATTAAGTATTTTATGGTATAAAGCTTTTCTTAATTAAACAAGATAAACAAGATAAACAAGATTTAGCAGAGATATGAGCTGATGTTAGGAGGTTAAAATGAGCGAGATAGAAATCAAGCCTATTGATGAATTTGATGTTCAACTGTTAAAAGACTTGGTCTCACTAGATGAGGAGGCCTTTGGTAAGTGGGCATATAATGAATGGATTTTAGCACCTTTCATCAGGTATGGTAGAGTTTACGCGTTGTATTTTGAGGAGGAACTCGCCGGAATGGCAGTTTTCTTTAGAAAATGGAACAATCCTGAGGTTGCTTATTTAGCAAGTATTGCTGTTAGCAAAAAAATGCGTGGAAAGGGTCTAGGTAAGCAATTTATTGAGAAGTGTTTGGTTCTTGTAAAAAGAGATTGTGACAAAGTAAAATTACATGTTGACCCCGACAATAAGGCAGCCTACAAAATTTATTTTGATCATTTTGGTTTCGAGCCAATATCTTACATAAAAGACGAGTATGGTAAAGGTATGGACAGAATTGTTATGGAATTAGATTTGGAAGACTTTTTAAAACAAATGGAATAAGGTTTACTCGCTTTACTGTCAAAGCGGTAAACCTATTTTTTATCCAAGATAACCCGGATTCTCACTTTTGCCGTGATTTTTGAGGTTAACAAACAAGTTCCCCCTATAATCGATTGTAGCAAAGAAAACTTCTTTAAATGAATCGTACCCTTCCTCCTTTAGCTTAGTTCTAAGTTGCTCTTCAGTTAAACCAACAACCTTTAGGCCTCCACCAACAAATTGGCCATCCATAATCACAGGAACAGGTAATCCTTCATATATAGTATCAAGCTTTAAATCCTCAGGGGTGACCGCCCTTTTACTAGGCTTCGGTAAAATACTTAGCTTTCCCGAACCTTCTAGGATGCCAAACTCTATATGTTCTACATTAGCAAAGCCTTGCTCTCTCATCTGACCCATTAAATCTGTTAAGTTATATCGAGCCTTTCTCATTTCATCCATTAGTATTTCGCCTCTCGCAATAACAATCTGAGGTCTCCCGTAAACAAAATTACGCACAGCAAGGCTTTTAAGTGCTACTAAAGAAAGGCCAACCTCGAGGATGCCTAAAGTCGCAATTGGTACTAGACCGTGAGATAAAGGAGTCTTTGGATCCTCCATAGGTATAGCAGCTAGTTCGGCTATAATAATGGCTACCACAAAATCAAAGGGAGACAGCTTTCCGATTTCCCGTTTTCCCATAAGGCGTAATATGATTAAAACCATAAGATAAATAATTACGGTTTTGGTAATACTTTGGATATGGAGATGCATTCAAAACCCTCCCTGATTGCGTAAATACATACAATCTTTATTATGTCTAAAAGGTATCAAAAGTAACCGTCACAAATAATAATTTAGAGGTGAATAGACAAATGATTAAAAATCACAAAGTAATATTTCAAGGTATTGGAGAAACTAAAAGATATCACGAACTGGATAGTGTTGAGCTGGCGATGGTCAATAAAGCCTTGTATACAAAACAGGCAATAGTAACTGGGGAACAGATTATAGTAGGAATTGACGGTATTAGTAAAGAAAACTTAATTTAGAGGGAGCTTGACTCCATCTAAATTTTAGTTGCACTTATCCAGGGGCTTAGCACCACTTATCTATGTATTGGATGGGATACTTAGTGGTGGTTGGCCATCGGGCAAGACTGAATTATATTAGATTTCATTAGGAAGAAAAAAGCAGGAATATCAAGAATTTTGTAGAAGTAAGCCTTTGAGTCGTTAAAGAAAGGTCACAGATGCTGATGTTAAAAGAAATAGTTATTGAAGAAGCTTTAGCACTATCCAAAGTAAAATTTATAGATGTTAGATCACCAGGTGAATTTAATGAAGCCACTATCCCGGGAGCGCTAAACATTCCTTTATTAGATGACAGGGAAAGAGCAGAAGTTGGAACAGTATACAAACAAAAAAGTCCATCAGAAGCTAAAAGAGTTGGCATGTCCTATGTTGCACCTAAGTTACCTTTAATAATTGACCAGATGTCAGGTCTTAGTGAGGACTATCAACTGGTCGTTTTGTGTTGGAGAGGCGGAATGCGCAGTCTTAGCGTTAGTCTAGTTCTGCAAATGATGGGCTTTCCGGTATATCGGTTAATAGGTGGTTATAAAGCTTACCGTAGATACGTGCTTAACCGACTAGAAGACAAGGCAGAGTACAAACTGCCAATAGTTCTTCATGGTTTGACTGGAGTCGGCAAAACGGAAATATTACTAAGGTTAAGCAAGGAGAACTTACCGGTTTTAGATATAGAGGGAATGGCGTGTAACCGTGGATCAGTTTTTGGCTGGATTGGACAGCAGACGCCTCCTAGTCAAAAAAGTTTTGACAGCTTCTTGTTAAATAAGCTGGGCGCGTTTTCAAAGGAAAAGTCTTTTTTTGTGGAGTGCGAAAGTAGAAAGGTTGGCAAAATTTATTTGCCCAATCTTTTAGCGCAAGCAATGCAAGAAGGAAAACATGTTTTATTATATTCCAGCATTGAAAGCAGAATAGAAAGATTGATAAAAGACTATGCCGGCAGGTTTAACAATGAATATCTAATTTCTTCAACTAAACTGCTGGTTGACAGATTAGGAAAAGAGAAAGTGGAACTTCTAGAACAGTTAATAAATAGTCAGGATTATGAGAAAGTTGCAAGAATTTTGCTAACAGAATACTATGATCCTCTTTATAAATACCCTTCTAGTATGGATTCGAATTACTGCTTATCAGTTAGTACCGATAATTTAGATAATGCAGTTCAAGTGCTTAAAGATTATTATTTTAAGCTAAACCAGTAAATGAACGAGGAGGTGCCTGTGTGGGTATAATTGGGGAAAATCTTAAAAATCAACGTAGGAATAGGCAGTTGACTATTGGCCAAGTAGAAGAAGAAACTAAGATTAGAGCTAAATATTTACAAGCCCTAGAAGAAGAGGAATTCGGAATAATTCCTGGTAAGGTTTACGTAAAAGGGTTTTTAAGAACTTACGCAACTTTCTTAGGTTTAGAGGCCTCACCACTAATTGAGGAATACGATAAATTAACTAATGACAATGTGATTAAGACTGAGGAACCTAACAAAACAAAAAGAACCACACACGAAAAGAGCAATTCAGGTCCTAACTTCAGCTGGAATCCTAAATATAACAAATATGTAGCTGTTATAGCAGCTATCATAATTCTGGCATTTGTAAATAAGTTCTATCCTTGGGCAGCACCTGATAATACTGCAAAAAAAGATACTGGTCCCCTTCCTCAGAATATAGAGAGCAGAGAGGAAAACAAAGAGGAAAACAAAGAGCCTATTACAGAACAAGAGACACCTGTTAAAGAAGAACCACAAAAGATTGAGGGAGCTAATCTTAATCTAGAAGTATCCGAAGGAGAAAGCTGGATGAAGATTGCAGTAGATGGACAAACCACCTTCGAAGGAACACTGAAATCTGGTGAAACAAAATCCTTCCAAGGAGAGGAAAAAGTCTCCGTCCGGTTCGGAAACGCCGGAGTCGTCCAAATAACCTTTAATGGAGAAAGCATTGGAACTATTGGAGAGAAAGGAAAGGTAGTTTCAAAGGAATTTACCAGAAGTAATTAAAAAAGTTACCGTATTGGAGGAGAAGTAAGAATGGCTAAAGATAATTCATTTGATATAGTTAGTGAGATTGATATTCAAGAGGTAGAAAACGCTTTAAATCAAGCTTTAAAAGAAATTGGGACTAGATTCGATTTTAAAAATAGCAAGAGTGATATAAAGTGGGAAGGTAAGGATAAGTTGATTTTGGTTTCTGACGATGAATTTAAAATGGCTAATGTTATTGATATTTTCCAAGCCAAACTTATTAAAAGAGGACTATCCATTAAGGCGTTAAAACTTGGCAAATTAGAAGATGCGGCTAATAATACTGTTAAACAAGTAGGGGAATTGCAACAAGGAATCTCAAAGGAACTATCAAAAGATATTGTTAAGATAATTAAAGATACAAAATTAAAAGTACAGGCGTCAATCCAGGGGGAACAAGTTCGGGTAACCGGAAAAAACCGTGATGATTTGCAGATGGTAATGGGTAAGCTAAGAGAAGCAGACTTAGCGATAGACCTTCAATTTATAAACTTTAGATAACACATTAAAAGACAAATCTTTCAGGTTTGTCTTTTGAATTTTAGAGACCTGAAATCATTTTGAAGGGAGTAATATAGTTGATTCATAAGCTGTTTTTACCTATGTCTAAAGAAGATTTGAAAGCACGAGGTTGGGAAGAATTAGATATAATACTTGTTTCCGGAGACGCTTATGTTGATCATCCTAGTTTTGGGGCGGCACTGTTAGGTAGACTTTTAGAGAGTAAGGGTTTTAAAGTTGGGATACTCAGTCAGCCCGACTGGCATGATGCTAAAAGTTTTATGAAACTTGGAAAACCAAGACTCTTCTTTGGTGTTACCAGTGGAAACATCGATTCCATGGTTAACCATTATACCGCCAATAAAAAAAGAAGAAAGCAGGATGCTTATTCTCCCGGAGGGCAGGGTGATTTGCGTCCCGATAGAGCACTAGTAGTTTACTCGCAAAGATTGAGAGAAGCTTATAAGGGGACTCCTATCATAATAGGAGGAATAGAAGCAAGTTTGAGACGTTTTGCCCATTACGACTACTGGTCAGACAAAGTCAGAAGGTCAATTCTTTTTGATTCAAAGGCTGATTTATTGGTCTATGGCATGGGAGAACGTCAGATTACTGAAATAGCAGAGCGGCTGGACCGCTGGGAGCAAATTGAAAAAATAAACAATATTGCAGGAACCTGCTTTATCTCAAAGGAAATTGAATTTGCTACGGCTAAGGTTGAAGTTCCTTCTTTTGAGGAAGTAATCTCTGATAAAGGAAAATACTCTGAAGCCTTTAAGATTCAGTTAGAAGAGCAAGATCCCTTTACGGGAAAAACTATTTGCCAAAAGCACGGGGATAGATATTTAGTTCAAAACCCACCTGCAAAACCTCTTGCTACGCCTGAAATGGATGAAGTTTACGATCTTTCATACGTTCGTACTTATCATCCTTCGTACCAGCAATTCGGAGGGGTACCTGCTTTGCAGGAAGTAGAATTTAGTATTACTAGCCATAGAGGCTGTTACGGTGGATGTTCTTTTTGTGCTTTGACTTTTCATCAGGGGAGAATCATCCAAAGTCGAAGTCATGAATCCATAATCCGCGAAGCTGAAGTTTTGACTGAATTACCAAACTTTAAGGGTATCATTCATGATGTGGGTGGTCCAACTGCAAACTTTAGAACTAAGGCTTGCGAGAAACAAGAGACCAAGGGAGTATGTAGTCATCGTCAATGTTTGCACCCCGAACCCTGTAAACAATTACAGGTTGAACATGAGGACTACCTAAGTCTACTTAAAAAGATTCGAGCATTACCGGGAGTTAAAAAAGTTTTTGTGCGGTCAGGAATTCGTTATGATTATCTGGTAGCAGATAAATCCGATAAGTTTTTTAAAGAGCTATGCGAACATCATGTCAGTGGTCAGCTAAAAGTAGCACCGGAGCATGTTTCTGCAAAAGTGTTAGACGTGATGGGGAAACCCAAAAGAGATATTTATAACTCTTTTGTGGATAAGTATCAGACCATCAATAAAAAGCTCGGTAAGAACCAATATTTAGTACCATATTTTATGTCTAGTCATCCGGGTAGTAGCCTTAAGGAAGCCATTGAACTAGCGGAATATATTAGAGATATGGGTTACAATCCCGAGCAAGTTCAAGATTTCACACCTACGCCGGGTAGTTTATCAACAAGTATTTACTACACAGGGCACCATCCACTAACCGGGAAGAAGGTTTATGTTCCTAAGGGACAAAAGGAAAAGGATATGCAAAGGGCCTTGATGCAGTATAGAAATCCTAAAAACTACGAATTAGTACGCGAAGCTTTACTTAAAGCGGGTAGAAGGGATTTAATTGGCTATGGAGAGAAGGCTTTAGTTAGACCGGAAAAATTCCAAAACAAGAAGGAAGAACCAAAGCCAGATTATAGAAAAATAAATAAAAAGCTAAAGAAGATAAAAAGTAATCAAAAAAAAGCTGCTAAACGGTAAAAAAGGGTTGCATATTTTGCAACCTATCTTTATAATAGTAATTGAGAATGATTATCTCGTTTATTTTTTACATATCAACTGAGAGTGATTATCAATTTTAAGGGGGCGAAAACATGACTTTAGACAAAATCAAAAAAGGCCAATCCGTAAAGATTCTTTCAATTCCGAATCGTCAGGTAAAAGACCAGGCAATTCGCTTTGGTATAGCTGAAGGAGCCGTAGTGGAAGTTCAAGATGTTGTTCCTGCTGGCCCTATAGTTCTCAAAAAGGGGCATCAAGAAATAGCTTTTGGTCGGAGACTTGCAAAGGAAATAAGTGTTCAATTAGTGAGCCGCGAAATGGTATTTACTACCAATAAAAACATCAATATATAGCAAAATAACTAGAAGAAGAGGATGTGATTTACATGGCTCATTGTCATGATATGGGAATAAAAATTGATATTCCAGAAGGCGCAAAAAAAATAGTTTTAGCAGGAAATCCAAATGTTGGTAAATCAGTATTTTTTAATGCTCTAACAGGCATATATGTAGATGTATCAAACTTTCCCGGAACAACTTTAGAAATTTCTCATGGTAAATATGGTCCAGATGTAATCATTGATACCCCAGGGGTATATGGAATTTCCTCTTTTAATGACGAAGAGAAGGTTGCCAGAGACGTAATTTTATCGGCTGATGTAGTAATTAATATCGTTGATGCGGTACACATGGAAAGAGATTTGTTTTTAACGCAACAAATTATTGATACGGGTGTTCCCGTGGTTGTGGCACTTAATATGATTGACGAAGCTGAAAAACATGGCATGAAGGTAGATGTTGATTTGCTCGGCCATCTTTTAGGGGTGCCTGTAATACCTTGTGTTGCTGTTGAAAAGAAAGGTTTAGAGGAACTTAAGGCTGCAATCCCTAAGGCTATAAAAGGAAACATGGATAGAGATTTAGAAGCTAGGATTACTGAACTTTTAAAGAAAGTGGGTAATCAGGGAGAAGCTTTATTAATTCTAGAAGGTGACCCTATAATAGCTGAAAGACACGGAGTCAAACCGGGTGATGAAAGAGAAAAAATTTATGCCGGTAGACGTGAGCAAGTAAATGACATTGTTGGTCATGTAATTTCGGAGACTAGCACTAAAGCCAGCTTTGCTACAAAGCTTGGACGTTGGATGATTCAGCCGTTAACAGGGATACCCTTATTACTGGCAGCCTTATGGGCAATGTATGAACTGATTGGTGTTTTTATTGCCGGAACAGTTGTCGGTATCACTGAAGAAACCATCATGATTGAAAGATATGAACCTTTTATTAGGGGAATTGTAGAAAAATTTGTTTCGGAATCATCTTTTGTAGGTACTCTTTTAATTGGTGAATTTGGAGTATTTACCATGACTGTAACTTATATATTAGGTCTTTTACTTCCATTGGTATTTGGTTTTTATTTAGTATTATCAGCTTTTGAAGATTCCGGTTATCTTCCTAGAATTGCGACTTTAGTCGATCGTTTATTAACTAGCATAGGTTTAAATGGTAGAGCTGTTATCCCTATTATTTTAGGTTTTGGTTGTGTTACCTTAGCTACTATTACAACACGATTATTAGGGTCTGAAAGAGAAAAGAGAATTGCTACGTATCTACTGGGTTTAGCAATTCCTTGTTCCGCTCAGTTAGCTGTAATTATTGGGTTAATAGCTGGTTTAGGTGCTAAATTTGCTATACTTTATACATCAATAATTTTTATTGTTTTCGTTGCTATTGGTACAATTTTAAGCAGAATTCTACCAGGTACATCTTCTGATTTATTAATTGATCTTCCACCTCTAAGAATGCCTAGAATGGAAAATGTCACAAAGAAAACAGTTACTAAATCAGTTTCTTTCTTGAAGGAAGCAACACCGCTATTTGCAATTGGTGCTGTGCTGATTAGTACCTTGCAATTTACAGGATTATTGGTAACCTTACAAAACTTAATTGCCCCGCTGACTGTAGGTTGGTTGCAATTACCTAAAGAAGCAGCTAATGCCTTTATTATGGGCTTTGTAAGAAGAGATTTCGGAGCTGCCGGTTTAGATTCTTTGGCAATGGATCCAATGCAAACCCTAGTAGCTTTAGTTACAATCACACTTTTCGTTCCTTGTATTGCCTCTGCCCTAGTTATTTTTAAAGAAAGAGGAAACAAAGAAGCCAGTTTAATGTGGATTTCTATTCTATTCTTAGCCTTCTTGTTTGGAGGAATTGTTTCTCAAATTTTTATCTAGAACTAATTCAAGGTAGTATTGATCTAAAAGGGTATAAAGACTTTCTTTATACCCTTCTTCCTTAGGATGGAGGGACTTAATTATGAAGGATAAAGAAGTTATTATTTGCCCGCAATGCAAAAACAAAATAGAAGATTTGGAAGCTAATAGATGTCCCAGATGCTTCAAAATTCTAATTGAGCACACAACCTGCACCGGTTGTGGTAAATGTAGCAGGGGAAGAAAACTCTAAGCGTTGTAATTGACAAAATTTAGTTAATACAATATAATTAGGAAAGAATATCATTCCCAGGTGGTGTAAAATCTTATGGAAAGAGTTTTTGACCAAATTTGCAACAAATTGGCTGAGCACGACTATAAATTAACTCCCCAACGAAAAACTATCGTGGAAGCCTTGTTGGAAAATACGGAAAATCATTTGAGTGCCGAGGATCTTTATAGTATCGTTAAAACTAAACACCCGGAAATTGGCTTAGCTACCGTTTATAGATCTTTGGAACTTCTGGCTGAATTGGACATTTTGCAAAAGATGAATTTTGGTGATGGAAGAAGTAGGTATGAATTTAATGATGATGACGTTCACCACCACCACCACTTAATTTGTATAAATTGCGGAGAGGTTTTAGAGTTTGAAGATGATTTATTGGAGAGTTTGGAAACGGCTATCGCTAAAAAGAGTGAATTTAAAATAACTGATCATCAATTGAAATTTTATGGTTACTGCAAGAAGTGTCAATAAGACACTTCTTTTTGAATTATCCTGCCCTTCATAAGCTTTACATGAGTTTAGTGATAGAGTATACTAAAAAAGAACTTTTAAAAGAGGAGAGATACTATTGCAATTGAAGGCAAGTTTAGTCAGTTTAGGTTGCGCAAAAAACCTAGTTGATTCAGAAGTAATGCTTGGTATTCTTGCCGAGAAGGGGTTTGTTATTACCGGCAACGAAGCTGAAGCAGATGTTATTATTGTAAATACGTGTGGCTTTATAGGTTCCGCCAAAGAGGAATCAATAAATACCATTTTAGACTTAGCAAAATATAAGGAAGATGGTAATTGCAAAGCACTTGTTGTTACCGGATGTCTCGGAAAGAAATATAAAGATGAACTAAAAGATGAACTTCCCGAGGTTGATGCAATTATTGGGACGAATGAAGTTCCCCAAATTGCGGAAGTTGTTGAAGCAGCATTAAAAGGTAAGTCTACTTTTAAGGCTAATGAGTCTGAATTCATCTATAATCATGAATTACCAAGAGTCCAAACTACACCAACCTACAGCGCCTATGTAAAAATAGCTGATGGGTGTGATAATTGTTGTTCTTATTGTGTAATTCCTGAGATGAGAGGGAAATTTAGAAGTAGGCCCCTTGAATCTATCGTTAAGGAAGTTGAAGCTCTAGCTTTACGTGGCGTTAAAGAAATAAATTTAATAGCTCAAGATTCCACTCGCTATGGGGAAGATCTTTATGGTCACTATAAATTAGCCCAACTCCTACAGGAACTTAATAATATTGAAGGCATTGTTTGGATTAGAATCCTTTATTGCTATCCGACCCATTTTAATGATGAGTTAATCGAGACAATGGCAAAAACACCTAAAGTATGTAAGTACTTAGATTTACCACTACAACATGCCGACAATGATATATTGCGTAAGATGAATCGCAAAGGTACTAGAGAAGACATAATTAACTTAATTCATAAGTTACGGGAATTTATGCCGGATATTACTCTTCGTACGTCTTTTATTGTGGGATTACCAGGAGAAACAGAGACGAAATTTCAAGAACTATTAGATTTCATTCAGGATATCAAATTTGACAGGGTAGGCGTATTTACCTATTCTCGAGAAGAAGGAACTCCGGCCTACAGCATGGAGCAGGTACCGGATAATATAAAAGAAGAGCGGTATCACCAACTAATGTCCTTACAAAGGGAAATATCCCTAGAGCGAAATCGTAAATGGTTGGGTAAGAAAATTGTAGTTTTAGTAGAAGGAAAATCCGTAGAAAAAGAAGAATTGTGTATTGGAAGGACAGAGGGAGATGCTCCCGAGATAGATGGCAACATTTACTTTACGGGTAATTACCAACCGGGGGATTTTGTAACGGTAAAGGTAATTGAAGCCTATGATTACGATTTGTTAGGAGAGGTAGTTTATGAATCTGGCCAATAAATTAACCTTAGCTCGAATTTTTCTAGTGCCAATCTTTCTAATATTTTTGGCTATAAAAACTAGGCATGGTCAGTTTATTGCTGTGGCGGTATTTATTATTGCTGCGAGTACCGATGGCTTAGATGGTTATATTGCTCGAAAGAAAAATCAAATAACCAAGCTGGGCAAGTTTATGGATCCTTTGGCAGATAAACTTTTGGTTTCTTCGGCCTTAATTTCTCTTGTGGAACTAAGATATATTCCGGCTTGGGTTGCGGTGATAATTATAGGTCGAGAATTTGCTGTAACAGGGCTGCGATCCATTGCTGCTTCAGAGGGTGTCGTGGTTGCTGCCAGTAAGCTAGGAAAGTATAAAACGGTTTTTCAAATCATCGCCATCGCCGCGCTGTTATTAGCGGACTATCCCTTTAGGTTTTTGAGTCTACCCTATATCCCAATCGGGGAATTCTTTATGCTCTTAGCACTAGTTTTTACAATTTGGTCTGGGGTAGATTATTGGATTAAGCTTAAACCCATCTTAAAAGGTCGGCTTGATAAATGAAAAAATTAATTTTAGCAGTGAGCACAGGCTTGTTTCTAGGTTATTCTCCCAAAGCCCCAGGTACTGTGGGAACTTTGTTGGGGGTTTTGCTTGTTATTCTAATCCCTTTAAACCTACTTACTTTGACAGGATTTATAGTACTGGGAATAGTGGCTGCCAGCCTAGGTGAAAAAATATTAGGTAAAAAGGATAGTCAAGAAATAGTAATTGATGAGATTGTGGGGTACATGGTCGCAATGTATCTTATACCGATCAATGCAGTTACCCTTACACTGGCCTTTATTTTGTTTCGTTATTTCGACATTGTAAAGCCCGGACCCATTAATAAACTACAAAATATCCATGGAGGGCTAGGCATTATGTTAGACGACCTAGCTGCAGGTTTAGTAGTAAACGTGATATTACAGATTCTTTTGAGAATCAATCTTTTTTAAATAACGAAGAAACCGCAGATAATGCGGTTTCTTTTTTACTATCTCCTATAAAAACACACTAAAACATATATACGAAAATACCAAAAGATTCTATACCAAGAGTATATCTATATATGCTATAATGTATTGCATGGACTAGAAGGGAGTGTGTAATTAAAGATGCAATTTAAAGGTGTTAAAGTATGGCTAATAGTTTTGGCCTGTTTAGTTACATTTGGCTTACTTATTGGTGGAAACTATTATTATAAAAAACTAAAGATTGATCAGCCTCTTTTTAAGCTTTATAACAATATTACAGAAGTCGAAAAGTATGAAGTAAAAGAAGAGTCAAATACAACGCAAATTTTATTAACTGTAAAGGAGACCCCAAATTTGAAAAACCTATACTTAGAATTACAGGAAGGGACCAGTTCTGTAATGGGTACTAGAGCTTTTGAAATAACTATTAAAGATAATCGTTCTAAGGAACTTGGGGAGATTTTTGATAATAATCAATTAATCATTTATGAAGCACTGATGAATGGTAATTTTACAGAAATGGCAAATAGCTTTAACCAAGCCGCTGAAGTACAGGGTGCCAAGGTTAGGATTTTCATGGACAATAAAAAGATGTACATTCAGCTTTCAAAGGGAGAATATTATTTATATGAAATAATTGATTGGCAAAACTTTAATTTAAGAGCAGCAGGGATAGGAAGTGATAAAAGTGATCAAGGAAGCTAGTGTTGGAAGTGTAATAGCTTTAGTAATATTTTTGGCTTGGCAAGGTTACAATGTAGTCCCCTTTATAATCCTTGGTATTTTTGCTATAGGTCTTTATTTCTTTGCAGAACAAAAAGGCCTTATTAAATCGGTAAATTTCGGAATGAAAACCGAACCACCGAAAGCCAAAAAGCAAATTGAATTTAGTGATATTGGTGGCCAAACTTCTGCTATCCAAGAGCTTAAAGAGGCTTTGGATTTCATAGTAGACTATGAGGAAATTAAAAAACTTGGTATTCGCCCTCTTAAAGGCATATTATTAACAGGTCCTCCGGGAACCGGTAAAACCTTGTTAGCCAAAGCCGCGGCTACTTATACAGACTCAGCTTTTACAGCAACTTCTGGGTCGGAGTTCATTGAAATGTATGCTGGTGTGGGCGCACAAAGAGTGAGAAAATTATTTAAAAATGCTAAAGATATGGCTAAGAAAAATAAAAAGGAAAACGCGATTATCTTTATCGATGAAATTGATGTCCTTGCAGCTAAGAGGGGTCAGAATTCAGGCCATATGGAATATGATCAAACTCTAAACCAGTTATTAGTGGAAATGGACGGAATGAAAACTGATCAGGATGTAAGAGTGTTAATAATGGCTGCAACTAATAGGGTTGACCTACTTGATCCTGCAATCTTAAGACCAGGCAGATTTGATAGACAGGTAAAAGTAGATTTGCCTGATAGAGATGGACGAAAAGAAATCCTAAAATTGCATATGGCTAATAAACCGGTTTCTGAGGCTATTGACTTAGATGGTATTGCTAAAGAGACTTTTGGTTTCTCAGGCGCCCAATTAGAGAGCTTAACTAATGAGGCAGCTATTTATGCCATGAGAGCAAAGAAAAGTCAGATTTCTCAAGAGCATTTTCTTGAGGCTATTGAAAAAGTAATTTTAGGGGAAAAAGTCGATAAAAAAACAAGTCAAACAGAATTACGTAGAGTTGCAGTTCATGAAGTAGGACATGCACTTTTAAGTGAGCTATCGAGATCAGGCTCCGTATCAAACTTGACTGTAACACCGAGAGGTGGGGCATTAGGTTATATGAGACAAACGCCTGAAGACGACACTTATTTGTATACAAAAGATTATTTGGAAAAGCAGATTAGAATATGCCTCGCTGGTGCTTTGACGGAAGAATTACTTCTTGGTAGTAGAAGCACTGGGTCCGGCAATGACTTTCAACAGGCAGCTAATCTAGCAAGAAAGATTGTTGCAACGGGCATGTCGGAGCTAGGTGTTATTGACCCTGAATCAATTCCACAGGGTTTACTACACAAAACAGTAACTGGTATCATTAAAGCACAAGAAGAGATTACCAAGGATCTATTAAAGCCTTATAAAGAAGCTATAGTATATTGCGGTGAGGTTCTTTTAGAGCATGAAAAACTCACCGGCGAACAGTTTAGAACTGTTATTCATAATAAAGAAGTGGCTTAAAACTTGCGGGTTAACCTGCAAGTTTTTTCTTTTGTTAACTTTTTACTTCCCTTTGAAAAAGTGGTATTATATGGATAAGAGTAGCTTAAAGGTTTGAAAAAATCGAATGTAGGTGATATACTTTGAAGGCGGAAATAATTTCAACCGGCACAGAATTACTTTTAGGTCAAATCTTAAATACAAACAGCCAATATTTATCGCAAAAGATGTCAAGTTTGGGAATAGACTTATATTTTCACTCTACTGTAGGTGATAATAAAGCACGGCTCAAAGGTCAGCTTAAAATATCCCTAGATCGCTCCGATTTAATAATTATAACGGGAGGGTTAGGTCCGACTCTTGATGACTTAACTAAAGAAACAGTAGCAGATACCCTCGGGGTAGAAAATTTTTTGCATCAAGAAAGTCTAACGGAAATCGAGAATTTCTTTAGGCAAAGAGGCAAAGAAATGCCCCTTAATAATAAAAAGCAAGCCTTATTCCCAAAGGGTTCATTGATAGTGCCTAATGTTAGGGGAACAGCTCCCGGTGCAATTATTGAGCAGGAAGGTAAGATAGTCATTATTTTGCCAGGTCCCCCTAAAGAGATGGAGCCAATGTTTGAAGCTTACATTGAACCCTGGTTAAAGACAAGAACTAGCAAAGAACATGGGCAGTTTTTAGTTTCTAAAGTACTGCGTTTATACGGGTTGGGAGAGTCAGCTATAGAGGAAGCCATAAAGGACCTTTTAGAGAAGCAATCAAATCCAACCATTGCCCCATTATATAAAGGTGGAGAAATTAATCTCCGAATAACTGCCAAAGCTAGTAACCTAGACGAGATAAATCGGCTTTTAGCAAAGACCGAGGTTGAAATTAGAAGTAGATTACAGGAGTACATCTTCGGGGTTGACGATCAGTCCTTAGGGAAAGTAGTGGGTCAGCTACTTTTAACGCAGAAGAAAACAATTTCATTGGCAGAATCGTGTACCGGGGGATTGATATCCAGCAATCTTACTGATGTTTCCGGAAGTTCTGATTATTTTATGTATGGATTGGTTACATACAGCAACGAAGCGAAAGCAAAACACTTAGGGGTTAAAGAAAAAACCCTGATAGATTTTGGAGCTGTAAGTAGTCAAACGGCTAAAGAGATGGCTGATGGTGTCAGAAAATTAGGACCTACAGATATAGGAGTTGCGGTAACGGGCATTGCCGGTCCAACTGGTGGAACACCAGAAAAACCTGTAGGACTTGTTTATATCGCTTTAGCAGATGAAAACGGATGTTCAGTTACAAAAAACCAATTTGCCGGAGACCGGGAGGCGGTTAAAATTCTAACAGCCAATGCCGCGCTAAATATGGTAAGAAAAAGGTTATTAAAAGTTTAGGAGGACGAGTAATTTTATGTCAGAAGTATATTCTTTTGGAAATTTAGCACTTAGCAGACATGTTGCTTCTGCTATCAAGGATATGGGTTTTGAAGAACCTTCACCGATTCAGGCTCAAGCTATTCCGATTCTGATGGAGGGTAAGGATATTATTGGTCAAGCCCAAACCGGAACAGGAAAAACCGCAGCCTTTGGTATTCCAATTGTGGAAAGAATTAATCCTCGCTCAAGAAAGGTGCAAGCCTTAGTGGTTACCCCAACTAGGGAGTTAGCCATTCAAGTAGCTGAGGAAATATCAAAGATAGGTAGATATAAGGGGATAAAGACCCTGCCTATTTATGGAGGCCAGTCCATAGATAGACAAATTAAAGCTCTAAATTATGGTGTTCATATTGCGATTGGAACGCCAGGTCGATTATTAGATCATCTTCGTAGAAATACTTTGAAAATTGACAGCACTAACATCGTAGTTCTAGATGAAGCCGATGAAATGTTGGATATGGGTTTCGTTGAAGATATTCAAGCTATTTTGGATTATACGCCGGAGGAAAAGCAAACTTTGCTTTTCTCTGCCACAATGCCTATGGAAATCATCCGTTTGTCAAGGAAATATTTAAAAAATCCTGAAACAATTAAGGTAAGTAAGGATGAGATTACGGCACCTCTAATAGAGCAAATTTACTATGAGGTTCGAGAAAATCAAAAACTAGAAGGCTTATGCAGATTGTTTGATTGTGAAAACATCTCTCGATCTATAATCTTTTGTCGTACAAAACGTGGGGTAGATGAACTATCTTCTAGTCTTCAAGCCAGAGGCTATCAGGTAGAAGGGCTTCATGGTGATTTAAGCCAGGTGCAAAGAAATAAAGTAATGAGAATGTTTAAAGAAGGTGGAGTTGAGCATTTAATTGCCACCGATGTAGCAGCTAGAGGTATTGATGTAGACAACGTAAGTCATGTTATTAACTATGATGTTCCTCAAGATCCTGAGTCTTATGTTCACAGAATTGGCAGAACAGGTAGGGCAGGAAAAACAGGAATAGCTGTTACTTTTGTTACGCAAAGAGAGTTTAGGCAACTTAGGTTAATTGAAAAGACAGCCAATACTCGCATCATTCCACACAAAATTCCTTCATTAAACGAAGTTATTGAAAAACAAAAAGAAACTATCCGCTTAAGATTAATAGGGGCGATAGAAGATAATAAACTTGATACCTATAGAGAAATAGTTGCAGGTTTAGAAGCTGAATATAACGCCTTTGATATTGCAGCCGCTGCATTGAAATTAGCCATAGATTTAGATATTAACGATGAAAAAGACGAAACTGAACAAGTCTATGATTTTGGCAATACTGGTGCAAGGCCGGGCATGGTAAGGTTATTTATGACCATAGGCAGACAAGATGAGGTCAGGCCCCCGGATTTAATTGCAGCCATCTCTGAACAAGTTGATATTCCTGCTCGTACCATTGGTAAAATTAATATCTTCGATAAATTTAGCTTTGTGGAAGTTCCTGAGGATGAAGCCGAAAAAGTTATGTTTACCATGGATAAAAGTTTAATTAACAGAAAACGTATACATGTAGCTCCTGCTAAAGGGAGAAGTTAGTTCGTTAAAACCCGTGTCTTAGACATGGGTTTTAACTATTTATTACCATAAACGGAAAAAATTTAAAGAATATTAAAAATAAATTGACTAGAGAAAATTAATAAAGTATAATGTAAACAAATCGAACAAACGTTTGTATATAGGAGGTTTTATTATGTCAGAAAAATTAAAAGCTTTAGAGGCAGTCCTTAGCCAGATTGACAAACAGCATGGTAAAGGTTCAATAATGAAATTAGGCGAAGCATCAGCAAAGATGCATATTGAGGTTATACCTACGGGAGCATTAGCACTAGATATTGCATTAGGTACAGGTGGTATACCAAGAGGAAGAGTTATTGAAATATTTGGTCCAGAATCTTCTGGTAAGACTACTGTATCGTTACATATTATTGCTCAATGTCAAAAAATAGGTGGAACTGCAGCCTTTATAGATGCGGAACACGCTCTAGATCCACTTTATGCTAGGAACTTAGGGGTTGATATAGATAACTTATTGGTTTCACAGCCTGACACCGGAGAGCAAGCACTTGAGATCGCTGAGGCTTTAGTTCGAAGCGGAGCTGTGGATATAATTGTTGTTGACTCTGTGGCTGCCCTTACCCCAAGAGCGGAAATCGAAGGGGAAATGGGAGATAGTCATATTGGCTTACAGGCTCGGCTAATGTCTCAAGCCCTAAGAAAGTTAACTGCAGCAATAAGCAAGTCTAAATGCTGTACGATATTTATCAATCAGCTACGGGAAAAGGTGGGAGTAATGTTTGGAAGTCCTGAAACCACTCCTGGCGGAAGGGCATTAAAGTTCTATTCTACAATTAGACTCGATGTTAGAAGAATTGAGTCCATAAAGCAAGGAACAGAATTGGTAGGAAATAGAACTAGAGTTAAAGTGGTCAAAAACAAAATAGCACCTCCCTTTAAACAGGCCGAATTCGATATTATGTACGGAGAGGGAATCTCAAGAGAAGGTTCCGTTTTGGATATAGCTGTTGACCTGAATATTGTTAACAAAAGTGGTGCATGGTTCTCTTATGAAGGTGAGAGGTTAGGTCAGGGAAGAGAAAATGTTAAAGCCTTTTTCAAAGAAAATGCGGCTATGGTAGATGAAATTGAGCAAAAGGTACTTAAAGCATTGAATATTGGTACTGCAAAAGAAGAAACGGTTGTAACAGAAGTAACAAAAGTAACAAAATAATTTAAAGTTACGACCCCTGTCTTGAATCTCGACAGGGGTTATCAATATACTTTCTAACAAATGGAGTGAGGGGCATGGAAGAAGTTCAAAAGGCAAAAAATTATGCACTTAAACTTCTAAGCTTCAGAGCTAGGTCTAGATATGAGATTAAATCTAGGCTAAAAGAGAAGGGTTTCAAGGAAGAGACAATCCATTTAACCATGGAATTTTTGATGGATTATAATTTTGTAGATGACTATAAGTTTGCCGAAGCTTGGGTAGACAATAGAGCTCTTTTTAAACCAATGGGGGCTTGGAGAATCAAACAAGAATTAAAGCAAAAAGGAATTAACGAGGAAATTATTGATAGTGTTTTAGAAACACTTACTTCTGAAAAAGAGTTGTCTTTAGCAACAGAGCTGGCTTTAAAAAAGACAGCCAAAGGACCACTCAAAAGGTCAAAACTTGAGAGTTTATTAGCCCGAAGAGGGTTTGCAGGACAAATAATTAGACAGGCACTAGAGCTATTGCCCGACAACAGCCTTCTTTAATTGGTAAAATCTTGACATTGAGAACAAAAACTATTAAAATAGGATGTGAGAAACTGGAATTATGAACTATTATCTATTCGGATATTATATATAGGTGTTTTATTTTCTTTCTCTTACTATTGTTCTATAGTTTTATACAAGAAAAGCTCGCCTTAATTGGTTCCTGCAGCCCGCTTTTCAGTACTTCATACGATAATATGTTTCCACTAATACGGAAACATATACTTTCCTGAAGTATAAAAAAACTATACTATTTAATAAGGAATGCAGAAAAGAAAATTAAAATGTTGGAAAACCAATAAGTGGTAACAATTATTGGTTTTCATATGATTATTCGAAAAACTGTAAAAACAGTGATAAAGTTCAGTTCTACCGAGTTTCTACTCGGCTTTTTTTATTTTGCGAGTGAATTATAAACTGAAAATTGATTTTAATTCTAGGAGGTGAAGTGAATGTTGGAGATCATTTTGGGAATAGGTATTGTTGTTGCTTTTATTGTAGGTTACTTTTTAAGAAAATCCCTAGCTGAGGCAAAAATTGTTTCTGCAGAGAGAGAAGCAGAAAAAATAGTTGAAGACGCGAAAAAAGATGGGGAAGCGAAAAAGCGGGAAGCTATTTTGGAAGTCAAAGAGGAAACTCTTAAGTTGCGTAACGAAGTTGAAAAAGAGAACCGTGAGCGTAGATCCGAAATTCAAAGGTTAGAAAGACGTTTGGTTCAAAAAGAGGAAACTTTAGACCGTAAGACAGAAAGCATCGAAAAGAAAGAAGATGTTTTAGCCAGAAAAGAGAATGACATCGATAATCTTAAAAATAAACTAACAGAAGTAAATGAAAAACAAAGAGCGGAACTTGAACGTTTATCTGGTTTAACTTCTGAAGATGCAAGACAGCTATTATTGTCAAACATTGAAAATGAAATCAAACATGATACTGCTAAGTTAATTAAGGATATTGAAAATCAAGCTAAGGAAGAGGCAGATAAGCGTGCTAGGAATATAATTTCTCAAGCTATCCAAAGATGTGCGGCTGATCATGTAGCAGAAACCACCGTGTCTGTGGTGGCATTGCCTAATGATGAGATGAAAGGGCGCATAATTGGTAGAGAGGGAAGAAACATCCGTACACTTGAAACTCTAACTGGCATCGATTTAATCATCGATGATACTCCTGAAGCTGTAATACTTTCAGGTTTTGACCCGATCAGAAGAGAAGTAGCTAGAGTGGCCTTAGAAAAACTAATTCTTGATGGAAGAATTCATCCAGCTAGAATTGAGGAAATGGTAGAAAAGGCGCAAAAGGAAGTAGAAGTTCAGATTAGAGAATCTGGTGAACAGGCTACTTTTGATACTGGAGTTCATGGATTACATCACGAAGTAATAAGACTACTTGGAAGGTTAAAATATCGGACAAGTTATGGGCAGAATGTGTTAAAACATTCGATGGAGGTATCCTATTTAGCTGGTGTAATGGCAGCTGAATTAGGGGTAGATATACAATTAGCCAAACGCGCCGGATTACTTCATGATATTGGTAAAGCAGTTGACCATGAAGTAGAAGGTACACATGTTTCCATTGGTGTTGATTTACTAAAGAAATATCGTGAATCAGCAGAAGTTATTCATGCAGTGGGTGCTCACCACGGTGATGAAGAACCACAAACAGTGGAAGCCGTTCTTGTGGCTGCTGCAGATGCAATCTCAGCTGCTAGACCAGGTGCTCGAAGAGAGACCTTAGAGGCATACATTAAGCGACTAGAGAAATTAGAAACTATAGCTACTTCTTTTGAAGGAGTAGAAAAGTCTTTTGCAATTCAAGCAGGTAGAGAAGTTAGAATTATGGTTAAGCCTGATAAGATTGATGACTTAGCTTCAGTTAGATTGGCCAGAGAAATAGTTAAAAAGATCGAGGATGAATTGGATTACCCAGGACAGATCAAAGTTGTGGTAATTAGAGAAACACGTGCCTTAGACTATGCTAAATAGAAACTTACGGCCTTCCTTACGGGAGGCCGTTTTAAATTTGGCAAACTGACCCAGTACCTTTTTAAATTTTTTCCATTGCAGGAATTATTCTTATAATACAGAATCTAAAGTTGTAATAGACTTTAATAAAGAGCCTAAAAAAAGAAGGTGAAAGTATGCAAAAAAATGATTTATCGCAAGATATTGAAGTGTCTGATGGCATTAGCTTGATGATTTCAATACTTCTTTGCTATCCTCAGATCGGAACTGTCAAACTAGACCCGGAACAAAAAGTATTTAGGTTTACCTTTATTCTTTCCGAAGTAGTTAGTGCCGAGCAAACAAAGAGTTTTCAAAAAAAATATCTTGATTGTCTTGAGGCCTTCTTTTGGTTATGTAAAGTTAAAGAAAGTTTAATAGAGATAGATTTCAAATTTCACGAAGACTTTACTTTATTAGAGTTTAAAAGAGATATGGAAAGTTTATCTCAAGATGAGATATCCCTAATGGTAAGTATCATCGGAGAATATTTCTCTGAATCTCTCATAATAGAAGATAACGAGGCTATGATCGAGGAAGACCTTCTCGTCCAAGAGGAACTAATAGGTCATATGTTAGAGAATTTAAAGGATCGAGCTAGTGAAAAACCTCTAATTGCTTACAGAGAAGAAGGAAGAGTTTTAGTTTTTGACAAATAGGATAAAGAAAACTTACTTCAGAGTGAGTTTTACTCTCTCTGAAGTTTAGTTGCACTTATCCAGGGACCTTACAGTTTTTAACTCCCACTTTATAGAAGTGGGAGTTTTAAAACTGTTGGTCATCGGACAAATTATAGGTAGATATATTTAAGGGGGAAAGCTAGTGAGATTTTTGATGATAGGTGATATCGTAGGAAAGCCGGGCAGAAAGGCAATTAAAGATTCTGTAGTTAGTCTACGCAGTGAGCTTAATATTGATTTTGTAATAGCAAATGGCGAGAATGCTGCAGGTGGTAATGGCATTACTAAAGAAATCGCTGATGAGCTATTTGGTCAAGGAATTGACGTATTGACTATGGGAAACCATGTTTGGGATAAGAAAGAAATCTTTGATTTTATAGGTAACGAAAATAGAATTGTAAGACCAGCAAATTACCCTGAAGGAACACCTGGTCAGGGTGTAAGGGTTTTCTCTACTGCAAAGGGTAAAGTTGCCGTAATTAGTCTCTCCGGTCGAATATTTATGAGTGAGCTTGATTGTCCTTTTAGAAAAGCGGACCAGATAATTAAAGATGTGCAAAAGGAAACCAACACCATTATTGTTGATTTTCATGCCGAAGCAACTTCAGAAAAAGTAGCCCTGGGCTGGTATCTTGATGGAAGAGTATCTGCTGTTTGTGGTACTCATACTCATATCCAAACTGCGGATGAGAGGGTTCTGCCTGAAGGAACTGCCTATATAACGGATTTAGGGATGACGGGACCTAGGGATTCAGTAATAGGAGTCAAGAAGGAAATCATTATTGGTAAATTTTTAACGCAATTACCTGCAAAGTTCGATGTTGCAGGAGGCGGTTATCAATTAAATGCCGTTGTTATTGAAGTAGAAGAAGAGACCGGAAAGGCCTTAGATATATCTCTTGTCCAAAATTTCGAGATTTAATTTATTTTAAGAAAAGATTTTTCTGATATTGCCACGTGAATTGTCGGAATCTTTTTAAAAGTAAAAAAGTTTATCTTGAAAAAAGAGGAATTATTTCAAAAATACCGAATAATATGTTTATAAGGTGAATAGTTTTATTTATACTAATTAGGGAGGTTGTTCAATGGAAGTATTAAAAGTATCAGCAAAATCCAGTCCAAATTCAGTTGCAGGAGCCCTAGCAGGAGTTTTAAGAGAACGTGGGGTTGCCGAAATGCAAGCAATTGGTGCAGGTGCCTTGAATCAAGCCGTAAAAGCAGTAGCTATCGCCAGAGGCTTTGTAGCTCCGAGTGGTATGGACTTAATCTGCATCCCTGCCTTTACTGATGTCATGATTGATGGTGAAGAAAGAACTGCCATTAAACTGATTGTTGAGCCTAGATAGTATTAAGTAGAATTAATTTAAACATACAGTTCATCAAACCTGTTTATTCAATTGGAATAAACAGGTTTTTATATGATAAAATATAATAAAGATATAAAATAAGGTGATGTTAAATGGGTTATTTAATTATCGATGGTCACTGTGATAGTTTGCTAGACGCAGCCACAGGAAGTAGATCTTTAACAGACGAATCTAAAGAGAAACATTTAGACTTTCCGCGTTTAAAAAAGGCAGGAGTATCAGTCCAGTTTTTTGCGGCCTATATCGAAGCCGACTTTAAGCCTGAGAGGAGTCTAAAGAGAGTACTACAATTAATCGATACCTTTTATAACGAAATAGAAAAATCAAAGGGGCAAGTTGCCCTTGTAACTAATTACCAAGAAATTGTTAGCACTACCTCCCAAGGAAACATTGGTGCCCTTTTGGCTATTGAGGGTGGAGAGGCACTAGCAGAAGATCTTGGTGTTTTAAGAATGTTATATCGACTTGGTGTTAGAAGCATCGGTCTAACCTGGAATCAGCGAAATGCCATTGCCGATGGGGTAGGGGAAAATGATAGCGGTGGAGGTCTTACCGTCTTTGGAAAAGCAGTGGTTCAAGAGATGAATACCTTAGGAATATTAATTGATGTTTCTCATATCTCAGAGCGTGGCTTCTGGGACGTTTTAGCTACTAGTTCAAAGCCGATTGCCGCCACTCATTCAAACGCATATACCCTTTGCAATCATCGCAGAAATCTAAATGATAGGCAAATTAAGGCGCTAGCAAAAAATGGCGGAGTTATGGGTATGAACTTTGCACCGGCCTTTATTTGTCCTAAGGCACCTTCCCTGTCGCGGCTTGTAGACCATATAGATTACATTGCTGATTTAGTGGGGGTTGAGGTTATCGGGCTAGGTTCAGATTTTGATGGAATAGAGGAAACTCCAAGAGGTTTGGAGGATGTTACGAAATTACCTCGAATTTTTGAGGAGCTAAGTAAACGAGGCTACAAAGATGAAGAAATTAGAAAAATTGCCGGAGAAAACTTCTTAAGAGTCATTAAGCAAGTATTAAAGTAGAAAAGTGAGGAAATTACAATGGCTGTAGACTTGCATATTCATACAACTGCTTCTGATGGTACCTATTCTCCCGCAGAGGTGGTTAGACGAGCTAAAAGATTGGGTTTTAAAGCAATTGCTATCACAGATCATGACACTGTGGAGGGGATTCGAGAGGCTCAAGAAGAAGGCAAGAGAATTGGCCTTGAGGTTTTAGCAGGAATTGAGCTTAATACTGACTACGAAAATACTGAAATACATATATTAGGTTACCTATTTAATCTTGATGATAGAGATTTTTTGGGTACTTTAGAGAAACTTAAAGAAGCGCGAGATATGAGAGTTAGACAAATTGTTCAAAAATTACAGAATTTGGGGCTTGATATTACTATAGATCGGGTGCTAGAGTTAGCCGGCACTGGAACGGTGGGGAGGCCGCATGTTGCTAGGGTATTAATAGAAAAAGGCTATGTTCAAACCATTAGGCAGGCATTTGACCAATATATTGGTCCGACTGGACCTGGCTATGTAAGTCGCTATAAACTTAGTCCGGTCGATGGTATCAAAATGATTAAAGATGCTGGAGGCATACCTGTTTTAGCGCATCCCGGCATAGTTGACAGAGATGAATTAGTTGAGGAATTTATTCAAGCGGGATTACTGGGAATAGAGGCTTTTCATTCAGACCATAGTACCACTAAGTCTAACCACTACTCCAAGATAGCCCAGCTGAAGGGGCTTGTAGTAACAGGTGGCTCCGATTGCCATGGGCCGGTTTTCAAAGGTAAGTCTCTATTAGGTAGGATTAGAATCCCTTATCTTAATGTTGTTCAACTTAAAGAAGCTAAGGACAAGCTTTCAAAGGAGAGATAAAGATGAAGGAAGCTGCTAGAATAGGTAATTTAACATCAGCTATATTTACCGAAATGAATGAAAAAAAGGCCCAAGTTGCTAAGACTGGGCTAGAAATTATTGATTTAGGGATTGGTAGTCCGGACTTACCACCCGCACCCTTCATTATAGAAGCACTAATTGCTGCAGTAAACAAAGATGAATTCTTCGGCTATCCAACCTCAGAAGGTTCACTAGAATTTCGGACAGCAGTCTCAGAATGGTATAAAGATCGGTTTAATGTTACTTTATGTCCTCAGACGGAAGTGCTTACTCTGATGGGTTCACAGGACGGTTTGGCGCACATTGCGTTAGCATATATCGATAAAGGTGACTATGCGCTTATTCCTGATCCCGGCTATCCAATTTACAGTGCAAGCATTATGCTTGCTGAAGGAAAACTTTTTCCAATGCCGCTACTAAAGGCTAATAACTTTTTGCCTGATTTAGCAGCTATTCCAAGTGAAATTGCGCAAAAGTCAAAACTAATGATCCTCAATTATCCAAATAATCCTGTAGCAGCTGTTGCCGATAAGGAGTTTTTTCGCGAGGCTGTAGATTTTGCTCAGAAAAATGATATACTTATTTGCCATGATGCGGCTTATAGTGAATTAGCCTTTGATGGTTTTAAACCTACCAGCCTTCTAGAAATACCGGGAGCTAAGGAAATTGGATTAGAATTTCATTCTTTATCTAAAACCTTTAATATGGCTGGTTGTAGAATTGGTTTCGTGGTAGGCAATAACCAGGCTCTAAAATCTTTGGCAAAGATTAAATCTAACATAGACTATGGTGTCTTTAAAGCTATCCAGCATGCAGGAATTGCTGCTTTAAAGGGTGGCTCGGAGTACATTAAAGAATATGCCCAAGCCTATGAAAGTCGTAGAGATATCCTTGTGGAAGGTTTAGCAGCTTTGGGTTGGGAAATCCCAAAGCCAAAGGGTTCGATGTTTCTTTGGGCACCACTTCCTTTAGGTTTCTTATCCTCAAAAGAGTTTGCCTTTTATCTATTAGAAAAAACTGGGATTGTAGTAATTCCGGGTGTGGCCTTTGGTAAAGAAGGAGAAGGGTATGTCAGAATAGCCTTAGTTAAAGAAGAACTAGTTTTACAAAAGGTAATTGAAAGAATCGGTTATATTTTTTCGTAATAAGGGCATATAATAGGTAAAAAGCCTTAAGGTGGTGCCCCTATTTTGCTTAAGGATGCGGATATTGTCTATTTACAAAAGAGAATACAAGAACTGGAAGAAAAAGTTGATCACTTACGTTTCAGTAGAAGGGTTTTAATGAATTTAATTGAGAAAATAGAAAGAGAAAAAGGTGGTTCTGTAGATCGACTTGAGAAAGAAAACCGCAAGCTACAGAAGAGCAACTTTAAGTTCGCTAAATCCTTGCTGCGAAAGAATTTTGAAATAATGGAACTTGAGAGTAGGATAAATGGAAATAATCAACCATAATTATACTGATTAATAAATTTCGGAAAGCTTATCCCTATGAGCTTTCTTTTTCTTTGCAAAATAAATGGCGAAGTAGGAAAAACAGAATAAAAGGCGAATTATGAAAGTAAAGACATGTTTAAGGGGAGAGTCAATGGGTAAACGAGTACTCTTGAAAACTATAATATTAATGGTACTAATCCTAAGTCTAGTTACTTTTAACTGGCAGACAAAAACCTTCGAGCTAGAAAAAGCTCTAAAAATGGCTGGAATCGACCCGTTGAACAGTGTAGAAGATCTTAGAAATTACTCCACCAAAAATGGTCAGACAATTGTCGAGGTTAACGGAATTTTGATTGCTCCCTATGAGGATTATCAGTTGCGAGAGGATTACTATACCTTAATAGATCGAGCACCTAAGCATTTGAAGCAAGCTTTTATTGCTATTGAGGATAGCAGATTTACAGTACATAAGGGAATTGATTACTTAGGACTGATACGAGCTCTTATGGTCAATCTAGAAAATCAGGAGTATCGAGAAGGTGGCAGTACCATCACTCAGCAGTTGGTAAAGAATATGTTTTTGACACCTGACAAGAAGTTGTTAAGAAAGGTTGAAGAGATGTTTATTGCTCGGCAGCTTGAAGCGGAGTATACCAAGGATCAAATTCTAGAAATGTATTTAAACCAAATCTATTTTGGTCCTAGCGTTTATGGCATTGGTAAAGCCAGTGAACACTTTTTTGGCAAAAAAGTTGCCGATCTGAATTTAGCTGAAGCCGCAATACTAGCAGGTATACCTAAAAATCCAAAGGCTTATTCTCCCAGCAATAACTTTGACCAAGCAAGGAAACGGCAAGGAATTGTCTTAGCTAAAATGGAGGAATTAGGGTTTATTACAAAAAAAGAAAAAGAGCAAGCTATTAATGCAAATATATATGTAGTAAAATAGATATCATACTAAGGTACGGAAAGGGCGAAGTCAATGAGAATTGCAGTTATAGATGGACAGGGAGGAGGAATTGGTAAACACATTGTAGAGCAGCTTCGACGCGAATTAGCGGAAGACGTCGAAATAGTTGCACTAGGAACCAATTCACTTGCCACTTCTCTAATGCTAAGGGCAGGAGCCAATGAAGGAGCCACTGGTGAAAGCCCCATAATTTTTAATGCTGAAAGAGTAGATGCTATTGTTGGTACCATTGGTATTACTATGGCTTATTCGATGCTAGGAGAGCTTACTCCAAAAATGGCGGCAGCAGTAACAAAGGCAAAAGCTAGAAAATATTTATTACCTCTTTCAAAAAATAATATAAAAATCGTTGGCTTAAAAGAAGAACCTTTACCCCATTTGATTTCAAGTTTGATTCGGGAAATTAAAAGGGATTTAGTTTAGGCTGTCAGCCTTTTGCAATAATCTTAACTCTAAAGAGGCTGTTTCCTGCAATGTAGTGTGATGATTTTCAATAATATGAATTACCTTTGAGTCTAAATTTTTTTCCCGTGCCAATCTTCCACCGATTAAAGGGTGGTTTTTTTGGAAATATAGGGCCTGTTTTAGTCCTGGAGGCTTTACTTTAAACCGCTCAAACAAGACAATAAAAACTCGATGCCATGTTTTTAGCCCACCAGCCGGTTTGCCTATGTCGTGTAAGAGTGAAGCTTTCGCTAGTAGCTTAATATCTAATTCAGGCTGTTTTTGCTCGCCTGGTATAACTATAACTTTAGCCAACTGCAAAGCAGATCTAGCTACATTGATTGAATGTTTTTGGGTAGGAAGGTCTAAATTTAAAAACAGTTCCTTTTCCTTTTCTACTAAATATAAATCCACAAATCTTAAATCCTCTTTACTAACCTTAGCCTGAATTGCTGAGAAAAATTGCCTTGCTCTTTGTAGCACTTTTGGTCACACTCCAAATTTAGTCTGCTCTACCAAAGTATATAACTTGGCCAAAATTTTGGCAATGCATTTAATACCTTTGCAGGAATTTAGAAAATTCCGTAGAATCATTGAAAATAACCAAATATTTTAATTTCACAGGTCTTTACAGGGAATCAGGTTTAATTCCTGAGCGGTCTCCGCCACTGTAACTGGGGAAGAACCTTGCGGTAACCACTGAAAACTTAGTTTTTGGGAAGGGTAGGGTGATAATGAACCGGGAGCCAGGATAACTGTCTGTGAAAAAAACCAGAAACCTTCGGTGTAAAGGGGATGGTCTAAGATATTGAAACTTTAATCCCTTAGTCTATCCGATTAGGGGAATTTTTTATTTTTAAATTATATTTATGGAGGTTGAAACATGGGTAAACTAATTTTGATTTTAGGTGGAGCAAGAAGTGGAAAGAGTACTTTTGCAGAGAAGCTAGCTCAGAATCTAGGTGGCTACGAAGTAATGTATTTGGCTACCGCCGCCTGTTTAGATGAAGAAATGGAACAAAGAGTTGCTCTTCATCGCAGCACTAGACCTTCGGAATGGAAGACGATAGAAGAAACCCTAAAGGTTGCAGAGGTCATTGAGACATACGAAGGCTCTGAGCAAGTTATCTTGTTAGATTGCTTAACTTTACTAACCACAAATCTTTTATTAGATGAAAGCTTTGGCTTAGAGCAGGGTAAGGAGAAAGCTATTTTAGCGGAGTTTAAACGAATGATAAAAGCTGCAAAAGATTTTCCGGGTACGGTGATTATGGTATCTAACGAAGTTGGTTTAGGCTTAGTTCCTAGCTATGAGTTAGGTAGAGAATGGCGTGATATAGTGGGCAGAGTAAACCAACTGGTGGCTGAAAGTGCAGATGAAGTTCATTTTACCATTGCGGGGATTCCTGTTGAGTTAAAGGCTCTTCAGAAAAAGTTAGCCCAATGATCTGGCACCTCTCTCTAGCCTATTTAATTGATTTATTAGTTGGTGATCCTCGGTGGTTGCCTCATCCCGTAGTTCTAATCGGACGGTTAATTTCAATGGTAGAGGGTTGGTTAAGGCGGATAGTTCATTCGAGAGCCGGGTTAAAATTGGCGGGAATTGTCTTGCTTCTAGTAATTTTAGGGACTACCTATACCGTTTCTTTTTATCTAGTTAAATTTATAGCTGAATTAAGTGGGCAGATAGCTACTTTGGTGTCACTTTGGCTTTTAGCTTCTACTCTTGCTACAAAAAGTCTTTATCAAGCCGGTAAAGAAATATTTCTGCTTCTAAAAGTAGGAGACCTAGAACAAGCTCGGTTAAAAGTAGGTTGGATTGTTGGTAGAGATACTGATAACTTAAGTGAAGATGAAGTGGCTAGAGCTACGGTGGAAACTGTAGCGGAAAATATTGTCGATGGTATAACCTCACCTCTTTTTTATGCAGCTCTAGGTGGGATGCCTTTAGCCATGACGTATAAGGCTGTTAATACTCTAGATTCTATGGTTGGGTATAATAATGACAAGTATAAGGATTTTGGTTGGGCTTCCGCCAAATTTGATGACTTAGCCAATTACATTCCGGCCAGAATAACAGGCTTCCTAATTGTTATAGCTGCATTTCTTTTGCGGAAAAACTATGTAGGGGCTCTAAAAGCAATTTTTAAAGATGCTAAAAAACATCCTAGCCCCAATAGCGGCTTTTCTGAGGCCGGAGTTGCAGGTGCTTTGAATATTCGTTTAGGTGGTACAAATTATTATGGTGGGAAAAAATCTTTTAGGGCTTTTATGGGGGAACCAATACAGGTTTTGGATAAAGATAAAATTATGCAAACTAACAAAATAATGCTGGTAACCTCGTTACTAATGTTGTTGATTTTGACAGGAATTCTAAAATTAATTTAGATGATTTAAACCAAGGGGGCGTAGAAATTTGATTATCAACGAGTTAGGACTGATTCAGGTGTATACCGGTAACGGTAAGGGCAAAACAACGGCAACTCTTGGACTAACTTTTAGGGCCTTAGGACACGGCTTTAAAGTTCATATTATTCAGTTTACGAAGGGTAGTACTTATGCTGGAGAGTTAAAAGCAGCGGAGAGGTTTTTCCCCCAGTTAATTATTGAGCAGTTCGGGAGGGGTTGTCCTTATAGTGCTTTAATTAGACAGGGCATGCGAAAATGTACAGGTTGTGGAGAGTGTTTTTTAAAGGATAAGAAGCAAGCTGGGGAAGAAGACTTCAGGCTTGCTAAAATGGCCCTACAAAGAGCGGAGGAAGTGACAGAAAGCAAAGAGGTTGATATTTTGATTTTAGATGAAATAGGTAATGCTCTGCGCTATAATTTGATCACCAGTGAAGAGTTAATCCAATTTTTAACCGGCAAGCCTGCTAAACTAGAAGTTATTCTAACAGGGCGTGGTATA